>JGI24158J21664_10013976_pt1 | contig 10567 bp, 7 predicted proteins | sample Ectturendosymbi3_FD_21664 | JGI IMG/M metagenome (IMG submission 21664)
CGTTGTATTAATAAAACCATGAGTGAATACATTTTCGTCTGATAACAAAACTGAGCGTGAAGTCGAACGATAACGGGCGGGTCTAAGTTTCTTAATTGTTAACTTGGGCGTGCCTTGGGCATTCCGACCAAATTCACCAGTGCTCTTGCGGAGTTGTCCTAAACGTGTGCTCTTCTTCTTCTTTAGAAGGGAACTGCCACAATAGGTCCCTGGTATTGAACAATGTAAGAATTACTGGAATTTGAATGCGTAAAACTAGTGTTGACAAAAAAACAAGTTTCAAAAAATTAAATCCATGCAGCATGTGTTAGTAGCCTTACAACACCAAAAATCATTTTAGCTACAGCATTTTAATTTTTGTAATTGCGCACTTTGGATGCCCCCTGCCCTGGATGCCCGGGGTCGTCGCCCTGTTCGGCCCACCCCTGTGCATTGGTTTTAGAAAGCAATAAAATAAAAAAATGAAAACGGAATCTGAGAAAATGAAACGTTTATTAGCATTAGATTTACTGTACAACGAATCAATAAAAGGTTTAAATAAGCCACAAAATTTTTCCGATTTGATGCTGTCTTCATCAGTAATCAACATTTGCACCGCGCAGCTCTTGCGCCACAGAGTGTTCAGGATGCCAACAGCCATTCCTACATTCACGTGATGGCGCTGGTGTGCACGTCAAGATTCAGAAAGTTTGCTCAGACTTGGTGAGTACCCATCAACCTAAGCAGGGTGACTTCTGGGGATGAAAACATCTGTCAGATTATGGTGATGTCGCAATGCTGATCCAATTAATTAAACATCTGTCTAAAAAGTGTGTTGGTGCCTAGAATGGCAGGGCGAACTTCATAGTCGGCTGCATGGGGCCTACATCATGGCTGACTGATCGTGTGACGTCGTCGGATATCATACAACCTTGGAAAGATCTTCTTGCATAATTTCTTATTTGATGGAAATGTGAAAACGCACCAACCTCGCTTTGATTTTATCGCCGATTTGTTCATATTTTGTCGGTGTCACTAGCTCAAGCAAACCTGCAATGGAAATTACCAGTTTGTGTAACTAAATTTGTCGCAATATTCAAGTCGTGCCGGTTTCACAAACCACAAAGCATCCGTTCGTAAGACGGGCGTTAACCTCAATGTGCGAGTAGTATCTACTTGGATACGCAGCTTGAAAGTTTCACTGTGCAGTGTGCACACGGTCATCCCGAGCTTCCTCACTGCACACAGACGGGCCATTAATTTGCCACAGAGATGTTTTTTGTGAAGCCACCAGTGAAAGACGGTAATCGCGTGTGCGTTACATAACCGCACAACAAGATTAAGATGAAGTTAAGCAAGCTTACCTTATCGACATGGTCAGGCATTCAGAAAAATTTGAAGGTGATGTACTTTACAAAGAAAAAGAAAAATGTAGCAGAATACTGGGTGTCCATGGGCGCCGGAAGAGGGGGCAGAGGGGCCTTGGCCCACCTTGGCCCACCTGGATGTTGAAAATTTTAGCAAGAAAAAGTTGTCTTCTTAGTTTTGAGTGGGAAAAAACAGATTTCACCACTTTTGGCCCCCCCCCTAGAATATGTCAGGAAAAACCACCTAGCCCTGCACGGGATAAAACATTGTATTTTCTCGTCGAGGAGCGGGGAAATCCCAACGAAATGTAAAAAACTTAGGACGGAGCTCCTCTAACTTGGCGATTCTCGAGTTAGAGGATCTCCGTCCTAAGTTTTTTACATTTCGTGTTTTTTTACGATGGCATGTATATTCTTCATTCTCGTTTTTTACGATTTATAGGTATTTTCTGGCCATGTTTTCTAACAAAATTTTTGTAAGTGTTTTCCAGATTTTTCTTTTTTCAATGCGTTTGAGCACAAAGTGTAATATTTGTTTGCTTTGTTATATAACCTGCGTTGCCCGAAACAAATCAATTAAAACTTTGTAATAAGTTGTTCATCACACATCAAATTTTCACATAGCTTTCTTTGTATCACAAAACACCGATACATAAAACACCTAGTTTATGCACGATCGTGGAGACGTCCTTTGCACTGCAATTTCTCCTACCTGTCAGTAACAAACGCCAATTTGAATTAAAATCGGTAAACAAGGCATCAAGTTAAAAACTAAAAATAAGGAAAGAAGTCAAAGTCAATGTTTACCAACTTAAAGTAAGTTTTAAGAGCTTCAAATGTTTTCTGCAATTAATTTGCGACACAGCTGAACTTACATTGCAGACCGTCCCTTGACCAACCGAGTACTATGAAAGACTGAGGAACTCACAGGTTTCATTGTAACAAGTGCAGTTTGGAATATTTTTGTCTGACAAGTTTTGCTGTATCAAAGTAAAATGTATGGTGAACTTAATTCAAAGAAAATGTTAAAGGCGTTTCCATGGCGATTACCGAATTTTGTTGTCTTTACAATAATACCTGCAACTTTTCGAAGCTGGATCATACTTTTCAAAATTCCCAGTTTCCATTAAATAGAATCCAATCTTTTTTTCTTTGGTTCATACTTTATTTCTTACTAATGCTTTATCATTGCAATCCACGCTTTAAAAACACATACAAGGCCTACGCTTTAAAAAGTATTCGTAAAAAGACCAATTTAAAATAATTTTTGACGCTATTGCTGGAATTATCTTTTCCTGCGAAAACAATATTTCCGAAATTGGTTCGCATCAAATCAAAATATGACACTCCTTTTGTTTTTAAGAAGTGTTTAGTGAAGCGCAATTTCTGAAAAAAGTTTTTGTCTTCCTTTTTTTCTATGGTTTTGCTTTATTTTTTCATATTCTTTAAATCAAAACGTTGTTCCGTCACAATTGATGAGTTGTTCCGTCACAATTAATGAAGTAACTCCAATTTGTTCTGGAAGGATTGTAGTTGCGTCAAACGACGCTTTGCGTGAAATCGTTACAAGTGCTCTCAAAGTCAGTGAAGTGGTAGCTGCATTTTCGAAACTAAAAGAAATTGAAGCATCATTTCCTAAAATTCGTGATGGAACCGCGTTTGCATTCTTGCTTTGAGTTTCAATTATTCAATTTTAAGAAAATTTAGCAGTATGACATTTTTCTTAAAAATTTCGTAAAAACTTGCCAAATTCTCTCAACTACAGTTCACTTCACAGTTTGTTTTTTAAGGACTGGTCAGTACAAAATTGTAGTCATCTGTCCTTTCATATAATGCTTAGAGTCTTAGACGAACACAAGACCTTGATGGAACACTAGAGTAACAGCCGCGTTGCACATTCCTCGTGTGAGAATTGTTGCTGTTGCGCCATCTGTGGACAAACTTGCAATGTTTGAAATGAGCTGAATTTACAAAAGTAAACGTGTCACTGATGAAGGTTCAGTGCCTTGTAAGCGGAGATTCTCTGAAAGAACAGATTTGGCTGCACCCAAAACTATGCCATATAGAATTACGCAACTCTCACCCTTGTTTTGTGCACTTGGCTTCGTGCAAATGCGTCTGGGGCGAGGACTTCTCCGCGAAGCGCGAAACACGATCATCAGGAATTTAAGGACTGGTTGCTCAACAACCGAGGCTGCTAGTTTCTAGCAATCCAGTGAGGACTTGCGAAGATTATTGAAACCAAACTGTCCCCCATACCGAACTGCTGAAACACACCAACATCATCAAAATGACGTCAAACGACAGGTGCGTGGCAGCGAAGGCAAAGTGATCTCTGACCGCAGCAGATCGAGGAGTGAATGTACCTGAAATTCGGTGGAGAGACAAAGCGGCAGTTCAATTTCTATGACGACCTTTGACAAGCTTTTTTGTGAACTAGTACAAAAGCTGCTGCAAACCAAACCAAAACATCGATTCCTTATTCAAAGGCATCTATTCGCTGGTGAAATAAAAGAAAAATATTGTTCAGACATATTCTAATTCGTTTGATCAACAAGAATGAAAAAATGACATTCCCAGTTTTTGTGTGTAAACGACCTTTCAATGAATTCAGCAGCATCTATTTCAGATCATGAAACAGATCATAACACAACAACGAAACTAATTTCAGATCTACTGTAAAATAAAGACATGAAAAGTAGATCAACAACGTAAACTTAGTTTTTGGAACTATTGTTTTACGCTTAAGTCAGCTTGGAAGATCAAACACATTTTTATTCTTGTTATTTCGAAAAACGTTTTCCAACTAGTACAGTAGGTGTTTTAGCGTTTCTTATCAGGTCTTTTAATGTTTCGTATGGCAAATCGCAATGTCAATATAGACGAAAATATCATAATGACTCTGGGTTATATTGGAATAACTTCAACACGAACGAAAGTAGTATGAAGCTGATGCAACATTTTTGAGAAGCATTTCCTACAACGAAGTCAAAATGTTTTCGATACAAAGCGCTGGACTCCACAAACACTAGTTTCTTATTTAAACTATGGTTTATAACTGGCTCAACAGTGATTCATCACCTTCTGCACTGCAATTCAAATTATTTTGTCAAACATATTGCTCATGACTGCAAGAGACCGAAACGTACTTATCGTATATGACAGCATTGTACGGCGGCATATACCCCTAAATTGCGGTGTGGTGGGAAAAAGAGAGCGATTGCCTCCCCTCGCAGTTAAAAAATTGTGAAAAAGTTGGCGAAAGTTTCTTGATCCTTTGTAAAGTGTTCAAAAAATTATTGAAAATTTTAAAAGTTGGGGAAATTTACTGAAAACTTGGTTGAAGATGTGAGAATGATTTTTTGTCTTTCGGAAATTTTCACTAAAAAAAACAATAAAAAACTCGGCGAAATTTTTGTTTTTTACATCCCAAACAATCAACGTATGACAATGTTCTTAAATAAAAAAATATTTATAAAGCAACATATCCGACAAGTATCTCGGTGCTAATTGCATTTTTGTAATGCATTATTTCTCAAAATGTATCTTCCTAAACCTTTTGAGAGTTTTTTCATTTTGATTCCAGTTTCCAGAATAATTTCTAGAAGCTTCGAAATAAATGATGCGCTGGTGCGAGACACGCGCTTCGATCGCAGTGACACGTTTTTCTGTCTTGATTCCTTCCTTTCTGCTGAAATATTGATGGCTAATCACAAATTGTCTGTGACAATTGTCCCTTTTTGGCAATTATTTTGCAATCTTAAAAATAGAACAGTAAATGAAAACGAATTAAGTTAAAACACATGCTCTACAAACTCTGAGGGAGAAGGTGAAGCAAGTATTTCATTGTTTGCTCATGATTTGGTTCCATGACCAGGAATTCTCGTGCTTACAGTGATGATCAGTCTACACTCAGTTCGCAGAATACCTTTGGCAATTATTAGCATCTGGGGTCAGTTGCGGTCCTCGTGTTGCCAACCGCAAGATCTTTTACGCTTCGTCGCCAATAGGTGGATGTTTCAACGACAATTACATGTCAAAAAAGGCAAAGAGTATGTGCGGAGAGTAAGTTAAGTTGGAGGTTTGGTGTGACGATGATGCTTGGTCGCAGCTTGCACGCACGCGATGCCAGCCGCCGTCCTGAGCGTGCTTCGAATTTCCCTGCGCACCGAATGATGAACAGGCGCAACAAAGGCACAGCGAACGACAAATTTCTGTGTTTATAGCGCGTAACGCTAAGTGAGAGCCCTTGAAACGTAGGAAACCAACAACTGCTCCAACCGTGACGGCAGCTCTCGCCGTGTCAGACCACGAGCCGACCGTGAGGTGCTGAGCGGAGTGAGATGCTCTGTGCAGTGGCGTGACGTAAGGTGTGATGGAATGCAGGTTAAGGCGGTGAAAAATGTCTTGTCTGGACTTCTTCAGGTGAACTTCAGAAAGCAGTGTTCAAATTTACCAAAGTGAGTGGCAGGCCAGCTCGTGCTCAACAGTTTGTCCTTCGTGCCTCAAAAATTCAGTCGAGGCTAAGTTTTGAAGAAGCAGCTTTGTTAACGTAAAGATAAATTCCAATCACTTCTTTCTTAGATAGAAATCCAATACAAGGGAAGCATTTGGAGTCATACAGTAAGTGTGCTTTCTGTTATTCGAAATGCAGAAAGGTCATGAAGTTGTTGCAGAAATTAAAACCATACTTTGTGACCTCAATTGGAATTCCTCCTAGCCAGAGCATGCTTGCATGTAAAATACAAAACATAAGCTATTTTACATTTTGATCGCGGCAAAAAGTTTGGTGTAGTGTGGTTTTTGCCAAGGAAGATGATTCGAGACTTATATAACTGGTTAGCCATTTGTCACGACCAGAGTGCAATCGCTGCTTTTTGATTTACTTACCATAACTTTATACTATGGGCCTTTAGGGACTAGTTGCTTGTGCTTTTGTTTAGTGTGCACATTCTTAGCAAATAACCAGTTACTCCTGTTGTCAGAAGTTAAGTGCGTTTTCAACATCGGGTTCCGTGTTGAAATAATTTTATGCAGTTTTGGTTTCGACGGAAAAGTTGTTTTCAAAACAATTTTAATGAGATCTATGTGTGAATGTCGAAACATCGAATAAAACAATGTCTTCGGTATTTGTGGGTGTGCAGTTCACAATATGTATCAAATGTTTAACTATTTGTTCAATAGTATGGGTGATAGGCATAACTTGAACCTAAACATATCGGAAGGAAACGGAACTGAGCTGATGAGGAGGTTGATTTGCAGTTTGTTGTCGTTGTTTTCAAACAACAAGATTTTCTTAAAAAATAACAGCTTTCGTATTTTAGTATTGTGGAAAAAATTTATCAGCTTCGACTCCATCGGGTTGTATAAAAAAAGATGTGGGATTGTGAAACGACACACAGGCGTTGAAGCGTGCAAGCTGAATATCAGCTTGAGATTCGTCCTCTCGTTGTGACGATCACTGCTTGCACTGAAACAGAGTCAGTGACGTCAACAGCATAAGTACCATCAGATTTGTAATTTGACGATAATCGTAATTAATCAGCAGTTGACATCGCAGAGCATGGGCAAGAGGAGAGTTGCTAAGTGGCCAGCAGGAAGCGACAACTTGAAAATGTGGTGACCACGCAGACTAAGCCACAGACGAGATAAAATAATGCTTTAATATATATTCAGTTTTTCCTGTTTCGCAACCACTGACCAGGCTCTTTTCCAACGCATTGCAATTCAGTGATCTCATTAAACATTTCTGTTAGTACCAAAAGATGGTGCTAATTGTTGCAGTGGTTTTCGTATTTAATTATCGTCGTTTGTTGCATGTTTTCGAGGTGATTACGCCAGAAATATATGTTCGACATTTACAATAATAAGCAACACAGAATAGACCTTCACAAAGTCCTAAGGTGCTTTGTTACGCTGCAAGCAACCTTTATAGTGGAGAACGTTCATTAAAGAAGATAGGTTTTTGTTATCATCTGTGGTGGGCTTCATGAGAAATCGAAATAAGGGGACAGCAAAACTTACAGAAAGCTTGAACCTTCGGAAAGTAAGAGCTATGCATTCAAATAAAGGCAGGCGGCGGGCAGTAATACAGTACACTGGGAACAAGTAAAATCAACTCATCAAACTTGCACACAGGCCAGCATGCTGGCAGCGTGCCCTCTGACCACAGCCAGGAACGAGCGCTGGTGGAGCCACTGTCGTTCCCTGGGGTCATCAGCCGTATCAACAAGTTCTTTACGAGGCCACTCAAAAACGAGGAAGTGGACTTGTATCTGACAGCTTTTTGCTCAATCTCACCTGCTGGAATTTTACTTCGAAATTAATGTCGGAGGTCGTTTTCTGGTACTGACCACCGTGTAACGTAACTTATTTTTGTGCGACCAGATAGAGTGGCAAATCATTGAATGTGTGGTTGATTCAGTGGCCCGAGATTCGATCTTGTGTTGCACCAACGCCAAGCTCCCCCCCACTCGCTGCCCATGGATCGTTAAAAAATGTGGAAGCGTGTGAATTCCCCCTGGCGGTTAATTTAACCTAAAACAAGTGTTACTTTACTGTAGTAGGATTTAGGAAGTGTGAGCATGCCGGCAGCAAGTTAGAACACCAGGTGGGGCGAAGAGTTTTCTGAGAGGGGCCCAAGTTTTTTAAACTATGCTCAATAGTTTTCAACTATCTCCAACATATTTTTCCAGGTGGGCGAAAAATTTTGCAGGGGGGTTCGCCCCGCCTGCTCCCCCCTGATTACAGGCCTGTGTGTACGATTGATTTATTGTACAAATAAAACATTTAGAGCATCTGCCGGCGCTTTAGTACAAACGTTCCTGCAGCCGGAGGTGGCTGTAGAGTGTCCGTTTTACAGCTTTTCATACGTTTGGAGGAGGGGTGTAAAAGAGAAAGACGTGAGATCTACATGTGATGTCATTTCCCTCCGTTTGTTTCCATACGGATAAGTTGACGGAAATCTCCGAGAAAAGTGGTTGCGAAGTTCAAGGTCAATGGAGCCGCTTCATGGGCGAAGGCAGAGCCCAAGGCCAGTCGGCTGAGCCAGGTTTCCTTCGTGTCTTGCTTTCGCTCTGTTTTAATGAAACGTTGTGGTCACGAGCGTCTGCTCCGAAAACTTCACCTGCTCTTTTTCACTTTTCTATCGCCTGGAGCTATCTCGTGGTGGTCACGTGATCGAGTGGCTTCGGCAATCGTGACCGAACAGGCTTGCATTGTTGACGGTAAGCGGGTTTGGGATGGATAACAGCGAACAGGCCTGCCTCAACATGCCTGACATACTGCAGGAAAGAATTTCGAACAACACCATGCATTTTCGAAATACTACCAGGCCATGCTATAAATTGCACTTCGGCATTGATTCGCCGAAGTTTATTCTGTGAATTGAACACCATTGCTTCGAAAGAGATTTTGTGACGTTACGAGGATAAGTGAACTTGTAACGAAAGTATTATTAGTGTGTGACCAGTGATTGACTGCATAAACTCGCAGTTTAACCAAGTATACGATTCATGAACTGCTGGCGAATATAGCGTATTTTGATTAATAAAGTTTTAAAGCAGCTATGTTGTTTTTGCATTAATACGAGCACACTGTCTAAATTAAATATAGTCAAACAGTGTGGGCTGCAATGTATTGCAGTGTTGCAACTGGTATTGCTTGAGCCTATCCTTACAAAAACTGCGGTTCCTTTTATCTTATCTGGCAGCAAAGCTCTACCTTTTCCACAAGAGACCACCTTGGTGAATTGCACGTTGCATCTTGGTAATGAGTTAGTGATCGTAGCACGACACGAAAAACCAGCAGACCGCTGCAGTGCGGCCGCTGTCTCAACCTCCGAGTTTTGTTGTAGATATTGTGATGTATTTTGTGTCAAATGATGGTCTCCAAAATGGTCATTCATTCATTTTCCTACACGCTTACTCTTGGAAGGATGGCCGGACCAGCAACCCTAGGAAGTCTCGAAATAATCACGGTTTTCAGCAAATTCTGATGATTTTAGGGGATCCACACCAGTGTGCAGCCAGGCCAAATCAGAGATGTAACCGTGCCGGCTGGTGCTTATCCGGCTTCCGTGTTTTTTCCGCGTGTTTAGCCACCAGATCGTGCCTCTCCAACCTCTCTGAGGGCATTCTGGCCACTGTTAAAAGTCTGACACCATGGGTGGTCAAACGCGTGTGCAGCGAAATCACGGAGTGCGCAATATGTGAAGCATCATGTTGCATCCAAACAAGCTCAAAGCTGCCGGCGTCGTCAACGCACGGAAATGTAACGGCTGCGAAGTATAAAATATGATCGTTATTCTGACACAAGCAGGCAAGAAACCTCACCACAGGCACACCTGAGCAAGGTTCAAAATTAAACTGACAAAATTTATGTTAATTCCGATTTGGAAGCGATAGACAACCGCTGACGCCGGTCTCTTGTGGAAATGCGTGTCATAGCCCCACAATCCCTCTTCGATAGGATTTATCTGCGAAAAGGTTGTTCTAAATTAGAGCTTTGACATCCACAAGTCTTATCGACTGGCTTTGCAGCAGAAAAACGTTACCACGTTTCTTCAACGCAACACTGAAAGTTTCTGACATATGCTTTTGTGGAGAACGTGCTCAACGGCTGTTGACATCCTTGCAGGTTTTTTATTCTGGGGAGTTCTTTAGCATGACATCATCAGCTCCACTATTCTGATTCCACACAGGGTAGACAAAGGTTTCTCTAAAAATAAGTAGATTACGTTGTTATCCTGCGTTCGCGAACATGCATGGTTGCTTATGAAGAGGTGTGAACAGCTTAAAGGATCAGTGAATATCCGCAAACTTGTCAAATAAACATCCAGGTTGTGTCAGACGTTCTCTAGTTAGGCTTTTTTACGGTTGGTGATAAGTTCTATGAAATAGGGATATTGCAAACTTCGACAAATGTATAAATGCAAAATTATGTGACCTCCTAAATTTCTAAAATGTTATAGCATTTGGATTCTTTCTGCTCGTGCCCCATTATCCCTGAAAATAAACAGTTGAACAGTAGAAAAATGCATTGTAGCTGGGGTGACCGGATATCTGATCGCCTGGTTTTCAAGAAAATTTCTTGGCTTTTAAATGCAGGCGTTTGATCGAAATCAAATAGTTCACGATTTCCAGTATTATTGATTAAAGAATACAAAAAAAATTTAGTATGTGTGATATTAAATGCTGTGATAAATTTACATACCTACAAAA
>JGI24158J21664_10013978_pt1 | contig 10567 bp, 10 predicted proteins | sample Ectturendosymbi3_FD_21664 | JGI IMG/M metagenome (IMG submission 21664)
GTAATGCTGTGTGCTGTGGTGTAATGCTGTGTGCTGTGGTGTAATGCTGTGTGCACAAGTGTTTGGAATCAAAGCATCATCAACAACTCCAAGTGACTTTGTAAAAATAACCGTCTGATAGATCTTTTTACGTCATTTGGACTCGATTTTCATATTTCGCGCTTGAAACTTTACTTTCTGAAAATAAACCATTGGCAGAACCGCCGGAGGATGCTGTGCAGTTGAATCGTTGCAGAAACCTACCTATTGAGGACTGGGTGCTTATTCCAGACAAAATTAACAGCGTTTTGTTACGTTTAGATGGAATTTTCGGTCTCTCTATTGGGGTTTCCCCCGCAAGCAAAGGGACGAGCACCGACCTTCCTGTCCATAAAGGTCCTTTGCTGAGCAAGCGCGATGGTTCCGTGAATAGCGAGAGTATCAGTCTGAAGGCTGCAGAAAAACTGAAAGGTGAGTGGGATGTTTTGTGTGAAATAAACTGTCTCTGGAGTTGTTTGTTGCGTCAGTTACTTTGAACTACTTACGTGCTTATCACACATCATAAGAATAGCGTCAAGTTCTCCACCATCGCTGCGATGTGGGAGGAAGTTACGTCACAAGGGCACATCCGACATGTTCGTAGGATTTGGCCAAGAATTCAACTGTCACCTTTTGGGCCAGTAATCAGTAGTCGGAGCCTCCAAAAATGGGCCGTCGTCCGTGGTCGGAGGCTTTCGTTCCATCTTTCCGCCCCCCTACTTTTGTTTTGCGCCCCCTCTCCCTACTTTTGTTTTGCGCCGGCGACTACAGCAGAAATTTCGTTGCTCGAATTTAGTTGGAGGCAGTTCAGTGATGAGTTCCTGACCTTTCATCAAAAGCTTTCTCCTTTTTGTTCATCATTCTTCGCCAACTTACCGATTCACAGCCACTCGATCCGGGCAAATGTCTGCTGTTCCAGCAATACTTTTTCTTTATCTTGCTAGAACGAGTTTTTTATAGACTGGTGTGTGGCAACACTGGCAACGTTAAGGACTGGGGTCATAATTCTTTTTATAAAGTAAAATGAAATGTGGTGTTAACTTTTTTTGCTTGGCAAGAATTACACGCAGTAGTTGACAGTTATGAACAGATCTGATAGGAATCGTTTTGCTTCTGCAGAATTGGAAAGCAAACTTTTCTTGGATTGGTTCCAGCTGCACGATGGGGTGTTAAACATCCCGTTTCTTTTTTTCTTGATAGGAATTGTTCTCAATGGGAACTTTTCCGTAACAGGATGTGTAATAGTCAGACTTTGAATGTACAAGCTAACGGCCCAACAAAATAAAGTTTATAATAGTGACAAAACCAGTGTCCTGACCACTTAGTTTTAAATGCTTTCCAGGAATAGCCATTCATTTCATATCTACCTTACATTTACGCTTTAGTGGCCTTACTTCAAAAGGCTTCTAAAGTTTTGCAAAGCGTTACAGACAGATACCTTCGGTTTATTTTTACCGTGAACGGTTGGAGCGAATGGATCAATCTTCTTTGGCTGCGTTAATCCCGTGATTAACTCGTATGCCAGATATTTCCCAGGAAGGGGGCGCACAGTTGTTTGGATACGAACGTTGTCAAGAAATTGTTGTTCACGTAAACCTTCCTCAAACGGTCGCGCGAAAGTAGATTGAAGCATTTGCTTGGATCACGTGATTAAAATTAATTGGAACGCGGATTAGTGGGGGGTTGTTGTGAGCGACTGTCCAGTGAAATGGGTAAATTATCTCCCCTCATATTTTCTGAAAAATAAAAGAAAAATGTTAACACCTACCTAGGAATACTTCAGTTTTACTGCTGCAGTTGTCAGATTCCTCAATGTATATATTTGTTTTTTTAATCCAAAATAGCAAAACTTCTTGTTTATGAAGTGTTTAGCTTACAAACTATGATCTACTTTTTTCACCCAGTGTGCTTGACCAAAGTAAAAAACGATTCCACAACCACAACTCGCTCGTCAAAATTTACTGCCTGTGTTGAAACGTTAGAGCAGTGTTGATGCTCAATGGATTCCTTTTATACGCATATCTTGCCTGGTTATTCTGTGACATTAGCACATTGTGCAACCAATGTTTCGTACATTTTTTTGCACGTACCAACAAATAATCTATAAATAAACATACAACTTGTCTAATGCATCACGTGCCCGAATGCAATTACTCTCTCACCCACTGCAAAGGTCTATTCAGTCACGTTTTCAAAAACACTCGACGTGCAAAACAAACCCTGTACCAAATTTTTATATATTGAATAACAATGCTACGTTTTTTAGCAACATTATGTCCGTAACAGAACACGTTTCACGCGTGTATTTTTCTGCTGTGGCGATGTCCATTATAAAAACCTCCAACTCTCCGTGGATAGTTTGCTATAAACGTGTAACCTCAGTGAACTATGACGCAGTCGATACTTGTACAAACACGTGTGCAACTACCCACACCTTTCAACTGTTTGTTTGCTATTCTACACATAATCAAGAACAAAGAAGATCTTTCTGATGCAAATACTGAGAAAAATTCACTACATTTAAAACCAGGCCATATTTCCTTTCATGTTTAATCGACTCCGTTGCTTCCTGCATGGGATAGCTACCTTAACGTTGCGGTGGGAGTTTACTGTTAAGTCATAAACTCATATGTTTCGAATATAAATAAATGAGAATATTAGCATACATGTGTTGGTAATAAATTGAAAATAAGTTTCTTATAAACACCCATTATTCGCACAATGCATTTTTAACTTTTCATAAAAACACGCCGCGTACTCCTCGAAACAATCTTTGCTTTTAATTTTTTGAAGTTGAACAAAATGGCAGGAAATTACGCGGTAAAAATGTTTTTACACTTTCCTTGGTTCTTGTTACAGACCTATTTGTTTTTATGATAAATCGACTGTTTCGTGATGAATGTTTTTTGCGCAAGATAAGTTTTATGTGAACGGACGTCACTGTTGAAGTTAGTGCTTTGGATATTGACTTTTCTTGGACTATGTCAATGAAACGTTGCTGCTACATCTCCTGGCCCGCATCACGGTCCTGATCAACGCCATTAATGTCCTGGCTAACCCAGAGTTTCTTAACTAGGGCCTTCGGGCCCCTTGGAGGTCACGGAGTGGTTCTCCTGGGGACCACGAGCAGAGGCATTTACTAGATAGCCATGCCGTGATATTGGAAAACCCTACTGATGAGCAGGGGGTACAAACCATGTAAGGTTGAGAAGCACTGGGTAAATAACCCAAGCATGGGAAGTGCACACAACTGCATCTATGTTTTACGACAGATATGTCTCCACGGTAGTTTTTCAAGATTCCCTCTTTGCTCCGTGCTTTGTGGAATGTTGTGTGAATGACTCGCCCTATTTTTGCCTAAAACTAGCCAAGGCTGCCCACTGGGCCTGTGCGACAGAGCAGGGTGGTTCGAGTGTGGTTGAGGGTGGCGAAGTTTTGCCGGTGTATCAAAAAAAGCGCACAGATCTTGTTTAAGAATATCTTTCCGGGCGTAGCGTTATGTCGTTGGTCACTTCCCCGTCATACTCAGTTTATCAGCAGAACGATACGACCCGTTTATTAAAACCCTGCGTTAGTGTTGGACTTTGCACAGTCTGTTGCTACATTACGAATGTTTTGCGCCGATGTTATTGGCCGGACAGGGTCACAGTGACCCCCCACAGTGAACGTCACTGGTCACAGTGATGATGTCGTCACTTAAATGCTGGCGCGATGTGAATTTAAGGAAGTTATTGTTTCGGAAAAAACTCATTGACCGAAGTTCATTCAGACGCGGAGGCTCGTTTGGGTTTCAAACTTTCTCTGAAGCCCGGCACTGATACTTGTTTGCATAAGGCTTGGTTCACTCCATCCCGCCCTTAAATCAAACACTCATATTTTGTCCCCAGAAGCACTTGAAGTAGAAGATTACAATGTAAAACAAACAGTAGTGAAACTTCATTGTTGAAAACATTGTTGCAACCTCTCCGGTGGTGTTGCGTTAAATGTGTGATTTACCACGAACGGGATGTGCCTGAAGAACAACACCATACGTATATGTGGCGCAAACAAGCAATAGGAGAGTGATCATGGCATGTGAACTCTATTGTTGCTTGCTGCCACAGTGCAAAGCTTTGCGCACATGCCGCTCGGGATTTCCGATCGCAACAAAAACATCAATGTGTTTTAAAATCAGAATATCAATACTAAATTGACCTGTCAGGTTCAAACCATCAAGCCTAGTGTCTGGAACAGAGACAACGCGTGACACCAAGTGATGTAATAATACGACAGAGTTCGCAAACGTGTGGTTACCCAGCAAACTACTGGAACCCAAAATATGAGTTGAGTGAAGATCACAAACTGAACGAGCTCAGCCCGTTTCATTTAACTGCAGAGCAATCATTCGTTACGTCGCTCCCAGCTTCAATGACCTTTTGGTTCGGTCACTGATGTTATCAGGTTATCGTAGTTTCCTAAAAAAACGACATAAAATAAAACGTTTCCCTCTAAAGCGATTAGTTCGCCCGACTACAAGTTTTACAACAGTCTTAGCGAACGATTGCTAAGCTCATTACTTCTTTAATCAAAAACTGATGATAAAAGTTGGGAGGATCGGTCTTGCACACGTCATTTCCGGAACACCTCAAGTCGAGCCCCTGCCACGCCCATGTCTTCATGAGTTTGTCGGCGTCCGACCCTGGCTTGCTACGACGCCATTTCGGTTTCGAGGAAGGAATTTAGACAGACAGGAAAAATTATTTGCTGAGAGCTTTTCCGTTGAAACCTAAAAGGTTTTGATAGAAGTGTTTGCCTGCGCGGCTTGAGCGCTGTATTTATACACAAAAGCTGTGTACACACTGACGGGTGTATTGTGGTGGTGCTCGAATGCGAATGCGACCGGTGCAGTTCGGACCTGCCTGTTGTAGGGTTGGGAGCATAGTGCAGTCTAGTGTTCACTCTGTTGCTGTTGCAGAAAGAAAAGCAGGACGTTCAGACGCTGCCAGCTTCACAAGCAGGAATGCTAACTTTTCAGACCTGGGCATGAGCAGGTATTTTCTGCCTTCACAAGCTGTAAATTGCTGGCATCAGCTTAATGTACTTTCATTTAAAATTCATGTATGCGTTTGGCTCGCTTTCAATCCAGCGCGTGTTGAAGATGGATATCTTGGCGCTTTGGCAGCCGTCTATTTCTTTATTGAATTGGTTAATCTTTTCTAGGAATGACAGTTACCCAGAAACCAGATTTCCACAGTCGTCTTTCTCAGAAAGTGATACAAGATTAGAGAGTTCAACAAAATCTGGTAAGCGTTACATTTTCTCTCAGCTTGCGAAATGCTTGACTGTGCTGCAAACAAACTCAGGTTTTGCATAAATACTTAACAGGGATGGTTTAACTCTTCTTCCGCTTTGTACTTGAGTTGAAAATATGGTTTTCTTTATAGTTCCTTCACCTATGAAGCTGCCTGTTGAGAAACCGGAGCAAGGTCTGATTGATGCGATTAAAGACATGAACACTCCAGACGTCGACGACTGGGAGTCTGTTGCGAATGGAATATTTATGATCGGCAGGCTGGCAAGTTACCACCCAACTGTCTTGGTTCCACGTTTCCAAGAAGTTATTCGACTTTTGTCAAAAAATGTAAGTTTGTTTGGAATTAAGTGTTGTGGAGTTGCAGCAAACGCATGTTGTGTGATCTTCCTTGCTCTATGTGTGAGGGAAACAGACACCATTAGTCTTCTGTTTTGTCAAACGCTTCTGTGACAGACTTGACATCGTGAAGCACCAGCCAGGGATAAAGAACTTGCGGTTGTACCACACAGCAGTGCAGATAAACTCGGCACCGGTTTTGCTTCAAATCGTTGTCATGTGTTGTTCCAGGTCAACAACCTACGCTCCCAAGTCTCCCGGTCCAGTGTGATCGCCATCTCAGATGTGTATAGCAATGTCCGCAGGCCTGTGGTTGACACTGACATAGAGGTACATCTCCACTGCACACACACAGCTTGTGTGTCAGTTCATTTTCGTTCATGCATTTATACTCGGCGAGTCATATCATCAACTATTCCTGATGTAGAAACCCTGTTTGCTTGCAGACAACTGTAGGCGCCTTGTTGACTGAATATGGAAAGTCGAGCAGCTTCATGAAGGATGAAATTACGAAGACCCTGCTGAGCATCGTCAACTCTGTCACTTCCTCCAAGTTGTTGGTGGCTCTGCTCAATCCTGGACAAAAGTAAATGCTTTCACTTTTCTTTACAACGAAAAATATTCTCATATTGACCTCCAGCAGACATACTGTTTGTAGTTTTCTTTCAATATTTTTTCTGGACGTAACCTTCTCACCACCTGTGCTACAGCGAGAAACCTGTGCATGTTGTTCCCACAGACACAGGAACAAGAGCATACGTCATACCACGGCTTACTTCTGCGCTCAGATCCTGGACAAGATGGGGCCTGGCAAAGCTCTCAGTGGAAGCAAAGACATCACAGACCGTCTGCTCGAGGCCGTGAGTACATGGTTGGCTGCGCAGAGGCTGCCTGCCTGACGAGATCCTGATCACCCACAGACCGCCAACTCAATGGCATGCTCACCCACAGACCCTCATTTCAATGGCATGCTCACCCACATACCCCCATTTCAATGGCATGCTCACCCACAGGCCCCCAAATCAATGGTATACTTACCCACAGACACTCAGATATATGGCATCTATCGCTTCCGTCCTTTTGTTGACGTCAACAGACGGATGTTTCGTATTTCGAATGCACTGGAGCAAAACGTGGTTTGTTACGTCACTTCCAACCAAGCAACGCATTTTATGCAGAGTGTTGATTGTGTTTGCTTCGTAAGTATGTTGAGATACAGAGCAGGCGACCCCAACCTGTGCCTGGCAACCCTCAGTTGCACATGATCTTTCCAACGTATGGCCCTGTAGTTGCTGCACGGGACAACGCATTGTTTTGTGCTGCTTGCTTCTCACAAACCATGAGCAGATATCTCACCGGAAGTACTCCACAGATTGCATGCTTCATCGACGACGGATCGCCGGATGTGAGGTACTATGGGCGGCGTATGATCAACGACCTCATGTATCACGAAGATTTCGAATCGTCTTTGAACCGCTTCCTCCCACCGAAGCTGGCGCAGAAGATCAAAGACCGAGCCGCCGAGATCAAACAAAGGGTAAAATTACTTCAATTGTGTAAACCATTGAACGGAGGCCAGACCCGCAAACAGGATGTTAATGGTTTCTTCCAACAGATTTCAGACAACTACGATGTGTATTTGAAATCAATTTTTTTAATGTAAAAACAACCAAACCTCCCCTTCGATGTATTTTGCTCTGTAAGCAAAGTTTGCTGAGTAGGTATGACAGTAACTTGGTTACTGTTGGTATTNCGGTGTTACTCGTTTCAGCAAAAGTGGAGTGTACAGGTGATGTAACGGTATTTGTAGATTAATGTCTACTAGGAATGTGTATGAGTCGATGTAGTTTTGTGGCCCGGGCCAGGACAGGGCCACGGTAGGTCTGACCCCATTGCTGGCCAGATAGGATGACTGCTGGTCCCAGCTGGATCCCTCAACACTTATTAGATAGATCATCGACAAGAAGTTCCACGTTCGCCTTGGATTTCACTCTGATGGTTGGCCTGGGTCACTACCTCCCACTACATATGCAATTCTTCGGTTGTCACGTGACCAAGTGCTGCTTTAAGCGGGGTTTGAATATCACGTGACAATCTGAAACGAAAGCTTCACTTGTTCATTGTGTTATATTTTTTTGACAATGCTGATTTTGTAAACATCCTTTTCTGCGAAATAAACATTTTATCCTTTTCAAGGCTTTGTTTCAGATAAGGACAAACGCAGTGTGGTTTTGTAGACTGGGGGGGTGGGCGGGAATCGGCCGCAGAACTTCCTGTGTCCGTTCTCTTCCAGTCAAGGCAGCTGATGAGTCTTTTGTTTGAATCGCCGCCTCCATGCTTTTATTTTTTTACTTTGGTATTTTGAGTTCGCCCTCATCCTTTAGTTGTGTACGATCGAACCCTTCGCGTTGTGATTATTACGTAACAGTGTTGTGGCGAGAATTACACATTTTTTGGGCTATACTAGTTTGGGGTTTTCATATTTAAAAATGCTTTTCTTCGAAATTTGTAGTTTATTGATTGACAATTGTATCGACTAATACATGGATGTTACAAGCATGATTAAGGTTAAAACAATGTTATGGTCTTTGCCTACGCTTATCCCGCTTAGCTCAGGCCTAGTGAGCGCGTTCGTTTAGGGTCTTTGACAACATGTATTATAGTGGTGGCAGACGGGATGACCGAAGTGTCTTTTCGCCGCCTCCCGGCCTTACTGTGTTTGTATTGACAAGTGTACTTGCGTTAAGCTAAAAAAAATAAAGTTGTTGTTGCTCTTTGACAATTTTTTCGCACTAACTGTTGTAATATCAACCTTGACCAGGGTCTTGGCTCAGTCAGTTCCATAGGGCCCCGCAAACCAGTTGCGAGCTCGAAACTTCCTGGCTCCGCATCTAGAACCATTGAACAGGCCTCGCAACTCTCCTCCAGTGCTCCCCCCAAGCGGAAGATCGTACCTTCTCGGGTGTTTTCGGACACAGTGAGTATAGCTTCGGGTGTTTTCGGACACAGTGTGGCTTGCTTGCTCCTGTTTGTACCAGAAATGTTATTCAACTTTTCTCTGCCATGCCACCTGGTGTGCCAATATTGAAATACTTTCAGCGACTCAAATATGACATACAATTGCCCGCTTTAATCAGAAACACCAAAACATGAAAACCACTGTTCCACCGTCGCCTCCCATTGACGCAAATTTCGTGCGGTTCTACACCGGTTTTGTCAAACTCTGCCGTTTCACGACTTACTACGATTTTTAGATTGGATTATTTTTGTATTGAAGCTGGAAAAGCTTTAATATGTTTGAGCCGATCTTTTTAAACTTGCAAGCGGGCATGGCACTCGTGGCTCTCCGAAGGGGGGGGTACGGACGAAACTGAACACGATCGTGTTTCAGATGCTTGTAGAAGTTTTGTGAACAGGTGTAACCGGAAGCTTTGGTGCGAAGTGTTGTGTGTTCAGCCATCGAAGCTTCATCGTTTATTTACCAGCAGGGAATTTGCTCGCAACAAATACTTTCCTTTGTTAGGAGTACCAAGAAGTAAAAGTTATCTGCTCCGAGCTGCAGAAAGGTAGTTTGGATGAGAGAAGAGCTGCCGTGTCGTCTCTTCTGCAAAAAGCGAAAGATAACCTCCCTCTGATTGAGGACAACATTGTGAAGGTAGAAGTGCATACTTGTTAAGTTTTTTCGAATTATATCTATCTACAGCTGTTTAAGTGCCGCAGTGCTTCCGGCATCAGTTGCATTGTGACGTTTTAGATGAGTTTGGCAGATGCGGTTGAAGAAGGTTTTTATTTTCTAATGAACGCGATTGGTTGAGTCCGGCCACGCCTCCGTTGGAATGCCACCAATAGATGTTAAGCTTATTTGTGTGTTGCGCAGATAATGGACGCCTACTGCTCCATGCTGACAACATCAAACATCAAGGCCAATGCGATGGCCCTTGAAACTCTGCCACAACTGATAACGATTGTCAGGGACGGCCTGAGAGACGCTGTGTCTCGACTTGTGCCCGACCTCCTGAGGCAAGCCTCGTCGAAACAGAACAGCGAACTGGCGCTGAACGTTCTTAACCTGCTCATTGATTCGACCGGTGAGTTTATGTCGTCACAGTAGATGTGATTCACCTGCTGTGTGACGTTGATAGACGATAAACAAGGCTGGACCATGAAATGTGCAATGATTTATATTTTGATCCGGACAGACCCAACATCTCTGCTTGCCCCCCTTGCAAGTGCGAGTCACCCCCAGAACGGAACCCCCAAGTCGCGACAGATCGCGCTTACCAAGATCACTGGTGAGTGGAGTGAAATTGAAACAGTGCTTTGGGTGTGTTCAAACACTCCCCATGGTGGATTCCAACGTAATAGACAAACAACGTATATCGCAGCCATACCACGGGTTTGCTTCAGACTTTGGAGGTTGTTTTATCATTTTTATAATGCAGGGATTGTTTCGCTTGTGAGCTTGGCTACAAATAAACTTCTGGAGTTCAACAATCTTGTTGACATGAAAGCAATCAAACGCTTTCGTGTTCACTCCACGAAAACATTTATGTGCTGTTGCTTCTTCAATCCCGGGTGAAAAGCGCACCATTGTTGCGCAGATAGTGCCTCGTATCATGATTTCCACGGTGGACCTGACCCAGTCCCGTTGTTGTACAGATAGGACGGTTATTCCAAGACCCCCACACAGTTGCCCGTTTTACCCCCACCCCCAATATCGAAACAAGGTTCAAACATTTGCTCCTGACTTTTACGATTTAAAAAATATCGCAGAGAGGTGCTGTTGTAATGCCCCCTCCCCCCGTCAACAATGTGTGAAACAACTGACCCTTTACATCTCACCCCTCCCAAAAATAAACATCTCACTCCCCAGAAATAAACATCTCACCCCTCCCAGAAATAAACATCTCACTCACCCCC
>JGI24158J21664_10013979_pt1 | contig 10566 bp, 8 predicted proteins | sample Ectturendosymbi3_FD_21664 | JGI IMG/M metagenome (IMG submission 21664)
GCTTCATCTTTTTACGGCAGAAGACTCACTCTCTTTGTTTAAACGAATAACTAGCAACATTTTTAATGTTACCCGTAATCTAACTTTTCATACGAACTTGTCAAATCTTTGCATTTGTAATCATCAACCTGTAAATCGTAATTATTATGATAAAGCATTTGCAATAACTTTTATTAATTGATGTCTTTAGTCGACTGATAAAACCACTGTCTTCAAACAGCAAACACCCTGTATTTACGACAACCGTTTATTGAGTTGATACCTGACACGTCTCCAGCAGATTTTGCTTTATACTGGAAACCGTGACAAATTCGAAGACACACTTTCGCGTACACAATGGTCATGAGTAATCCAGGAATGCAGAACAACAATACAGCTTGTAAAACGTACCTGAAAAAATAAAGACGGATTGCCAGATAAGAAGATGGAAACGATATTTGTGTACCTTTTTTGTTTTCCACTGCATAGCATGCAGTTGAATCGAAATTACCGTAGTTTTTTGCGCTCTGTACGCAACGAATCGCGTGCGAGTCACGATAAAGTGGAAAAACTGCTAAAAGCAATGGGCAAGACCCTGTCAAATTGCCTACGGCCACACAGATGATTTCCATTTTTCTGTAATTTGAATGAAAGGGTATTTGACGAGTATTTTTTGATTTTGACCTAGTGCTCGTAGATTAGCGTGTGATTTCTCGCCTGTTTTTTAGCAAAATTATTTTTCAGTAAAAAAACAACACTTATGAGCTACAGTATTTATCGTATTGCTCTGAGTTTGTATTTGAAAAATAGCATTACAGAACTGAACCAAGCTATCAAGGTGTTCTGAATAGAAGCTGTCACCATGACGTTTGGTGTACATTTTGCAGATAACAAATGTTTTCGTACTGAAAATCGCCAAAAATATTTTCTGGGTTTTGCTCACGTCTGGCCACTTTAGTCTTTGGTATATTACTTGAGTAGCACTTGAAAGATTTTGCACCAACATTCCTAAAACTTAGAGGACTGACAAGGTTATCTATCCTATCTGGCTTTGTGAGAAAACTCTCTGCGTAAACACAATGATCATTTGAAAACTTCGAGTAAGATTATTTGTTTGATTTTACGTGCAAAAATTGTAAAATTGTTTTATTGTTTCAGTGAGGCAAACAACATCCAACTCTATGATTTCATACCCGATGTTAATACCAAACGTGCTGGAATATCCCTCCCAGCAACAACATAGACAGTCTTAACCGCATTCGTACTGGTGTTGGACGGTTCACTTCAGCATGTACACATGCGGTCCGATTCGACTCAGCTGCAAGCGAGTGTGGCGCCGAAGAACAAACCGCAAATCATATTGTGCCAAGCGATCACCTAATGGGGCATATGTTCTGAAAGTTTTAGGTCATGAAACCAAAACACTGGTAGCTCAATGCATGACCCGAAGTCTAATTTGGCTGAGTGGCACGAGAAAGATCGACCCACACGACTCGACGAGTGGGCCAAACGTTCGATTTTTTCCCTGTAGACATTCGTGTCTGCTTTGTAATTGGTTAGGGCATCTCAGCTGTTTAATTACCTGGAATCAGCATTTGAATGAAGCATGACAGCTGCTTTTACTGCTACAACACTTTTTTTGCAAAATATCTGCTAATGTTACTTTCATCATTCTCCAAGCTTTGGAAAAAATCTCACCAAAAACGTGCCAAATTATGCATTTTTAGTTGGAAGAAGCTGTCGACGATGTATGGAGATGAAAATCCTGTTGAAGTAAGGACACTAATTAGCCTACAGCAAAAGGGCATGCTGCTATATGTCATAAACACCCGATTGATTGATTGATTGATAGATTTGCAATGCTTTACAACTACTGTAATTTCAAAGGTAAGGTTGGTCAGACCGCGAGTTCATGAAACCTGTCTGGAACCTGTTTATTAACACAATGCGTTTTTTTGCACCTGCCGAGTAATGCTAACGGTTGAGGTAGTAAGTGACGACAGTTTTCATGGGTGGTACTAGCAAGTAATGCCTTGATGTATTGCCAATGAGATCCGTGTGACAATGGCGGTCAAATAAGTTCGTTTTGACTGATATTGCAACAAGACACTCAGTATTTTGTTGAAATGTTTTAAAATAGTTTTGGAGATTGATTTGTTAAGGATTTCTTCGCTATGCTTGGCTTACCGTTAACAACTTCAAACTGACGTCAATAAAGTCAACATCTCTCTCTAAATTTCCCTTAATCGTTTTTGCTGCGTTCTTAGCACGTAAAAGCTTTCACTTCACCTACTTTATTTGTTGACTTGTCCAAAACTATTTTGCAGGCAATGCAGCCGACCAAATATTTGATTGGCAGGCCGCATAAAAAGATGGAAATTCGCTCTGCACTGTCATATATTTTACTATGATGCTCTGTTGAGACAAACCTACTTTTTCTAAGCTAGTGCTTGGTGGGATCGAAAGTATCTAGTTTTTGCCAATATAAACTGCTCTAGAGTGAGGTGTAGTCAGTTTTTACCCAAGTTCTCTGTAGTGTTTCGGGTTATAATGATATCAATTGCTCGGGAAAGATGGGTAAAGTGACAGAAACCTGTTGCCATGGTATGAGGTGTTTTCGCCCGGTTGGTCTTTTCAGACAGGTAGAGCAACTGGCGTGAACAGTTAGGATAGTACCTGAAGTGCATTACAACGTTCCAACCAACACATTGATTGGCAGACTGCGGGATACGGGGACTTTCACTTTGAGACGAATCTTCTTTGGTACAAGGCCTCTGATTACTGTCGTTGCGGTTGTGAACGCACAATGACAACCTGAGTGCTTTTGCAAATTAGATTAAAACGCCTTTGGCCTTCTACACAAGCGTAATCTGAATCGATTTTTCCGCAAAATTAAATCTCGATTTTGTGTGGCGCCTCAGTTAAACCTATCAAATACAAGCTTTTCAAAGTAAAACAAGGTTTGTATTTTCACGAATGATTATGAAGCAAGTTGGATCGTCTTAGTGTTATAAAACAAACATTTGAACATTCTGTTAGCATTGATCGTTCGCGTCGGCAATTTGGTGTCCCAAACCGAGTTACTGAAGCACAGAGTGATACTTGTTTTACAAAACAAGACTTTATTTAGATAAAATTGTGTTTGGCTGTTGTGAGATTGACACCTTCGTTTTAGCGGACTCGGTGTGTGCCACCACTAGATATGTAGTGGATCAATTATTTTTATTTTAGAAACCTGAGGCAAATTAAAATATTATGGTTCCAGGATTGATTTTAAGATTTTAAGAAATCTTTAGTCTTTAAGATTTTGAGCAGTAGTTAACCATTTGGAGATCACCCGAGTGCCTCGCATTATATTCGATAAACTATGCCTTATTGGATTTTTATAAGCCATCAACCACATTGTTATGAGATCTTCTGTAATTTAGTCATAGTCACATTCCATAAATAATACGATAATACGTATGCTGAGAAAAATCAGCTATTATTACTCCCATACATCATAACATTTGATTAGACAAAAAAATATCAAAAAATTTATAAAGTCGTATTTCCAGAACACTATATGTCACGCAGAACAAATGATTTACGGTTAACGCCACAATCTTTGCCTATGCACGACGCAGTTCTTTTTGGAGCAAGTTTGCTTTTACTGAGTATGAATACGTGGCACCTTCAAAACGTGTTAAATACTTTATTTTTCAATATGAGTAATTTTATCGTTATTAGCATGCGCGTAAAAAACAAAATGACGCCCATACATTTTGAAGCCAACCATTTACAAGAGTGTATGATGCGTGCATTCACAAGTCCCACAAAGTGAAAAGAAGAGCATATCCTGCTAACGCAATGCACTCGTCCGAGCATCACTGGAATGTTAAAACGCAAATGAGTTTGAAGATTGCTGTGCATTGTGCAGAAGGTCACAAAAAGTAATTTACGCTACTGCTGATTGGTTACGCCTTAATAATGATATAGTCCTATTGGTATCAGCACATTTGTTGGTCTCAGCATTTTAATGGCAGAAAAAAAGCTCGTATAGAAGTGTTTGTCTCATCATTTTTGTTGCGGAAGATGCATTTTTCTTAAAGCAAGTGGTAACATCTGAAAAGTATGGTGCAGCATAAAATATGCTACCAACAGTAGATCAAAATCACTCAGTGCCATAAACCAAGTTCTACTGAAAAGAAACGCTTTAAACTGCATCGAAAACATCTTATACAACAATTCAGCTAAAAGATGTCATATATTTCATGTAATTAAGTCAGAGATTCCTTCAACGTTCCATGAATTTCAATCATAATCCGATGGGTTTGGCAGCCGGAAATAGAAGCACGCGAGATGCAATCTGCATGCGCCTCAAGATCACAACGTCCCATAGAGCGTCAACAAAAAAAGACAGTTATTTCATTATACGGATGGAAAATTGAATAAAATACACATTTGATGTAATACATGTAACTAAAAGTCTTGCTGAGCATTGCCTCTATAGAAAACACTTGCGTGCAAAATTCCAAGGCATGGAAAATTGTTAAAATGGTCTTTCTTCCAAACACATATATATTGTCCCGCGCACACTTGGAAAAGCTAAGAGTATGTTCCATGCTTAGGCAGCCGTTCAAAACTGCTCAAAGAAATAGATTGTAGGATACTGTAAAAATAGGGAATTGGTGAAAATTGCCTAATGGTGGGCTAGGTTTGTGTGTCCTAACAAGAGCTAATAATAGGCCTTGCGAAATAACTTTTGAAAGTACTGCAACTCCAACGGACAACTGTTACATCGATATATCGATATCTTCAAAGAGACGGAAACGTTTGCTTTCAAAAAAAGGCGCAGGTATTTTTCGCTACTTTCCTCACCTAAACGCACTTACACAGACGTGTAATATTTTACGGACAATATCTTTCGTTGTCTTGCACTTAAATATTGGATCGATGTAATTGTACGACTCGCATTATGGGCCCTAAGGAATGTAACACTTATTTAAGATATTTACTACCCTGGCTAGCAACCCAAACTCGGCCTGAGTTTTCCGTCATGTGCCACAAATCGAAACGTGTCGCAAAAATCTCTCCCCCAATATGCTGAAGTGAGTATACTGATGAAGCTGCAATCTGACAATCTGTAGTAATGAATCAGTTGTTAAGGTTGCAATATTTCAGAATTACACTTCAGACAACTAGTGAAGAAAAGCTTTATTGTCAACATTTAATTGATGCACTACTTTACAAAATGAGGGATGAGGGGACAATGTACTTGAACCAGAGTTTCCGGAAAGCAGGTGCATTACCTCCCGTACCCTTTCAAAAGCAGGGCAACGGGGCGGAGGTACCTTTTACATAACAGTATCATAGGAAAATTAATGGTTCATCAAGATCGACTTGAAAAAAATTTATTGCAACTATTCGCGCATCCAGAAAGGTCAGAATGGTTTTCTATCATTTATGATATTATTTTTGAGGTCAACATTGTTGCTGAACAGAAACAAGCATAACTGGTAACGATATTTTTCTTTTTTATAGGCTTCTATTGGCCTCAACTCATTTACTGCCTCCGCTGCCCTACCGCTGTTCCGGCGTCCCTGACTTGAACTGAAGGAGATTGCTAAAGCAGACACAGAAGCAAGGAAAAACTTGAACAACAGTGAAAGGCGCGCCATGTACAGAGAACGCTACAAGACCAAATTAAGTTTTATAAAAAAACTTCAATTACATACGTAGTAAACAACATCCCTGTCACATTGAACGGTAGGAGTTATCTGAGCAAGCCATTGAAAGGAGACGCCTGAAAAATTCTAGAGATACTCAACGCTACAGAAAACATCTTAGAATCCGTAAAATGCAAGCTGTGTTGGCAGAACCACAAAAATGATTTTTAATAAATCGTCTCCTGAAGTGGCCGGTCACGATAAAAGCTTTATTGTGCAAAGGATTAAGACTGACCTCAAAACCAAATTGGGGTTGGTTGATAGAGAACGCAGAATGGTGCAACGCCCACCAGCATGTCAGACAAGCAGAATGGTATGCAATGCTTGGAGAAAGGAATGATGTAGAATATGTGTTACCAAACAAACTGAAAATCCTTCAAAACTCTAGATATAATAGGGATCTAGTTGATAACGAAACCACCGCATATGTGGACAGTTTTTACAAAACAAAGGAACCTCAAACCTTTGATGTTGGCGCATACCTTCCCGACGTTTAGCTCCTAGGAACAATTTACCGAAAATACTGAGCAAAGAATAATTTACCGAAAGTACAACAAGATAGCTTGAGCAAATTGGGCAGACAACCAGAAAGAGGAGCTTTGTGATTTGCCGAGTGGATAAGGAAGGGAAAATTGTTATTCCTAATTAGGAAGATTACAACGTCATGATGAGCGAAGAACTGCAGCAGTTTGAAAAAAATGGATGCGATGCAACGCTTACCTTACAAAAGGGGATTTGTTATGATTTTTGTTGTGGAACTCCATACTATGGGTGCAGTAAGTGGTCAACTGCTGTGAAACATAACTGGAATAAAATGGAAGAACTACTCTTACCACAAGGTCAGCGGTGAATCAGCAAAATTTTGCCGATACAATGGCTTACGCTTGCTTACCCACTTTTCAAGACACACAAGTTCACTTCGGGTAGTTTATTGAACGCTGATATCAAAGACATACAGTACGCTTGTTACAATCTGCTGGGAAGAGCAGAACTCCGCGCACTATTGCAACTTTTGGTTTTAAACTGAAACGGATTAGCGGAAACTTTTGCAGTCCAGACGGGTTTTGTCAAGACAGCCGTCAATATATTGGAGACCTGCTCAACTGGAAAGACCGCATGATCAAAATTCCAGCAACTGTGTTATACATTGTGGCGGCAGATGTGAAAGGACTTTACCCAAGCTTGTACGGAGATGCTATGACTAAAGCTCTTGAATGTGCCTTGGATAAGCATTCCATCTTCAACAAATAAGCATTCCATCTAATCACTTTTTTCATTTGCAAACACTGCTGTGCATTACAACCGATTGCTGGTGTGCTAAGTGAGGCAGAATTTTTCCGTGGGTTCATCGATGACATAATTGGATAACCGCATCAGAAAAGTCAAATGAACGCATTCGACAGACACTAACTTCAGCAATTGCCCTCAGTGACTTGGAACTAACGTTTCGCCAAGCCTGTACAGCCCAAAAACGGGCCAACTGGCATTCCTTGACATTAACCATTCCATAACTACTGAAGATAATTTTAGGTTTGTCACTAAAGATTTCGTAAAACCAACAGCGGAAGGAAGGCAATTGATAAACTGTAAATCACACCACCCAAAAGCGACGTTTAATTTAATCTTATTTGGAGAAGCAATAACATTGAGGCAAGCCAAACAAAGGAAAGAAGATTACCTCACCAGTCTAAATCGACTTAAAGAAAAAGCGATCCGCTCAAACTTTCCTTTGTGTATGGCAAATGAGATGATGTAGCAGTGGCGTAAAAATGGGAAGAAAGACCGCCTACCCCATAATGTAACAGGAATGATGATCCACAGGTTTGGGCTGCATCATGTTACCACCTGCTGCTTCTATCTAAAAAAGAAAAAGGCCTAAATTTGAAGGCAAAGATTGTCTTCAAAGGACCCACCACAATGCATAAAAACTAAACCAATTGCAAGTACCTTACTTTAAGTAACACAAAAAACAAACTGAAGTTCGTCAGGGCCTTGCAAGCACTGTGCACTTATGGTTGCCATGGAAAACACAACAAATCCATGGCACCGCATGTTTCACAAGTACCAACAGAAAATAAAACTTTCCCGCTGAACCAAAGCTTGACGTATGCAAAATGTGGTATAGATGTGGCGACTTGCGTGATAAGCAATCAACGGCATGTTGACTTAATTGTAAACAAATTTTCCACGATATGGTTATCGCACCAAGGTACTTGGAACAAACCAGACATAAACGATGACAGCGGCCAAATGGCATTATTGCGGTACTACTCAATTTTCCATGGCATCATAAATAAGCCACCTATCTTTGAAGCTTACACTGCTACTTTTGTAAAACAAATCAGTTTAGACTCTCTCTGTCTCTCACTCTGGATCCCTGTGAAGACAAACGGTTTTACAAACTAACGCACAACTTAATACAAAGCACGATCCTACAGTACCTCTTGTGAAATAGTNATTGTTCCCCTTGGGGCTGTTCATTAATTTTTTCCCATTCGACTTTGCCCACTTGTTTGACCTCTTTTTACCACCCATGTAGATGAGTTACCAATGTTTTTACCTCCTTTCACAACATTTAGCATTTGATTTTATAGGTGCTCCCTAGAGTACGTATGCCAACCTTACGAACGCAATTCTGCTTAGGCATTTACAAATGGTCTGTTTTGAGCAGGGTTGCGGAGTCAGAGGTAAAATATCCGACTCCGACCTTACCAAAATTTCCGACCGCGACCTTTCCAAAATTTCTGACTCCGATTCCTTAACATAAAGTGAGTGATATTCGGCTGTTAAATCAGTGGAAATCGTGGTGCACAGCAAGAAATCTCTGTTTAGCAAAAGTTTCAAAAGAAATTGTGCCATTTCAACAGGAATTCCCAATTTAGGAGTATGATGTAAAAAATGATCCGATTAGACTTCCCGACTCGGAGTCGGACAAAAAAATCCGACTCCGACTCCCAGTGTTGTTAAGAATCCGACCCTGACTCCACCCAAAAACCTCCGACTCCTTACGACCCCGGCTCCGACTCCGCTACCCTGGTTTTGAGTTATCGCGGCATGATTCCGTAAATGTGAGTTTGTTGCTCGGCAATTGGCGTCAGATAGTTTTCCACTTTTAATAAAAAGATTTATTTGAGAACGACGTATTTTCCTCTTTTATACCTGCTTCAGCTTGTATTTGCCTTAATCATTTAAGTCTAGAACTACTATGTTCAACCCAAATGGCTTACTGAGCCAAAAACTATGTCACTATCTTAACCAGGGCCGCACATTGAATAACATATTAAATGAGGGCCGAACATTGAATGGCTTACTTTGATCTTAGCAAAATAAATTTAGCAAAAGCTAATGTCCTGAAAGCGTTCGAATCCTCATTGCAATGGTAACAGACGGGATAAAGTGAACTTCAACTCGCATTAAAGGAAATAATCTTACATAAAATTTCAAGAATACGATAATTTTTCGACTTGGTGTTGTTACAAATAAAATCGGGTGGAAAGTTTTTCATAAAGCTTCCCTGACAGTGCCTTTTAAAATATTACTAATGTGATCATAAAGTGCCTTTTAATAACCCTAATACACTTTTAGGCAGTATACAATAGTGTAAGTAATGCGTTTGCAAGTCCATCTCTGTTACTACATTAACTCATACTTAATTGTAGGAGCCTTTAGTTACATCATGGCCATAGTCAGGGTCAAATTTTTACCGAGGCGAATATGTTAAATGCGTCCCCGGTTGGGTGTGTTGTTAATAATGTCTCGGTTCACATCAAGACCTCGATGTATATGTAGCGAAGCCAGGCAATTGAGTCGGTTTTGCGAGGTTGAGTTCCTCAGCTATGTCGTGTGGCGTCTCAAAGCAGAGAAGGAACGTTCACAGCAGCATTAGCTACTCGGTATGGTTATGAGAGTTTTTAGCATGTATTTTTTTATGTTTGGAAAGATTTCACAGTTTCTGCCATTTTCTTGAAACTCATCTCATGATCTTCAACCCTACGCTTCCTTCTTTCTACTTCTTGCATCAGGTGGCAATTGCATGGAAGATCAAAGTATTGCTCCATTGACCGAGCACAGATTCGCCCAGTTTATGAATGTTATAGTAGGCCTGTAGGGATTATTTAATTTGGGAAAATCGCTCCATTTCGCTAGTGATGTGATCAACAAATGGATAAAACACATTCCTTCGGTAGTATGCCTCTGCTGAATCAGCTTCAACATTTGCGCGATGCTTCTGACGGCTAGAGGAGGTGAACGTGGTTTCTCTTGAGTGAAGTTAACTGCTACGGCAATGGCCACAGCGCGCTTTTATAAACCAGAATATACAGCTTCAGTTCATTATTTGCTGATGACAATCTCTGAGCGATTAGTTTCAGCCTGTACCTGAACGAGATCACAGCTACATTTTTGTAATTCCAAGGATAGTGATGTCACAAAGCCGATGATGTGTTGTGTCATTACTGTCACAATGCCAAACTCGAAACTAATTCCATGCATTTGGCAAAACCTGCATCTTTCGTACGAGTACCTCCGTTGATTCTTCCTCCGTTGCTGACAAAAGAGTTTCATGGATAATCTTGTGTTTTGTAAACACAAGATGTGAGGGACCTGAGCCTCGAATGCAACGGATATCAGGCGAGCTGAGCCTCGACCGCAGTTTTATCTTTGAAAAGGGGGAGCTGGGCCTCGACCGCTGAGGGAGCTGAGCCTCGACCGCTGAGGGAGCTGAGCCTCGATCGCAACGGATGTCAGGCGAGCTGAGTCTCGACCGCAGTTTCGGCTTTGAAAAGGGGGGAGCTGAGCCTCGACCGCTGAGGGAGCTGAGCTTCGAACGCAACGGACATCAGGCGAGCTGAGCCTCGACCGCAGTTTTATCTTTGAAAAG
>JGI24158J21664_10013981_pt1 | contig 10566 bp, 3 predicted proteins | sample Ectturendosymbi3_FD_21664 | JGI IMG/M metagenome (IMG submission 21664)
CCTTTCAATAAATGTAATCATCATTGTGGTATCATTTAAAATCCTGGATTTGTGCCCAATCGCTTTGTTTCAACAATTGTGAAACACCCTGTAGTTCTTCTGTTGGTCTTTATTACATATCAATAGCATGGTCTCAAATCTTCGAAGGTTGACTTAAGTTACGGCAGGAGGCGTTTTGCCGCTATATAAAAAGCATCTGTATAAAAAGCATCTTCCTGCTACTTGTAAGTACCACTACTACTTATAAGCAGAAAGATGCTTTTCATTTTGTAAGTTCTGAGGGCATTGATACTGCCATTAATTACAGATAGCTTGCAATCTGTTTTCTCGACAAAGCGCATACACTGTCTATCGAANGGAAACCTTTCCCGGNAAAGAATCATACACTAGGATCTTAGGATATGTTTCGCCTNCTAGGTGGGCATCATCAGCTCTTACACCTTAGATTTTGCTGCTGGTTCTATTCGTTGAAGTTGAATGATTTCAAAATTGCTGTAGGATAGGCTGGCAATCAAGGCTCCAAACAATTGTGATTGAACCGCTACAGTAGCCTATATCAGTGCTCCGCAACCGACGTGCCGCGGCACACCTGTGTGCCTCGGGATAATTTTATCAGAAACTATGTTATGAACATTACATTTCGTTAACTCAAACCCTAGCTACACTTTCGTTGTGCATTTATGCGGTTTTTGTGACATTACAATTGAAGCTTTCACAACCACATGGTAGGCCTGCGCGTTAAGCATGAATGGTGGGCGAAGCCAGAGGTTTTGCTGCGTTAGTGAAACGTCAAAATCTAGCCATTCAAATGACGCATTGCTACTGTTGCAACCTCTCCGGTGGTGTTGCGTTGATTGTGTGATTCACCACGAACGGGATGTGCGTGAAGAACAGCACCATAGATATATGTGGCGCGAACAAGCAATAATAGAGTGATCGTGGCGTGTAATCTTTGGTGATACTGACGATGTGAACGATTGAACGTAACGACTAGCATAAGCGGAGAGTGATCATGGCATGTGAACTTTATTGTTGCTTGCTGCCACAGTGCGAAGCTTTGCCCATATGCCGCTCGGGATTTCCGATCGCAACACTACTCACAAAGGGAAGCCTCAGTGATCAAAATTTTACCACAGGAATTGTCAAAAAAGATGAACGAATGTATCCACCCTTGAATTCACGAGTTTTTTGTTGCTATGCGAAGAAACGGGACCAATCACTGCTATTTTGCCAGCCCGTGCGTTGGTTTTTACTGGTCTGTTCAAGGTCCGGCATGAAATAAGTTAATTCGTATTAAGTCAGACCAACCATCATCTGCCATAAACACCTTGAAGATGATCGTTGGATTGCTAAACTTGCATTTGTGACCGGACATATTTGAACACTTGAATGAACTCAACAATAAAAGTCAAAGCAAAAATAAAAATGTACTGACATGGTCTGACAACGGTCGAAAAATAGTACTCTGAAAAAAACGAAATAGTAACTGAATTAACACGCGAATCATTTGAAATGATTCCAAGAAGCAATCAAAATAGAAGTATTGACAAAGAATTTGTTTTGAATATGGCCCAAGAACGCTTAACTTTTTTACATCAGAAATATGACCATTACTTTTCACCATTAATACGGAACGATATGAATGGATCCGAAATCCTTTTTCGGCTAATGTTCAACTGTCATTCAGCACAAGAACTATCCTTGCCTGTTAGAGAAAACGTTCTCGAAATACGAAGTGACAGAACTCTAAGATCAAAATTCAGTGTTGTCTTGTGGGATGAGTTTTGCATTTCTATTGAATAGGAATATACACGAATTTCGAAGGTGATCATCAAAATTCTTCTTCAGTTTTGCACTACATACTTGTGTGAACAAAGTTTCTCATCATTCTTGTTGATCAGAAACGACAAACGATCGTTCTTAATAGAAGTTCATATAGAACTTCGAGTTGCTCTTTCAAATATTGAGCCTAACTTACAGAGATTGTGCTCATAAAAACAAGCGCATATATCTCATCAAAATAAATATGAAGTGTATTTTTTACATTAGGGGTCGAAGTGTGCCGCAAAATTTTGGAAAGTTGTTACGTGTGCTGTGAGTGAAAAAAGGTTGCGGAGCACTGGCCTACATGTCTAATCATCGCAAATAATATGGATGTTGCTAAACAGTGTCTATGGCTTCATTGCACAATAAAAAAAACTTTGAAACTGGTTGTTTCATAGCCCAAGTTTGGCGGAGTTGGAGTGGCAGCTGTTCAAACAGCTGAAGCTTCATCTTGCTGCTCGGGTATAAGGACGGAAACGACTCGGTTTGGCGAATAATGGCAAAAAAGTAACCCCTTGGCAGAGCAAGAAGGCGAAAAACGCTATTCAAGCAAGGAAAGTAGCCTATAAGACATGGCTTCAGAATAAAGCCGCATTTTCTTTGCATTCGGGGTACGCCAAGACCTGAAAATGAGCAGCCCTCGCGGTGAAAATGTCCAAAATGCAATCTTGACATCATTTCGAACATAAATTGGATTCCAATTTTTGGCAAGCCAATAAAGGGTTCTGGCAAACCATCCGGCGTCTTGCGGAGGACAATCCCTCCATACAAGACAAAGATGTTGTCTTAATAAGCAGTGAGGAGAACATCCTTTGGAAGATAGAGTATTTCAACGATCTTTCAAACCTAGTCCCTCTCACAACATCGTACACATAGGAGGTACATTTGGGGGTGGAGAATACCATCACTGCAGCCGAAGTCTTCCTAGCTGTCAAAACACCAAAGACTGAGAGGGGTGTAGGCTGTGATGAAATCCAACCTGAGATGCTCAAATCGAGAAAGTTTTTTTGCTGACTTGTGAAATTCGCTCGTGAAAACCGTTAAATTCTCTCAAAATCCGGTAGAGGCTTGCTTCAATTGTTTATTCTCAACAAGCAATAGAAAAGGTTGAGAAATCTTGGGAACGAATAGAGAAAATGCACTATTATGGGGTACTCTTACGTGGACCATAAATATTGCGGAGAATGGCAAGCCGTTAAAGTTTTCTACGAATACAGTAATATTGGTTGTCAGCCTCTGTGCTACTGATTTGCCGTTGAAAGTGTTAAGGTTGCGCCAAGATAATCTTTCAAAATGTGAAAAACTAATGGGGAATCTTGTGAGCGAAACCTTCAACATTGTTGTATCAATCTAGAGATCTAGAGCAGCTATGTCCAACCCGCGGGCCACATGCGGCCCAGTCGATGGAATTGGGCGGCCCAGTTTAGGTTTTCGTTGAAGTATAATAGCCTGCATACTGACAACCTATCCTCATTTTGATCATCTTAAATTTGACATTTTTGATGCAGGTAGTCCTCAGTGCCACTTCATCACGTCTGTACTGCGTGCAGGGAGATTTCCAAATGTCCACTGACACCTTGGTGCAAAACATTTTACTAGGCTTCTGATTTTTATCTTTGTTACATCAGCAATACACCTTCCTGTGAAATAGCACTTACGGAGTGGTTAAAGATGCCAAACAGTCGTTACCATTGCAACTAGGATTCGAACGCTTTCAGTACATTAGTATAAACCAGGGGTAACCAACACGGTGCCCGCGGTCGCCATATCGACGTTTTTGCGGTAAATTCTATATTGGTTATAGACTCAGCCAATCTCAGTAAAAGAACAAATGATCATAAAGAGTCCTTAGACTTGGTGATAAGATGAACACTTCGGTTAGCATCGAGAGCATCTTGCCGATTTTGATGAATCAACAATTTTGCTTCTAGCAGAAACTGATGACAGTGTGTTCTTTTAGATTCACTTTTAAATCAGGAGCACCGTCCGTCGGTACTGTACATCGCAGTATATTGCCGACGTTGGGCTTCAGTTGCTGTGCGTTCTTGGTTCTGTTGACGAATCGAGCTATTTCAGCTACGAACGACTCAAACACATTGCGATATCCTTGAATTGTGTAGTTAATCGTCTCCTTTTTGTGAGCATCACACCACCCACGTGGTTTGTGAAGGTTCTACCTTCCAGCGCTTCATTCATTGGTTAACGATCAACACAGCTGCTTTCGTATCGTCCATCATATGTTCTATGCACCTACATGTTTTTTCTTGTGTTATAGGTCTTTTCGAGGTAATAGTTGATCGGGTCCATTATTTTAACGTCGTACGGACCTTTTGAAATAACACTGCATGACAGGCAACCAGTACCAACAACCGCTGGCGTAGCGAGGCTAAGTGCCGCCCGGGGCACACCATAAAAGTGCCACACTTTCCACCCCTCAAATTTGCTTACAAGAATTTAAAATGAAAGAAAATCATGTTTCGTGCTTATTTAAAGATATAAGGATGAAGCATTTGGAAGTTCACAATCAAACACTCACAAACTGAAATGGGTCTTGTTTCTCATTGACAATTACGAGTCTTACTTTTTTTCTACTTGTCGCCACCTTCTTCATTATTATACTTTTCCTAATGTTTTGCTTTCATCACTTATGCATATATGGACCCAACATGCTTCGTCAAATGTTCTTCCCTGTTGGTTTTTAGTCTCCGGTAAGCCCACCGCTTGGCTTTTAATAGTTTACTCATTCCAGGGGATCAAACGAAAACATTAAGGGATGTGTTGGCGGCATACCTACTGTCCTTTGCAGATGTAAGAATTTAAGTATGTTATTTCGTGTAGTATCCCTGTCTAAAGCTTAAAAAGTATATATACTGCATATAGCAGTCTATAATATTAATTTCATAAGATGATTTCAGTAATCTAAAGGACGTTTCATTGTTCACTTCACGTTTCAGTAGTGGTTTAATTCTCTTGGAATATATAAAAGGTTTCAAACGTTAACTTTGTCGGCATTTGCGCGGGGCCCTCTATAGATGCGGGACCCATTTTGATAAAATAGGTGAAATAACCTTAAAACTAGCTCCGGGCGAGAAATGATGACTTGCAGCTGTTATCGTGACCTGCGTACTTGGTCTAGCTGTTGGACTTTTTCCGGGCTGTAGTGGGGTGGGAATGTGTGGGAACGGCGTTCCCACACCTTATTGCACTACGTTGAAACATGGCTGCGATCACACTGGCGTGATAGTGACACGCAGATTCTCACTGTTAGACATAAGTCTGCAGTAAAACAGTAAGATCCATGGAAGGTCTTGTGGGCAATGCTCACTTTATTCAAACTATTTGCTGCAGTCTTCCTTTTTATTTGGTGTGGGAACGGCGTTCACACACCTCTCATTTTCGCACGACACCCCTGATCTTCTTCCAATTACACGTGCATAATGTTATTCCTTGCCTTCGTCCATTACTAACAGATCCGTCGCCGGAAGGTCTTAATTTACGTTTGTGGGGGGGCTTGACATTTTTAAATTTGATAAAAAAATCCACTGATTTATAGTGTTTCATAGGTCAATTTTAGGGGGCTTGCAAATTTGTTTGGTGGGGGCTAAGCCCACCAAAGCCCCCTGTGGCGATGGAACTGGTAACCAAGAGACATCTATTTCAAAAACTGTATTCCAAACCATGCCGAATTCACCAAAATGACAGCAACACCTTTTCTAAGCTTTTCTTGTTGAATTGACTTTTCTATAACTGCAAATGTTAGTATACCGTCCAACAAAGGGTACTTCTACGAAACTTGACTGCCTACCGGTTGGCTCTGATTCACTCCACTTGCAATTCAAACTTACAATCTGAGCTCTAAGTTAGCCACGCAAACACATCAACTGCACTACCTGCTTCAAGAACGTCATTTTCCGACACCATTACGTCATGTGGGAAAACAGTAATTGCACTGAAACTGAGCAATGTTACCTTTGCAGAGTTCTTCACTTCAATCGCCAAAATTTAATGTTGATAACCCCACCTAATGACCAGGCTACAGCTTATGGCACTTCTTGGAAATATCTCGATGAACATTAAAAAATAGTATGAGATGTGCCAAGAAATGTCTTTGGTGACGGCAAGCAGCGATAAGCCAACGCCTGAACTATGTTTCTTGTCAGGGCGGTTGAGGGAACACTCTTCCCAAAGAGCACTACGGCGATTAACTCAGTTGCACCTGGATCGAACACCAAATCTTCCGATTGAGAGGCGGACTAGCCATCGCCGCCCCAACGAAATGTTCGTCGCCAACGACTAGGTCAGTGGTTCCCAGCCGGGGGTAGATGGACCCATAGGGGTTCACAAAAGAATTTTTGAGGGTCCATGGCCTTTATATGCGTACGATGAAAGCAAAATAGCGAAATGCCAAACTACGTGCCGTGGTGGTCTAGCTTCAAAAAGACAAACATGAGAGCAACCCTAAAAGTAGAAGTCACTCCATAGGGCGATACAAGATCTCGCCTATATGACAGAACAATTTTTTGCACTTTAACAAAGGTATGCAAGTTGTCAGTAAATCAAATTAAATGGGAATTTTGATACTGTTTGTTCTTGAGCAGCTTATCTATGCAAGGATAAGTTTGTGACAGAGCTCATCTTATATTATCCTGCATCCCAAACCTGTGGGTTCTCGTTCCTGTCCCATTTTGGGGGGCGTAGCTGTTTTTCCAATTTGATGATATTGCTAGCATGCTGGGCTCTATCTATCACCCACCTGCTAACTCCGTCAGAGGGAGGAAAAGGCTTAAATACGAAGGCAGTGCTTACCTACAAAAGAAATGCCATGCACAATTATATAAAAGCTAAGAAACTACACGCACCTTGCTAGCAAGACTGAAAAGCAACCGGAAGGTGTGTGAAGCCCTGGCAAGCACTGTGCACTTTGTGGTTACCAAGATTAATTCTAAGTAATGATAAAATTAAATTAAAAACTGCTTTCAAGCCACATGTCCCTGAGCAGGGTTTCAACTGGTTTTGTTAAGGGGCCACAGCTTTCAGTCAAATCGTCAAAAGGGTCCAAGACACTAAAAAGGTTGGGAACCACTGGACTAGGTGTTAGATGATGTTATGATGTGCCGTTGGGGCGTTGCTAAAGAACCAAAGACAGGAGAAAAAGAATTAGGCTACCTTTGATTATTTGCCGTGATTTCATGCAGGGCCTTTTTCATCAGATTTTCAGAGGAGGAACAATATAAACCCCGAAATACCAGATCAGTAATGTTTTGTAATTTGCGGTCGAATGTCATCTCTTTCCTTTGCTGTAATGACTTTTGACTGGGATGGGGGAAACGGTTTTTTTCTGGAGAGGAAGGTGTAAGGACTGGGGCGCCATTACTCCCCAAGTAAGAGTGTCAATAAAATCCTGATTTCCAGACAAACACCTGAGTACTTTAGCACATTGGATTTGACCCAGATTTTTGAGTAAAAATTTCATCAATTTACTCACTCCACAGCCAGATGTGTTTTTTAGGCTACCCTACCAGTCCTGGGCTTCTCAACACAAAAACTGAAAAGAGTTAGACCGTTTAAAACTTTATTTCAAAGTAATAAAGAAGAGTTAGAAATTTTGAACTCCTTTTAATTTTTATCAACAAAGTGCCGTCCCCCAGAAGGTGCCGAACAAAATTTAATTTTTATCAACAAAGTGCCGCCCCCCAGAAGGTGCCGAACAAAATTTAATTTTTATCAACAAAGTGCCGCCCCCCAGAAGGTGCCGCCAGTGGCCCAGGCACCCCCCTTTACTACGCCACTGCCAACAACATATACTCTTATACGATAAAAATGCAAGCAGTTTGGTCCAAGAACTTTGTCTCGAAACAGTGAGAGGCAAAAGCTATTGTGCCTTTCGTTAAACTGTGCTTTGTGAGTGTTCTGCAACCTACAGCCACCTAGGCTCCAGACTGGAAGAAGAAATCAGCTTATTGACGATGGGAGTTGGACACTTTGCTCTTTCGTAACACTTTCTCCAGCTACATTGGCAGTTTCACTAGCCAGACAATAAGGGGCTCCTAGTTACAACAAACATAACAGAGTAAACACAAGTTATTCACCCAGTGTCGCATTAACAATGTAGTAGCAAATGGAGCAATAGCTGCGGGCCTTGCTCTTTTGGAGCCCCGCGGTCTTCTGTTACAAATCATATTTATTTCATTATATAGAAGATTTTTTTCAATCTAAGAAGACCAGTGGCGGATATTCAGGGTGTTCAAGGTGTTCAGTGAACACCTGAAAATGAAGAAAAAAATTAAAAAATCGGTTTTAGGGCATTTATTAGCGATTATAACAAGAACTGCCTTTATTTGTACCGTTTCTCAGCCAGCGGATATGTTTTTTAAAACGGTCGAACGATTTTTACTTGTCTGCTCAAGCATGACTGCAGGTTGTTCAGTAACACTCGAATTTAAATAATTAAACAATGAAAAAAAAACGCCAGTGGAGCCAGGCGCTTTTAAAACAGCCAGGTTGTTCACCGTGTTGGGGAACAACTTAGTTACGTCATACGTTGTTTTGCTAGCATTTCCGCTTAATCTGCACAGTGCCAGCAAGATGTGCAGTAGGCTGGATTCCTTGAAGTGTACGTGTGCAGTTGGGTTTTGCTTCAGGTTGAAATAGCCTACTTTGTCTAGGTAGGTGGTGTGGTTTCTTTGTCTGTGTGATGATTACAGTAACAGTTTGAATTTGGACGATTTTAAAAATGAGACTGCACGAAGTGACGAAGCTTAAAATTACGGACTTAAGTGGTGGTGAGCCTAGGCTCACGTGAAAAGTAGCCTAACGCTAAAATGTGGAATGTTGGTCCCGGTAGCAGTCGTAAAACGGATGCTTCCTAACACGTAAGCTGGTTGACTAATTTGATTATTCTGTGTCGAAAATGCTATTTATTTCTTATAACCGAGTTCAATTGGAAAGATTTTGTCATGAGAAATGGATTTTATCAATTCTTGTTCGTGCCCGATGCTGTCGACGTTCTAGCGTACGTTCTGCGAGTGTTTTGATTATTATGATCAACTGCCAATCTGTTCAAGTGTTCGAATGGCTTGTGGTAGGCGAGAGTCACCACGACTGGTGAACCTTCACAGTTTTGGGCTGGTTGCTAGCCTGGTGAACACCCTACCAAAAGGGGCCACCGTACGCCACTGAAGAAGACAGTATTTTGCTAAATTTGCCATAAGTAGTAAGCGAACGTTTTCAATTGAACGTTGTCTGTGTCCAGAAATTTTTGTTTGATATGTTCAGAACCGTCGCCAGAAAATTTTCCATTTACGTTGATGCAGGGGGCTTGACATTTTGAAATTTGACAAAAACTCCGCCGATTTATAGTGCTTCATAATTCAATTTGGAAGGGCTTGGAGCTTTGTTTGGGGGTTACCCCCAAAAGCCCCCCGTAGCGACGTGACTGATTACGTTATGTAACAAAAGGCATAGGCCCAGTGGCGTGCAGAGGTCTGGTGATGCCCGGGGCGACTGCTTGGTTGTATGCCTCCCTACCAAATTCTAGTATTGAGTAGTGGCGTATGGTGGTAATTGTTACTGAATATACGCTGTTTGTGACGTCACAATATGACGTCATATTCACGTTTGCAAACCAACGTTTTGGCGAAGTTTGTTGGCACAACATGCATATTATTCTACACGCATTCTCCTTACTCGTTGTTGTACTATGCGTCACTGTAATGAACGTAAATTATAGCGCTCCAAGTTTGGATACCGGAGAAAAACACAGCATTCAACACTAAGACAGTGCAGTTCATAATTGCGAAATTATCCGGCAACGCGTTGAAGTAAAAAACACTCAGTGCTACGATGGTGGACACGCAGGGTTGACAGTTTGAAACTTGCTAAACCACGCAAGAATTAAGAATGCGCATAAGGTACGCAAGAAAACTTTCGCATTATATTATGTGGCTGTTATATATAACTACCGGGGGGACATAAAAGATACGGGTTAGTGTGAGCCGTTATCAGGGCCGGCTCAAACTATTCCAGCACCCTAGGCAAGATCCATTTTCAGCGCCCCCCTCTAAGTTTATGACGTCATGCGATCAACCATGGCAGGACTTTTTGCAAAATTACCCACCGACTGTACTTGGTAAACGTAAACAGATACATTCTCTTTGCACATTTCAAAATTAGCGGTGGGACCTAGTTAAGGTCCATTCCAGCACCACTCCTCCAAAAAGATCCTTTCAAGGACATTTTTTTACATCAAACTAACTTATTAGATGCATGTCGAGTTTATCTGAGCACCACATTCATCAAAATATTATCTAAACAAGTGTCAGCCGTTACAGCATTCATGCTCTCTCCTTCTCTTCGATGGACATCGAAACGACGAATTCGATCAATCATCTTATCTTTTGAGGTGGGATTGTTCGTGGCTGTACAGTCTGTTACAGGCAAGTTGCCTGAAACAACTGATTTTTGTATAGAAAACAAACTGGCTGAAAGACCCTCAAACCGGAAGTAGCCAGAACCAAGATAAAAGATTACAACTAATCAAAACTGATTATTAGACAGCTGACTGGACTGAAAACTGCTATCCTGGGACACTAACCTCAAGTCACCCCAGTGGAAACGTCATCAAACGTCAGTAGAAGTCATGAGACAATTAGCTAAAATTAGGTAAAGGTCAAACACGACCAGGAAACGATTACGACCGGAAATGTACAAACGTAATACGAACTGATAACCAGAGGGTGAAAA
>JGI24158J21664_10013982_pt1 | contig 10566 bp, 6 predicted proteins | sample Ectturendosymbi3_FD_21664 | JGI IMG/M metagenome (IMG submission 21664)
TAGCTAATTAGTCAAATATTTTTACTAACTTACATCATAACTTTTGAACCCGAAACCCCAGCAGGTCATCCAAAGTATCAAAAGACTCAGATTGTAGTCTAGTTTCCAGCAAAAATTTCAGCGAAATACTACCACCTAACGGTTGGCGCCCAGGGCCAGGCAAGGTGGCCAAAAAGTCCTCCACTTATGGTGTCACTGACAAAAAACGCAACCTCCAAGCAAAAAATTTTTTTCGAGTGCAATCTACTAGACTGGCTGATCCNTTTGAGCCGTTGAACAGCTCTCTAGCACAATGGGCGGAGGAGCTAGGGCGTTGGTAAGGCAACCNAAAACTGCTGTTTTTTTTTTGCAAAAATCGCCGAAACCAGGTGGCTCTAAAAGTGTTAATGAAGTAGAGAGGAAAATCCTGATTCGAACAAATATGTTGTTACAGAGAGCATTAGAGTAGACAGGACTTTTGTACTCAATTTCTGGTAACTTCGCATGGTTGAACACCAGAAACTTTCGAGGTCTGAAGCATTAAAAAATGTCGCCGTAATTGAGCCATAAGCATTCAAATGTCACAATCGCATCACCAGCCATCTTCAGCGTGGTTACCGTAGCGCAGAGTTGTACGTCTGGCCAGGTTTGGACTTAAGTTGGTCAAAATGTTTCGGACCTACACACAAAATCTTTTTCACAATGAGGGACGCTTTTGTCACCAGTTACTGTTCAAGCAATCGATTCGATTAAATCTGCAATAAAAATGGTTAATTGTAAATTATTTAGTCATGTTACTTTTTTATGCTACCAATTCCCCGAGAAATCACATATCTTGACTCACTTGGGAAATTTGGCTTTCGGGCCTAAATCGGGCTCGGGCCTGTGATTTTGCTTTCGGGCTTCAACATGAAACCCAATTACAACTCTGCTGCAGCGTGAAGAAGAAATAGCAGTGTATGCATTTACCAATTTAATTTGTTAAATAAGCAACGTTAGCTGAAATAATTAGACTGGATAATGTTCTTTTCAGTAATAGCACATGCAAGACTTCATAAATCTTGATTATTTTGAAAAAAGTGCATCCAGCAATAACATACAAACTCTCACCATCTAAAATCGCATTTCGGACCCCTGAAAATGTTGTTTTGGACCCCAGGGGTCAGGGAACCCCTGGTTGGGAACCACTGGTTTAGTTGGAAGAGGCAAGCATCATTAAATCATCTGGAACGAGGAAGTTGTTGAACTTGTACCTTTTCATAGTGAGGCACTAGTAGACATGGCTTCTTGCTGTCAAACTTATTTAGATTATGCAGAAGTGTACTCACAGTCTACATCCTTACCCATGTCATAGACCAAGGATTCCCAACCTGGGGTACATGTACCCCCAGGGGCACATTTAAAGTTAGCAAAAGTTGAGAAAAATATATTCACATATTATTTATTTCCATATATTTATACATATATCACTAAGTATTATTTCCAAAAATCATATGCTGATTGTTAAATGTGTGTATGAATGAATATGATAATATATTTTGTCATAGGAAATTTTAGGGGTACATTTTCATCTGTCAACATGCTGAAGGGGTACATGCTCATTTGTTGAAATGCTGAAGGGGTACATGGTCAGAGAATTGTTGGGAACCCCTGTCATAGACCCAAGGTGCACAGCTTTAAATACCTTCCAAGATTTTTTGGAGTGACTTAATCATGCACTTTTTTAATTCAACAAAGCAAGCTTAGACATCTGCTACATGATGTCAGGGATTTTGACAAGTTTGGTGAAAAGTTAAAGTTAGAGTAGAAAAGTACTACAGCCAGGAAAAAACTCTAGTTGTTTTTTGGCATCTTTTGGGGGCTTTGGGCTTGAATTTTCTTGGAAAGTTGATAAGGTATGTGCCACATTGGTTAATTAGCACTTCGTTGTGTAAACTTTTTTCATGTGAAACTGGTATATTGCTCATGTCAATAGTTGCCATAGTTTTCAAATTGCATTCAGACATGATGAGGATTAAACATTACACCAGTTTGAAAAGCAAGGCACTTATACTACACTCAGGGTAGTTTTGAAAAACTATGCCATATGTAAAAAGGCATTGGAGGTCATATATGCACTTCTTCAACTGTCATCCACGCAAGTGCCATATGCGTGATAGCATTTAAAACAGTTGGTTAGGACATGACATGGACAAACCTCTTTCCTTGAAGCATCAACAATTTGCTATGTTTTAGTGTCTCTGCTGTCAAAACACTTAATAGATCATACAAGTGAAGCAGCTGTGAATTGCAGTTGTTGAAGTTTTACAACTAGTGTTTGAATTTTCCAGGCTGTTCATGACACCCTTGTCTGATGATATAAACAAAGAATGATTTTTGTGGCAATGCAGTTGTTTTATCAGGAAAATTGCTCTTAGGTGTGTAAGTAAACAATAATTTGGTATTTAACAATTTGTTTTTAAACAGCTTATTTTTTTAACTATTTTTGATATATGATGCTCATTTAGATCCAATCTAAAAAGCAACGGTAGCATCAGAAGCATCCTACTGAAGTACAATACTTTATCTATTTTCATTCATTCATTTTCATGCCTGCTTTTCCTCTAGGGAGGGTCATGGGTCAGCAATCCTAGGAGGATTCAAAATACCTCACAGTCAACAGCGGGTTGCAGAGTCAGAAGTAAAATATCCGACTTCGACTTTACAAACTCTCAGACTCAGACTTGGGTCATTCCATGCCAACTCAACCAGAGCTTCCATGGNTACCATCTCAGATTTTGCTCAAAATTACACCAAATGTGCCTCCATGGAAACAATGAAAAATCCCCAAGTTTCAGACCAAAGTTCCAAGCGGTTTAGATTTTATGGTCTTTTGAACTATAAGGGCCCCAACACGTTTTTGCCCCCGTGGATCACCGTGCTCATTTTGGAAGGTTTGTGGAAGTCCATAACTTCATTGTTGTACAAGCTGTAAGTCTGAAAATCAGTACTCCAGGTATTTCTGGCCTGTTCTTTTTCAATCTGCAGTCGGAATTGAGCTAGGAGGTTTGGATCAAAAGTTATAAGCATCATAAAACTGCATTTTTGTTGGGCAGAGAGCATATTTGTCACATTTTGACCTCCCGCTGTGAGGTTCCCTCTTTTAAATATTCACCTGATTTATGATATTTAGAAAATATTCATTGACTACAAGCAAAATAACCTTAGGACACAAATGGCAAATAATGGTTTTAGAGGGTACTGAAAATGGTAACAGCTCAAAAAGTAACCCTCAGACCCTCTTGTGTACGGGGGTAAATGACTGCGTAGATGGTTGCTCAGAGTGATGAAACTCTTCTCACTCAAAGATATATGCTTTAGCTATGCCTGACATAAATATNAACATCTCAACTCAACNACTTCATAGTTTACTCAACTAAAGAAAAGAAGCATTTTTCCCCCAAAATAAGCATTTTTGCCACTAGTGGTGCTGTTGTGCACTTGTTGTTTTGGCAGAAAAATGTTCTCAAATCATCATTCCTCAAGCAAATTGAATGAATAAAGTGTCCATTTCCATGTTTTCAGGGGTGAGGATTTCAAAACTGCAGCTAAAATTGTAATGGACATTATGGTTAATAAGTTATGCTTCATTTTTGTGCATCATCAACATTTGAACTTTGGACATACAGCAAACCTCGGTTAATCCCGATTCAATTTGACTAGCGATTTCATCCAGTTTGGGCGAAGATCCGGGTTAACCGAAGATGGTTGCTTTTATAGCCTGACGTCATTTCGGTACTGAGATACCGGTGAGAATCGTTTAAAATTCAACATATTTATGACACAACAGCAGATTTTTGCAGGAGCAAAACGAATTTATTGATGTATTTACAATGGTATGTCAGATTAGTAATCGCCATATCCAGGCACTTATGAACAATCCTAAGCTAATAATTTTAGATTACTTGGCTGTGAAAAAATCTGGGGTTTTGGACTGATGCATATACTTTTTACTCAATTTGGAAGGTAATGCCCTCCAAACATCTTACTGAGTACAAGACGCTAAGGGGTAATAGTCTGCACTTCACACGCAAACTCAACACTAATCAATACACGGAAACACTGGTGCTGCGGTGTGCCTTCAACGATATGTTCAACGTGATAAGCTATGCTCGTGTGTGACGCAAGAATCGTCTCTATGGTTAGTCGGATGTTGCGTGCAGTTGCTGCCGCTGTTGTAATAATCCCTAAATGTTCGTTGTTGATCGTGAGCATGCACGTGTTGCGTCTTAAAGCTGCCGAACCTTTCGTAGAGACCAGTCAGCACACTTACTTCACTGAAAAATCCAGATTACGAGATGTGAAAAGAGCAGATTTTATCCAGTATTGGCAAAGATCCGGATTAAAAAATCCGGATAAATCGAATATTTTTATAAAGAAAAACGAAAGAAATCATTCGTACCACCAATTTTATCCGGTTTTGCCGAAGATCCGGTTTAACCAAGGTTTACTGTATTTCAAACTTTCAAGATGAGCTTATTTTTTTCGGAAAAGATCCATGACCGAGAGTTGCCCTTAGCTTTCAGCAAGTGGCAGTTTTAAGAAGAGGTCATTAAGAGACTTATCTCAGGTCCCCCCAGGGCCCCTCCTCAAGGTGTTTTGTGTGTAAATTTTTTCCCTTTTTTGGTGAAAACTGATTATTCACTCATATTCTTCGAAAGCAAATCGTAAGTGCTTTGCTTTCAAAGAGCTCTCAGCAACAACTGCAATGAGTAAGTGCTCTGCTTTCAATTGGGCCCCTCAACAGCAACTGCAATGTGTAAGTGCTCGTTTTCAAAGGGGCCCCAACAGCAACTGTAATGTGTAAATAAGGAAAAGGCTCAAGCCAACCTTAATACCTTAAAAATTGTGGGTTGAAATTTGTTCCATAAAGTTCTGAAAAGACCCTGTCAAGTAACCGCACAGATTTATACCAAATGATAATTTCCCCCTTCCTCAGCTTGGGCAAAACGTCCCACCTATCCACTTCCTAGGCTTGATCAAAATGTCTTACGATGGTTGACTAAGTATGATGAGATCATCAGAGGCCCCCTATTTTCAGCCTTGCCTTGGATTCCCCTAACCCTAAGTCTACCACTGCTAACAACTTCACAAGTTTCTCAGCATGAGCCTTCTTTGAACTGTCATACGGGATGATTTTGCACAGGAACCTAGAGTAATTGGTAGGCATGTTTAAGGCACAGTGAGACAGCTGAATTATTTGGAAAGGCTTTTATGAGATTTATAATAATGTTTGCAAAATGTAATGTAGAACCAATATGAAATAAATGATATATTTGAGAAACGTACTGCAGGCAAACATATCAGTTTTTAATACCTCTATGGCATGTTTAATAAAAATCTTCTAAGAATGAAAAAGAGGGTTTGACAGTGTCTGTTCAAGAAGTTGTCATGAAAATAAGTAATACATTTGACAACTTCAGGCAGAACAATTTCATTTTCAAGTCACAGGCAAAATACACAACCAAACTCAAGAGAAACTCTTCCCCAACCCAAACGTTAATCATACTGGACTTTGCAGAGACACAGCTCTCTTTGCTAGGATGCTGTCCAAAGCCTCCATTGAAAGATTGCACAGGCCATACTGCGTCTTTTTATTATGTATTTTATAGCAGGGGTTCCCAACCTTTCTCTGACCATGTACCCCTTCAGCATTTCGACAGATGAACATGTACCCCTAAAATTTCTTATGACAAAATGTTTTATCATGATTAATCAAAGATATATTTGAAATTATGCATATAACCCTTTTTGAAAGTAATATTTACTGATGTATATATAAATATTTGGAAATAAAAGATATGTAAATATATATCTCTCTTCTATTGCTAACCTTAAATGTGCTGCTTTGGATACGCAAATGTACCCCATGTGGTATTCAAAGTAATGAATTGTGAAATCAGTTTTTAAGACCTGGAAAAAGTATTGAATTTGGCCAAAATAAACTATTGAAAAAGTATGAAAGTCCTAATAGGAAAGGACATCATAAAGTTACTGAGCAGAATCATCTCTTATTCTAGTGATTAGTTATATCTGTAAGCATTAAAATTGTTACTGATTCAAAATTCATAGAACATCCCAGAGCAATTGACATACGTATACAGCAATACCAATTACTCAATGTACGGGGCAAACTCTTCTTGTATGACAAGTGGTGGGCTTAAGGTGAGGGGCCCAGGGCAAGGCTGAAAATGAGGGTACTCTGATAATGTCATCATACTCAGCCAACCATGATAAGACCTTTCGATCAAGCCTAGGAGGGGGAAATTATATTCATTGGTTTTAATTTTTGCTATTACTTGATGGAACCTTTCAGAAATTATTGGAAGAAAATTCAACCTACAGTTTTTCAAGGTATTGAAGTTGGTTTGAAACTTTTTCATATTTGCACATTACAGTTTCTGTTGGGGGCCTCTTTGAAAGTAAAGTACTTACACAATTAAGTTGCAAATTGGAGGCGTCTTAAACAAAGTAACTACACATTGCAGTTGCTGTTGAGGGCCCTTTGAAAGCAGATTGGTTGCACATTGAAATCACTGTTGAGGCCCCTATTGAAAGCAGAGCACTTGCATAGTATAGTTGCTATTGACGACCTCTTGAAAAGCTGGTTACTTCTGCATTGCTGTGACTGTTGATAGCCCTTTAATAGCAAAGTACTTACTTATGATCTGCTTTCAAATGTATTTTATGCTAAGTGGATATTACATTTTCACCAAAAAAGAGAAAATTCACATGCAACATTTCAGAAGAAAATAAGTTCATTTTGGAAGTTAGAAACATGTCCAAAGTTCAAATGTTGATGATGCATGAAAATGTAAGGATAACTTATAAACCATAGTGTCCATTACAATTAAACAAGTGCACAACAGCACCACTAGTGGCAAAAATGCTTATTTTGGGGGGAAAATGCTTCTTTTCTTTAGCTGAGTAAACTATGAAGTTGTTGAGTTGAGATGTTTATATTTATGTCAGGCATAGCTAAAGCATATATCTTTGAGTGAGGAAAGTTTCATCCCTCTGAGAAACCATCTACGCAGTCATTTACCCCCGTACACAAGAGGGTCTGACGGCTACTTTTTGAGCTGCTATCATTTTCAGTACCCTCTAAAACCATTATTTGCCATTTGTGTCAGGTTATTTTGCTTGTAGTCAATGAATATTTCCTAAATATCATAAATCAGGTGAATATTTAGATCTTGACCAAGAAGGGACCTCACAGCAGGTGGTCAAAGTGTGACAAATATGCCCTCTGCCCAACAACAATCCAGTTTTGAGATGCTTATAACTTTTGACCCAAATCTCGTAGCCTAATTCCGACTGCAGATTGAAAAAGAGCAGGCCAGAAATATCTGGAGTATCAATTTTCAGACTTATAGCTTGTACAACAATGAAGTTATGGACTTCCAAAAAACCTTTTGAAATGAGCATGGTGATCCACGGGGGCAAAAATGTGTTGGGGCCCTTACAGTTCAAAAAGCCATAAAATGTAATCCGCTTGGAATTTTGGTCTGAAACTTGGGGATTTTTCATTGTTCCCATGGAGGCACATTTGGTGCAATTTTGAGCAAAACTGAGACAGTGCCCAGGAACTTTCCTCAATATTGGTTGAGTTGGCATGGAATGACCCACTTTCCAATATCTCCGACCTTTCCAAAATTTCCGACTCCTTAACATAAAAGGAATGAAATTTGGCTGTTAAAATCAATGGAAATCATGGTACACAGCAAGAATTCTCTGTTTCAACAAAAGTTTCAAAAGAAATTGTACCATTTCAACTGGAATTCCCAATTCAGGAGTGTGATGTAAAAAATGATCCAATCGAAAAACCAGAGTCGGGACAAAAAAATCTGACTCTGACTCCCAGTTTTGTTAGGAATCCAACTCCATCCAAAAACCTCCAACTCCTTACGACTTTGCAACCCTGGTCAACAGGTAATTCTGCTGGCTCCACACCAAGGGGGGACCAAGCAAGGTCGGATATGTAGTCACTCCATGTGGTCCTTGGACGACCTCTGGGCCGCTTTCCCTGTGGGTTTAGCCAGCAGGACTTGCCTCGCCAGTCTTTCTTGGAGCATTCTGGACACATAGCTGAACTAATGTAGCTGGGATCTCTAGATTCAGAGGAAAAGTGGTTTGACATTCAGGGTTCGGTGAATTTTACAGGAATTTCTGTATCTATTTCTTGAATCTTGGAAGTCTTTTAATAAACAATAGTGTCCACCAAGCATCATAATGCAACTGGGAAAAGCAGTTTCCCAAACTTGGGAAATTTGTATGGCAAGTAAAGATCAGAAAAAGTTCAACTTTCAGCAATACAATTTGCAAAAAATTATCCACGAGACTGGCTGTCGGTGATCATCGTTGGAAAATTGTTGGTGGCAGGCTGCTGTAGGCACGGCACCACTGCAAGTTAAGCACCTTTGATTCTTTTGTGTTTATTTATTTGGAGTAGATTGAAACCAACTGCAAATATAACGATTTGACAAAACCATTTATAAAGATAATGGTTTGGCTAAAACCAACTATGAATATAATCATTTGACTGAAACTAACTGTAAATATAATTATTATTTTACTGAAGCAGCCAATTACAAATATAAACTAAAACAAACTATAAATACAATGATTTGACTAATGCAAATTATAAATATGATTTGACATCTGTACGTGACACAATAATGAGTCTGGTAATATTTGCATATATGCAATTGTCAAATCATAAGCTTTTAGAAAAATGAGGCGATGCAATTTTGAGTTTTGATAATAATGCACTTTGATAAACAATAGTTTGTACTTTGGGGAAGTTTGTTTGCTAATGTTATTCATGTAGATTTTTGACTGCTACATTATTCACGTGTACATGAGATTCCATGCCCAGGGGTGGAGTGAACTGAAGCAAGTTATCTTTTTTACATGTTTGTGATGTTCAGTGCAAGATTCTCATGTCAAGCTGAGTAGCCCTTTCGTTTTTACTGCATGTAACATGTGCAGCCTGCTATGGTAGTAATCATGCCAGTATTTCGCAATTTGAGAAAGCGGTGGGTTTTGGCGGCTATATTTTGCACATCACTAGTATACTTTGCTTACAACACTGTTCCAAGGCTGCCGAAGACAGAGACAAAAAACCGAAACATGGCTCAGGTATTTATGATTTTGGCTTTTCAACTTGGTATTTTCAAGTTGTGGTTTGAAGTGAAAAATTCAGGTTAATGAATCGGTACTGATGATGAAAACTGATTTCGTTGAAATCATTGCTTGTTTCTTCACGACACTGCAAGACTTCCTCAAGTGTTTGTCTGTTCCAAATTCACAGTGTGTTTTGTACAAATTCTCGATGTATTTAAATATCAGCAATGCTTGTGATAGGTCACAAATCTGTTTCAGTTCAAAAGATGTTGAAAACGGAATTTTTCACCGATTAAATCGGTGAATTTCAACCTAAGTGTTCATGTATCGAATAGCCGTATGCATGCCAACGTGGCCTAAACAGCACTGCTGAACATCAGCCACTTATTACCCAGTGATGTGATACGAAGCAACGTATTTTCTGATAAATGCGAAAACACACGATTAATGGTTTTTCGAGCAGTGCCTACGTGCCTCAACACCTGTTTCACCGTAACTTTTGTTTTGGTTTTTGCCATGCCAACGATTGTTACAAATTGTTGTTATGCAAGTGAATTGCTATGCCGCTATTGTCGTGGCGCTTACATTGATTTTTCACTTGGAGTCTTACCTTATTTGCAAACCTGTGTCTAGATTGCTGAATACCACAAAAAAGCAGAGGGTCTTGTACGCTCCCTAAAATGGCACATACCCGACAAAGCAGGCAATTCCACTGGCGGCGCTCAGTTGGACGACACAACGACGCACTGTCAAAATTCCTTACAGGTATTACGCGTTGCCTGTAGAGAAAATTTCGATGCATCAAGTAGTGATTTACAAAGGCATTAATATAATATTTTTGTCCCCAGGGTCGTACGTTGATTGCCGACAACAAAGGGTATGTTTGCAACCGAGCAGACGTTAACAGTAATGGCTGCTGCGACAAGGGAGGTGAAGATACGAAGAGGTGAGTAGCATCCGATGTCCCTTCAAGGAACTCCGAGTAGCCAAAGTCAGTAGGTTGTTTTTTGAATGAATAAACCAGCTATGTCCAATCCGTGGGCCGCATGCGGCCCAGTTTAGGTTTTCGCTCTAGTACAGGTAGCCGACATACTGACAACCTGTACTTATTTTGATAATCTTGAATTTGACATTTTTGATGCAGGTGGTCCTCAGTGCCACTTTATCACGTCTGTAGTGCGTGCTGGGAGATTTCCATGTGTCCACTGACACCTTAGTGCAAAACGTTTTACTAGTTTTCTGATTTCTATCCTTGGTCTATTCATACTATTGGCACTAAACTTGTCTATGAAATCACACTAACGGAAAGGTTCAAGATGCCAAAGAGTTGAAAAGACGTTTGGTGGTACAGAACTTGAAGATGGCGTGAAGTAAGAGATTCATCCCAAAGCTTTTCGTCTGACACTCTTCAAGGGACATCGT
>JGI24158J21664_10013984_pt1 | contig 10565 bp, 7 predicted proteins | sample Ectturendosymbi3_FD_21664 | JGI IMG/M metagenome (IMG submission 21664)
AATAGAGTGATCCCGATGGAGTGATCTTGGTGAGTGACCTCTAACAATGCTTGTGAACCTGGTGAACAGTTGATTGTGTTTGCGAACTGTGACGACGAGAGCGATCTCGTCGGGTGATCTCTATTGTTGCTTGCTGCCACGGTGCGAAGCTTTGCGCACATGCCGCTCGGGATTTCCGATCGCAACACATCTAACCTGTGCGAGGGTATGGCAATCAAAGGGTAAGAGAGTGATCTTGGCGAGGGGCTTCTAATAGTACTTGTGAACCTGGTAAACAGTTGATTGTACTTGCTAATGATTGTTGAGCCTCGTGGCGACGCGAGTGATCTGCTCAGTGATCAAAGTGTACCTTTGCGTGGTAACTGTTCTGTAGTTTTGAATCCAAACCCTCTCAGCGACCGCAACACAAAATCACTTCTCTAAAAGCTATTCACCGAAATAGTATATATATTTTTGGGGAAGCAAAGCTCGTCAGAACACCAACCTCCTGGTGGCATCACGCTCCATTTTTCCCCCTTGATACCACACTGACTCTGAGGAAAAATGCTGCGTTTTTTAGCAAGATTCGAAGATAATTTCCTTTGCATCAAGATTAAATTACACTAGCACAAACAAGATGGAACAATTGTATTTTTGGAACGCTGGTCTGGTCCTATTAGTTCCTCATTGCAGTAAGCCTCAAATCACGTTTCGTGTTGGACTTGCTCGCTTTGCAGACTCTCAAGACATCCGCGGCTGATTATTAACTGAATACCAAAAGCTCACGACTCTAGTCAAGCTGCAATGTCAACGCTGGACGGAATGGCTATTTTTTTACGAAGATGTGCACTTTGAAAATTGCAACCTACAGCTACAACAGAACGCTTGGCCAAGTTCAGAGTTGCCGTCCGTCATGACTGTGTATGAACAAACGACCGGTGGTGGTCGGAAATTGCTTCCTCAAAGCAGGTTTACAATAAAATCAGCCTTAAAAGCTATTGCAGCTTTTTGGTCAGAGGTGTTTTTCTAAAAATAACCTTTTCCTAAAATGATGTTACGCAGTTTACCATGAAACGTAAACGCTGTTGGCTGTTTGGTAACATGGTTTCGAACGACATATTTTTGTGGTGTTGGGAAACTGACACCAGTAACGCTTGCGTAAACAGAGGTTGACAATACCTGGAGTCTGGAGCTTTTCAGACGTAGATCAGGGGTAATATCTCATAGAAATAAGATATAAACAACAGTGGAAAAAGTGAAATCGAAGAAACACTTTTATTAGAGTATTTCCAAATAAACGTGTCGGCATCTATGGATGTTTACGCACGTGTATGTGCACAAAGGAAGGACTTAAATTAGCGTTTTACCCACCATTTTTCTATGTATGCACTGTCAACATCAATCTTCAGATGTTGTAATACCAAGCCCTCATACGCTACAACCGATAACAATTTCCTTTACCTGGGTGGCTTGATCTCGACTGTTTTTCTGTTGTATAGCCAATCTTCAAGTTTCCTTTTGAAGTACGGTAAAAACCCCGTCACGTTCCAGTGCTTACGTATTAGTTCAACGTCAACAAAGCTGGCAAAACAATTTGTATGTTAGTTTTCTTGTACTTTATTCCAACTTGTCTTCCAAAAATGTATGACCAATGACTAGTACACGCACATGCACATGAAACAGGCTATCGCAAAAATTCACTTGTTCTTGAACTTTTCCTTTTCGTGAAAGGGACCTTTGTGGACGGTGGTAGTTCAGCAGCAGAGTGTCCGCCTCTGAATTGAAAGGTTGGCTGTTCCACCCACGGCCATTGAGTGAATCGCAGTAATGCATATTGGGCAAAAAGCGTTCACCTCAATCGCCCCGGCAAGAAGCAAAAATCAGGCCTCCGCTTGCCCCTATTGTCGTCACCAAAATCAAATTAAAAAAGGGGGTGGGGTTCTTGTCAAAACATATCCGATTTTGTACAGATATGACGTCGAAAACCGGCAGTTTTTAAATTATTTTATGCTGTGGAGTTCCATTGACAAAAAATGTCAGCAGACGCTTAACTTGAAAGGATAGTTGCCACTTGTATTTAAGAAAATTGAAAGGTAGTTGCCACTTGTATTTAAGGGAAGCTGCGCAACAATGATCCACCAGCTCACACGTCAAAGGTTTTATTCAGGAACTAAATATCTTGGAAGTGAAAGACGGCTTGCAAGAAGATAAAAAATTGCGTTGGAACAACAGTTGTCAATTTGCAAAGGCCCATTACTTCACAGCCAGACATCTTGACAGATATTTTAAGCACAAGGTGGCCTAAGTCATACAGCATTTAACGACAAGGCTTTTTTTATACAAACAAATAATCTAATCGGAATACAAAAATGATACACATTTGTACACAGGAAACTAATTGGTATTAACAGATATTATGAGGACAATTCAAACGTACGTTCCAGGTTTGTCAACTGCTGCCTCAGCTGCGGTAGACAATGCCCGGGCTTCCTGATCTGTCAAAAGTCCATTGCTGTATTGCTTTCCGTATGACATCTGCAATGAAGTCATACAGCAAGTAAGCATTGCAATGCACATTCAAACAAATTTTTGTTTTTCCTTATTATTGCCCTTTTTTTGTAATTACTTAGCTTTGTTGGAACTACGTTGTAGCAGCTGTAGAGAAAGGTTTGAAAATTGTCTTCAGTTGCTCAGAAACTTCGCCAAGCGAAGAAAATATACGCATGGCCAAAACATTGCACACACTTAACAAAATGACACCATTTCAGCGAATAAAACGAAGTAGTTATTATTTAATCCGCAGATGGTGTCAATAAATTGGACTTCGAGAAAAAATCTTCTTGGTTGTGGCAAACTTATTCACCATTGGCTTATAAACTCTCGAAATCATTTTCCAGAATCTACCTTTCTTTAAACTTGAATTTAAGGAAACGTCATGTTATTGGTTCTGGCAGGGCAGGATCCAGGAATTTAATTAATTAGACTCAGTCTTTTTCAACCGTAACGCTCATCCTTTGGGTCATGCGAAAACAAGCTACATACAGTAGATCCTGTTTAATTGGCTGATATTAATGCAGTAAAAAGCGCATAAAATTGAGTTTAAGTCAGTTAGGAGTGCGGAAGTAAAATAGTGCGTTCATGTATTCTTCTGCGGACAAACAGAAAACACATTTTCGACCATACCCTCGATAGCTTGCGTTTTCAACGATGAATTCAACTCCTCGCAGTGTTACAAACCTAGCTTTTTAGGAATTCGACTTCACTCCTAGACGTAAAAGCTCCTTGGAACAGAGTAAAATTTGTAACCCTTGTAAAGTTGTTATAAAAACCGAAAAGCAAAAGCCAATGACTTCGACGAAACCATGTTGGTTTTTGTCTCAGAAAATTCATATTCTTAGAAAAAAACTTGGTTGACACAAGTTTTACGGCGATCCTCTCAATCACTTTCGGTACGTAGACAGGTTTGTTTTCTAAACGCTGCTGTTTGAATCACGCAGAAGCGAGAAAAGTTAACTGCACTTGCTTCACTTCTTGCCAAGCGTTACCTTTAGCGCTTTCAGCATTCGCAGCCTTGCTTCTTCAAAAAGATCTTTGAATGTATCTTCGCTGGGGGTATATGCCTGTCAATCAACATGCTACATTGTAATGCGATTTCTACGTCAAAGAGCTTCTCTTAAAGTTGCAAGGCCATTGCGTAATCTTTATTTCCACAGAGTTGGAAATTATGTATTTCCATTTCATCGTCAAACAACCTGGCGAGTTATTTTCCCTCACACGCACACTGCAGAGCAACGACTCATTGCTATTTCTACAAAATTAGTATGATCTGGGCTCTGCGTGTTTCAATTTGGTTTAACCGGAGCTTTTTCATTTGTTTTTTTTGTCTCGTGAACATTGCAAAACAATTGCGCTAGTTTCGGAAACGCGCAAATCTTAATTATTTTAACTTCATCAGTTAGAAACTTATTGGAACAGTCATTAGCGTTTTGCGNGAAAGAATTTAAAGGAAGTACAAAAATGAGAGTGGAATGAAATCTCTCACGCGTCGGTAACTGTTGGTTAGATTTTTTATAACACATAATTCTTTTACTGATGTATTGTAGACGCTTTTTTCCCAAATTACAACTTCTAGTTGCTAAAAATGTCTTCATAAGTCACCCTTAAAAGTTGTTACTGTATTTTTTAAAATTGTGGCCCTTTCCAGACTCACATGAAAGTTCGTGGCACGTTTTGCAATTTTCACAATGAATCGGCAACATTATGACGCGCAACACGTAATCAAACATTTCTCACTGACAGTGATGTCATTTATAGACTGTATCTTTAACTTGTTGTATAATTCAAATTGGTTTTCGTTTTAACCTGTATACGACCATATGTCCATCTCGCAAATGTTATACCTGCTGCACGATACGGTCGTTATGTTTTAGCGTTAAATAAGGTGTGGAGTTTTGCAGAGTGGGATATTATTGAAAAGAGACGACGTTCAACACTGCTCTGAGCTACACAGGGCAACGGCCGTTTTTTCGTGCTTGGCAGGTGCCACCAAATTAAATGCGACCGAAACTCACTTGTATAGAAGTGGAGTGCTTCAGATCAGCATTTTGTAAAGTAGAAGAATATCTTGTCGTTAAAGTTTTTCCTTTCTGCAACNCACGAAATTCAAGAAGTTTACTGTCGTGGTTAGTGCAAGACAAACGTATCTCACAGAGAAACAAGAGTTCATCACAGTCCCAAACGGCATCCAAATCATTTGGGCGGTTTTCTCACCTTAGGAAAATGTTTGTATGGATAGTCCACCTTTGTGAGCTCTTCAACCATACTCCATTTAGCATCGGTTAAAAACCTATTATACTTCAGCACGCCAATCGACCTTTTGATATCGAGCTGTATGCGGTTGACTGCGTTCATCATGGTAACTTGCTGAGCGTTCGTCACGTCCACCATTCCTACAAGAATGCTCTCTCATTATTACTGATGCCTTACTTGCAAGCGTGATAAACGTAAAGCTATTCACACTCATAGCCATTAATATGCATATGCAATTAACCATCTATGACGTGAAAACGGAAAAATCAGTAATACAGAAAAGTTACGTGCTTGCGTGGCTGCCTTTGTGGAAAAAAAGACATCTTTTGCTGAAAGGGCGATTTACCTCCTAATTTACAAAGAAACAAACAACGAACAGGTTGCGATGGAAACAAACCCAAGCTATCGTTGTATTGCGCAGCATCGCGCTTGTGACTGGCGTATTTAGATCGAAATGAAAGTGCTGTGATGGTTTCGTCAACGACCACAAGGACTGTAGAATAGGGACACGTTGCTCAGGAAGGAAGCGTTTCTTTTTCAAACAGCGGCGATTCACGAAGCTCACTGTTCAAACCATCACTGCAATGGCTTGATGGTTAGTGCGTTCGCTGCGATTCTGGTAGGTCTGGATTTCGACTCTATAGGTCGGATCTTACCAAGACCTTGTAAACCTGCACTGTGTCCAGGGCGTAACGAGGGGGGCAAGGTGGGGGGTGATTCCCCGAGCGCCGAATCACTGCGGAGTGCGGAGGGCGCCGAAAAGTTCCAACAATGTTGCAAATACTTCCTTCAACAGCAAATTTGCTTCCGAAAGGCATTAGGTTTGAACATAGGAGCGCCAAACTTGTTTCTTGCCCCGAGCGCTATCTAACCTCGTTACGCCCCTGCTGCAGCCTTCTTGCCTGTCACGCGGTGTGTGGAAGGGCAGCGGAATCGATCTGCTATGTGTGTTGTTTCTATTTTCTGCAATTGCGCATGTCAATCATGCAAATCTTGACTGTTGCAACAGCGTTTAAAACAGCAACAAAGATCACCATCCCTGCAAGTAGATATGCTTGGCAGCAAAAATAAAGTCTGTAATGAAAGCGGAATGTTTCACAAATTGAATTGACACCTCGGCAAAGTTACTTAGAATATTTTAAACAGAGGCTTCAAATCACGCAAGTATTTTTTCCATTTACTTTTTAAAAGAAAAAGTTCATACGACTGCCTTGTCGTTGCTGTAGCTACGATTTATGCTGTCCTCACTCCTCACTGTCGAGAAGAATGCCCTATCCATTCATTCAGAAGACATTCAGTGGTTTGTGGGATGTGCAACCACCTACCCATGTGAAGCTACCATCGTGACATGCGGGTTTCAGGGAACTTTCGATAATGATCCACATTCAACATTAAAAAATAGAAACAGGGGTATAGTTTCACACAACAGTTTAGAGAAAGTGATCCTCCTGCTTTATTTAGCAATATCTGTCCACGCGAATTCATGTAATTAATTAAAGCTGGGCTAATATTTCATGCTGTTGAGAATCTGATTGAATTATACCCAAATTTTTTCACTGCTGTTGTCAACAAGGACGAAGAAGATTTTTTACAAACGCTGTTCATGACTATTCGCTACAGTCTGCTCTCATGTACATAAGCAGTCGTATTGGCTGAAATTATGGGGCATTACGTTTAAATATAGCAGTTGAATAAAACATTTCAGACTACTTTTATGTTTCTGTGGTTCTGACGGATTCGGGAAAAGCTCAAATAACATTAGCTGTGGTTTATTTAACTTTTGCCATTGTCGTTTTTTGATTAATCTCCGAGAAATATATTAGAAAATGCGATAAATTGTTGGTGGATTTAACATTTATTGGAGTAGAAAATGCATAGGCTCGAATCTTGGTAAACAAGTTATCTGCTCTAGTTCCAAGTTTTCCAAGCTCACCAAGCTTTTTTAACACGGCTTCGATAGTGCTTGCATTGATGACAAGTGTCAGGGCGACAACACCTCCAGTGTAATTCAGTATCTGAAAAAGATACATGGTAAACTTTTCTCTTATTTATGAGGAATATAGTCACGTTGTTTTAAGCGACAACCAACTTAAGTGCTTCTTTGAAAACAACAACGAAACAGATCACAAACACGAACATAGCAAGAAAAGGTTTTTCATAGGCAAACGGAAATTCAACAGGCGATTGCACAGTGCACACGCGAAAGAAAATGAGCTTTACATACCCAAAGTGAAAATTCGACTAACGTAGGAAAAAGCGCTGCAAATGCAAATCGTGATAAAAAGATAATTAGATCGAAGTCACGCGTAAAGCAGCACGATAACTGTGGTGGTTAAACAGGAAATTACCGATCACCCTCGAAGAAACACAAACGCAACCAAAAATTTCACAAAAGAATTGGAATCGTAATCCAATTTTTGAGATGTTTTTTCTTGAACACTTCTCAACAAACTAAACATTTATTTGCAAAGAAAGTGCGCTGGTTACTTTCAACTTGCATTTTAAAACTATTCTGCAACCCGCATTTTGTCGTGAGCACGCCCAGCATGTGGTCACATTAATTTATTTCAGTTACGTGGCTTGTTTACTTCCCACCGAGAAATTATTATCAGGTGCAACTAAGAAAAACGTTCAAAGTAAAACAAATCCAGCGATCATGCAAACTGCATCTAAGCCACGTTGATAAGCGTTTTTATATTAGAGCAGGGGTCTCCAAACCGAGGCCCGCGGACCAAATCCCGGCCCCGCGATGTTATTTTATCCCGCCGCAAAATAGATGTACGAAAATTTTGATGATTTGGTAGAATGTAACGTATCCCGAAATAATCACATCCAGTAAGATGTCCGACCCTCGAACGGACCCTTGTATGAGAGCAAAAATGATTTATAATACAACAAACTAGCTCTGTTAAGCTGATGACATTGATTAATTTTCCAAACAGAATTTTTCTTTTAGCACGAGAAGAGCGAGGGCTAGCAGCCCCAGGAGACCGCGAAACACCTGATCGATTCTCAGTAATCTCTAACAATTCTGGCTCCACAGCAAGGTGCGACTAAGGCAGGTCAAAGATGTAAACACGCGTCCTGGTGCTCGACCAGCCTATGGGTCGCTTTGCTCTGGGTGTTGACGGCAGAACTCGTCTCATCAAATCATTCTTGGAATATTCTTATCGCATGCATAAAGCACGGCAAAACAATACGTCCATTCCGAGGGGAAAAGAGAGGACATTCAACCTTACAATTTGGTAGCTGCGCTTGTCGCGTTACACCCGAGCTTTTCGTAGAAAAACGCCTCAGACGCTCATACGTGACTCGCGATCGCGTGTAACGTGATAAAATCTGCGAGACAATCTTACCTTTTGGAAGATTGTCTGAAAGTCGACGACTGCAACAAAAGAAACAAATTGTTTTTTCTTTCTGACCACCTGCAGGTAATTGATAGCATAAATGTTGCTCGATAGGTATTACATTAGCACGATTCCATATATTTCGAGTTTATCTGTATTTGACATTATCATCATCGTCCCTACTTCATTTATATATTAGAGCACTGCTAGAGATAGTGATTTCAAAACAGCAAAATCAGTCTTGCCCATCAAAATATAGCATACCTTTCAGTTGCTCGAATTCTTCAAAAGCGTGGTCAGCAACATCACATTTGTCCTAACTCACATTATTACACAAACGTTCCTTGTCACAATCAAACTATTAAATTTTCAGACCTGACTTATGTCTTCAAAGGAGTTTGCAACGTTTTGTACAGCACTTCCTATGTTTGATGAAATACAAATTGGAAGATCTTAAATAATCATTAGGATTTGCAAAACAAACCTAATAGACAGCATATGGGCTAAATGTGTCCTTCCGAAATGACTAACTGAGCCAAATGTTAAGTCACTTTAAGAGGGCCATACATTGAAAGACTAACTTTCATTCTAGCAAACCAAAGTTTAGTTTAAAGCTACTGAAAGCGTTCGAATTCTAACCACATTGATCACACCCAGACCGCAGAATGTTATAAGCAAGTTTAGTGCCAATGGAACAACAACGGTAGTTACTAGATAGAAATCAGTTTAGTGCAGAAGAACTTACGAGTAGAAATCAGAAAATTAGAAATAAGCTTTACACCAAGGTGTCAGTAAACACGTGGAAATAGTACGAAGCGCGTGATAAACAGGCACTAAAGACCAATGCAACAAAAACATTGAATTTAAGATTATCCGAAAAAGGCCGGTTGTCATTGCATACGAAAAGCTTCAACTATAGGCCGGGAGTGGAACATGGATGAGATAAACGAAATAATTGCTCAGCATAGAGTTATTGCATCATCTCTCTCACAAGCTCTTGTAAGTTTGGAGGCAGAAGTTCACGTGAGATGGCGCAACGTGCAACAAAAGCTTGAAAATCAATATTTTTCAAACCACTAGCTGTAAAACAAAAATGTTGTTACTATTATTCTTTAAGCAACCAGAATATTTTTAGGCAAATTCTTTAGTTTTAAATATCAAAACTAGGGCAAAAGGCATATGAATTCCTACATTTTGGTGATTTATTGCTGAAATGTTTAATTGCTTATCAATGTTTTGACCTGAAATGTTTAGTCATCTTCTAGTGAACAATATATGCTAACCTGCGTTCGGATCACCAGGCATCCTGGGATCTGGGTGGGGGTGTTTTGCAAAACCAGGCGTGTGAAGTAGAACTCTGTGAATGAAGACAACATATTTAAATTGTATCGATACACGTTTTTCACTTCAACGTAACAGTGGCAAAACGTAACACTTTGTTACATGCCATGCAAGCGACTTATTATTTCGTTGGAAAGAATGATTAGACTGACATCGAATTTCACAGAAATGCTGACTCACATCGAATTCCACGAAAACGATATTCACATGTGCGAAACTTACCTGTTTAAGGCGTCAGAAAGGGGGGTGCAGGAGGGCTTTAGCATCCCTGGTTTTTGAAATTTATATTTTCCTTCTAATTTTTAGTCGAAAAATGTTTTTCTCTTAGTTTCAAGCTGGTAAAATGAAATTTCACCACTGTTGCCCACCCTGGAAAAAATCATTCCGACGCCTATGAATAAGGAAATTTTATACTTGATAACAACTTGTCAAAAATTTTTATTGTGTTCTAGGCAAAATATCATTCATTGTACAGACATGGATACTGGATAGATTTGTTTACAAGGACAGATTTGCTTTAAAGTCAAGCAGTGTGCTTGTTCAGGTATCATCAAAAGCGTACATGTATTTTCGGTGAGGTCGTGATTCCCATCAAAGTGAATTATTTCAGTACAATCTCTATCGTTGCAAAAAAGTCGTGGTCGTTACAATATGCAAAAATAAAACTTAAGTAAATCAATAAGACACCGTTCTACTTTTTCTGGCTCATATATATGCCTAAAGTTAATGCCCGAGTGCACGATAAGTTTCTTTCAAAAAGTAAATAAGTAACACTGTGGAAACCACACATCAAATCAGATAGCAGCAATTACCAACTCCACTCCAAAAGCTTATTAATAAAAAAATAAATAAATCGCTAGATCCAAAACATAGCGACAAGAGTTTATCATATTTTGCATTCACTTCAAAATTTTAAGAAAAACAATCCCGTCGTTTCTCTATATTCCGTAAAAATCAGAATGTTCACAACAGGACCTGTCACTTTACAGTGTTAAGGTTAAGTTAACCTTTAACACGTTATTAGTACGGTCTCATGAAAGATATGGAATGCATGAAACACTCCTGAAAAAAAGTTATGGAAAGAAGAAC
>JGI24158J21664_10013986_pt1 | contig 10565 bp, 8 predicted proteins | sample Ectturendosymbi3_FD_21664 | JGI IMG/M metagenome (IMG submission 21664)
GGGGGGGGGGGGTGATCATCTGTCCAGGACAACTTCAAATCCAACGTAACAAATAGCTCCATGACAGTCGTGAGAAGATAAAGCGTCACTCACTAGTGGTGACGTCACACTGCACGATATCTAGTCACTGGTGGCCTGCAGTGATTCGTGAGGAGGTGTGGTGCGGAATATAACTGGTTTGTGAGTTGCCACAAGCACGACAGAACCAGTGTTCCCTCGAAGAAAATTTTCCACTGAACAAATGCTTGTTTACACTGCGGAACTATGCAGACATATAAACAGTGAAGCGTTCCCATCGTTGAAAGGGCTATGCGATGTATATATGCATGAGTATTAAATTTGGAATGTTGGAAGTGCGCGAGAATGAGATGGCAGCACTGCGCAGATTGTCATCTGGTGGTACTGCGCATGCGCACTTTAGACGGAACACTGGATGGGAGCGACAGGAACTTTATCGGTGAGCATTGTGGAAATCTCAAGGTTAAGTTATGGTTGATGGTCGCTTGCCTGGAGTTAACTTCGCACAGACGTAGCTTCAAAGACTGGGCAAGAGTTGCGGATCAAGTTTTTACGAAGGATTTCAAAGAGTCGCTGATCGTACACACGTAATATTGGACGTCACTGTCCATGTTCGACGGGGTTGCAATCATGTCAACGAACAATTGCGCGCCATTCTGCTTTATTCGAACACAATGTCGCTTTACTACGAAACAATAACACAAGTGAACTGCGTCATAACACCACACGTCACAAGTGAACTGCGTCATAACACCAGACGTAAAGAGCTTTTTGTTGAGCTCAGCCCGCTGTGTGAGGGTGAACTGCCCACCCTTTACCCCAACTCGCACTTAAACAGGTTTTAACAAATATTTCCCGAACCAATTAACTTTTACTTAAAACCACAACCAAATATAGTTATTGTCAACACAAACAAACTCGTTATACAAGTCTCCACCACACACAACACCTCAAGTTGAAGTATTCTGCTCATCGAAACCATGAACATAATATCGTTTCGAAAAGTTTTCAATGAGGTTTTGCAACCAGGGGCGTAACGAAGGGGGGAAGGAGGGGGCACAATTACCCGGGCGCCAAGTCATGTTCGGGGCGCCGAAAAGTCCCAACAATGTCACAATCACTTTCTCCAACACCATTTGCTCCCGAAAGAGCTCAGGTTCGAACATGGGGGCGACAAATTGTTTCTTTCCAGACGCCATCTAACCACGTTACGTTCCTGCTTACAATTGCAAGCACAGAACATTAGCAATAGAGCAATGGCCCACGCCATTAGTTAAAAGTCCTAAAATCCAAATCTGTTTGTGTTTAGAAGTGGCCATGTCGTGATTGTTACTGTTCACGGCTGTCACCTGGTACTTCCCCGCCCCGCCCCCGCCACACCCCCTTTGTTCGACAAAGTTATTTGTTTAAAAACAAATTTAAACAATTGAAAAAACAATAGGATAGCTTTTGTCCACGGACCAAAATACCCCTTTGCATGGGGGGTGACCGATACAGGGTGGCGCAAGATTCTTGCTGTGCGGGGTGTCGCTGTTGGCAGTTATCAACACCATTCTTACGAAACAATGAAGTAATGACGTCTCCAAACCAAACTGAAAGTGATCATATCTGGATGATTTCAACTTTCCTTAACCTTCGTATACGATGCTGTCACTCCCAAGACTGCGAAGGGGCGTTGGTTTAAATCGTGTACCAACAATTTCAAATCATGTGACAACAATTTCTGTCCCCAACAATTCACAGACGTTCAACGTCAGAGAATCCAGGTTTTGCAGAAAAATGAAACAAACAACGGAAATACCACGAAATTTCATGTTTAGACCCAACTCATCGATTCACCCACTGCTTGCGGTGATTGGCTGTTTGATCGGTCACGTGGTTGCGAACAGTGAAACTGTGACGTCACAAACACAAAGCAGTTCACGAACTTACACATCAGTGTTCCTGTTGATGCTGTGACGTGATATCTTGTGCACTTAACAACCGAAAATAAAAAATATAAATTATAGACCTCGCCGCACCACAAAAATGAACACGTATTGCATCTGGAACGAACTGCACACCACGTCAGAGCAAGCTGAGGTCATCTTTGCTGACGTCGAAACAGGATGACGAAACCAAGCATCAAACTGAGCACTGTGATGGCGTAGATGTCCCAGTTGTGGGGTACCCAAGCGGCCAAGTCGGGCCAGGATGTCGTGTGCAGCCATTTCTGTTGAAAACAAATATATCGCAGTCAGAGCTTATGTTTCTGGCGCAGTCGTGAGGTTGCGGTATCGATCCAGCGGTCTGGCAGTTAATTCGAAGCAAACCAACAGATGAATGGGGGGTCGCGATGGCCCCCTGGTCGCTGAACATGACAAGCTGTATATTCCACTCTCCGCAAACAACCCACCTGATTATGAACCGACTCGAAAGCGTAGAGCACCCCCAGCTTGAGCAGGGCCATGGCCACTGGCACGGCCGCGTCGGGACTGGCGGCCGCAGCGAGGTCGTATTGGCGCTTGGCGAGATGTATGTCCCGTTTCATGCCCAGACCTTGCTCGTGCATGTAGCCGAGGTTGAAGAGGGCTTGAGCGCTACTCTCCTGTCCAGCAACCCTTTCAACAACGGTTAATTGTTTGCATGAACAACTTTTGTTCTAATCTTGTAAATATTCGTCCAAACATCAACATTGAAATGCACATCGCCACACACCAAACCACTGTATAACGTCGTTTTGCACCACACCATCATGGCCCGGTGTCAAGCGGAGTGTCTGACCTCTGCCAAATTTCTGACATATCAGTATTAACAATTATTAAAATTATTATCAAAATGAATAAACAATAATTATTGTTTGTCAGTTATTTTGCTTCTCAGAGTAAAGGAATAAAAGTTTGCCGATTACTTTTTTGATGTGTGTTGTGTAAATTAAAACTTTTTGGTGAGATGTCAAATACCGACACTCTTACCTAAACACCAGACCCTGAGCACTAATCATCACTTTTGGGTAATTCCATTTAAATTCAACCTGCCTGTGTAACTCACGTTCTTAGCTTGTTGAGTGAGAAATTGTTGTACAGAAATTCATTCTGAGTGTATCAAAAATTTTTTTTTTCAATTTGTTCTAACGGTTCAAAAGATATGAGCTTAAGAAGTTTTGCTAGCCACTACGTGGCGGTAAGTGTATAAAAAGTTAATTGTTTGTTTTGTGTTGAAAAAATCATATAAATACAATTAAATAGTTAATTATTGTTTTATTAGATGAGGATTTCAAATTTGCACTTGTTGTTGTCATAACTGAAGTGGTTTTCAAGGTACAAAGCGTTTTTAATTTTGCGATCAATGTTATATAATAACTAATTAAAAATTCCTGTTTCGGCGTACGCTTCAAATTTTTTTAGAAACTAGTTGCATTTGACTTCATTCTTCCACAAGAAAAAATTTGTAGGGGCACCATTTTGCAAATGTCAACATTCACTTGCTACAGTAAGCATGTGCATGCATGCATTGGCACCATAATGATAGGCAGATACAACACTACTTTTTCGGTTGTGGCAAGGTTGCCTTCACTTGACAAAGCCAATTTTGTTAAATAATTGGCCTCCTCACAACTCAAATTCATATAAAAATATATCTTCTGTACTCAATGCCTCCACAGAAAGCAATTAAGTTAAAAAATTTTTCAGAATTAGTCACTTATGACAGAAAAATACCGAAGTTTTTAACTTTTTCAAAAATGCCTAAATGAAAGTTCCTGAAACATAAAGTTACTATAGCATCATCACTCAAATTTTGAATACAACAGTCAAAATGCATTCAAATACAAGTTTGTTTTCATTTTGCCGCGGAACTGACTACAATAACGAGACACGTATTTCTAAAGAAATGGCCACTTCAGAAAAAAACAGTGACTGTGGACATATGACGCAATGCTCTAAATAGGCTGACACTTGAATGCATAGGTAGCAAGTAAAGATTCACTGCCAGGTGGAAACTAGTTATTTGCCGCTACAAAATCTCGTAGTTCTCAAGATCATTCAGAAATGAAGAAGCACCTCATTTCCAACAACAAGTGCAAACGCCACTCAGCACAGAGTTTGTTGGAGACATATCGTGGCAACGTAAAAAGTACTGTTAACAACAGTGACCAGTAACACAGACAGTGAGCAATATTAAGCAACAACATGAAGAATATGTTTGGTTACAAGGCATAATAACCATAAAGAGGTACGTGCACACGCACAGAGCTTGGGCTGCACAACGTGGCAAGCATAATCGCTCACTCACATTGCCTCACTTTCACTACACACACCGAAGCGCATACACAGGGAATCTGACTTTGAAAAAAGCTGTTGTTGTTTTGGACTGCTTAGCCTTTTAAATATAAACACATTTTCAAAAACGGCAAACAGAAAAAACTGTGAAAACACCCCAAAAAACAAACGGCCAACCCACAAATTATGGGGCCAACAAAACTGAAGTACAACCAAATTAAAATTTAGCCTTCCAGAGATTGTGTCTAATTACTTTATGGATTGCGTCGTCTTTCATATTCTATGGCTATATAGATGAATTTCACGAAAGTCAATAGGGACTTTCTACTCCATCCGTACTTTGGAGATGTGACTACAACAAGAATAGGCGAATATATAATTTATAGCAAATCCAACAACCACCTATTTTCTGGTTATTATTACCAATTCAGTTCAAACTATTCCAAATAAATTGAACTTCAGGATTCAAAACCATTCAAAATAATTTAGTTTTTGGATTCAAATCTTATAATTCGGATGCAAAAGATTCAATATTCTTAAAGGCACACGCGCATCCCAAGTCTTTACAACCCGGCATTATATGAAAATATTCATCACCCTCATAAAAATTAGTGGCAAGTGCTTTCGTTCCAGTACTGGTCCCATACGAGGCGACCTTTGTGACATTTCCAGAACTCTTTGTTCACATTTCAATTGTCTAGCCCAGTGGTTCTTGACCTTTTTTTACATATCTTACCCTTTTATCGAACAAGATTACCAGATTTATCCCCAATACACTCAATGCTGCTCATTTATTGAAAATACGAAGTTAACAAACTATTGCAGTTTAGAATGATTACGGAAATTTACATTTGCTGCAATTTATGGTTCAGTAAATTTACCCCCGTGGAAGATGAAATTTACCCCTGGGTTAAGAACCCCTGGTCAAGCCTGTTTGACAGTATATTGCGAGCATTCAAAAGTGTCACGGTCTTTCCATTAGACCAAGAATCTTGTTTTAAAGTTAAAATTTGAATCTTCTTGGAATTACTATTAGTTTTATGAAATCGCCATTTCAAATATAATGGAATAACCCTTTTCTGAGCGTATTTGATATGTAGAACATCACTCTGCGTGCGCATATGGCGTGACGTCAGATATTTCGCTTTATACCGGGTTTTGAAAGCTTTGAAAAACTGTAGGTGTGGTCCCATCAGCGCATGAAGTTCATCATCACTTATCAAAAGCACATTGCTATTGCCAAATGGTTACAGGCCACGCCCACCAAAATCGATGTGGGGGGTAACAGTGAGTCATCCACTGCGAATATACGCGCGCAACAGCGGCCACAGGCCAAACCGGGCCGTCAACAGCGTCCACAGGCCAAACCGGGCCGTCCCTCACTCACTTGTAATGACTGGCCGCCACTTCGTAGTCGACTTCTGTACCTTCCCGTAGTAATGGTAATCGCCAAGTTTGATCCGGGCCACAACGTATCCCTGCGAAGCGGCGCGGCCCCAGTGGACCAGAGCACGGGTGTAGGACTGGTTCAAAACCAGATCAGACCGGTCTGCGCAGGTTAGAGAAGGCAGGGTGAGAGCAAATAGAAATGGACGACAAAACTGCACTTTTGTTGCGGTAGTCGAGGATTCATTGGAACATTTGGCAAAACTAACAATACCCAGGATTCTCGCATTTACATTCGTTTAAACCGGGGCCTCAAACTCAAGTTGCTGCGAGGGCCAGATGAGGTCAAGTTGCTGCGAGGGCCAGATGAGGTCAAGTTGCCGCGAGGGCCAGATGAGGTCAAGTTGCTGCGAGGGTCAGATGAGGTCAAGTTGCTGCGAGGGTCAGATGAGGACTTATAAAGTAATCCGGGGACCGCGTTACGACGCTGACGCAACAATGGCGGAGGCAGGACTTTACTAAAAACAAGCTTTACTTTAATTTCCTGCGAAAGGTATCGTGTAACGTATATGCAAATCATTTCTAGCTGTCTCTACGTTCCTTTAAAAGGACCTTTTTCATTTTTATTGTTTTATATTTTTGTTGGTAATTTTGGTGACGGCAATTGGTGGCAGGCCGAAGCCTGAATTGTGAAATAACGTAACCGTTGATTATATGAAAAATCCTAAAATGCATAGCGGGCCGCATGTGGCCCACGTGTTTGGGATCCCTGATCATATCGTCACATGTATCTATACCAGCCAGATCCGGATCACACACACACAAATGTTCCCACCTTCAGGTTAGGCTTTTGTGTTTGGTCGATGATGTAACGCGATAATACATTGAACTGTAAACTGGTCGGGAACGATTCTCTGTAAGGAAGAGAACAAAGTGAAAAGACGTAAGCTGACTACTATCCACGGCACGCGCACCCTTTGCAAAGCAAGCCTTGAAGTTATTGGGTGCAATCTTTCACAATAACCTTCTAAAATGAAACTACTTCTTCGCTTCTTAGCCATGAAAACACCGAAACGAAAGCAACCCTGGCTGAACATGGTTGCAGGTTATGTGTCAAGAGCCGGGGAAACGCTCCAACCTCAGGCAGGGCTGCAGCCACGGGGGCGGGGGCATTCGGGGGTAATTCCGCCCAAATTTTGTTGTGCCCAGAAAATATTTAATTGAAGATATAAAAACAAAAATCTTCCCCCTCTAAAAATCTAGTTCCCCCCCTAAACCTTAACACCTGGCTACAGGCCTGCCTTCAGGTGCTTTAGCAGAGCAGTTGTCATGTGCGGACACGGTCCAGTGACCATCAAACTGCCCAGGTCAACACAACCCAAGCGTGAAGCTGTGAACAGTTGAGTGTCGTGCTTGGGTTGCATGTGGTTTGATGAATGTCCAGGAGCAGAAAACATTCAGAACGTCGCAGATGCTTGCTCCTCCACGCTTCACTGCTTCAAGTGCGAAGCCGGAAGTGATACGTCATAGCAAGTCAAGCGTGACAGAGGAGGGGTTCGATAGCAGACACCGTTAAAGGCTGGGTGACCTCTCTCGCATGTGGAACACAGCTGTCCATCGCCGTCAGTTCACACGTTCATGTTGAACAGACGACAAGCAAGGAGGGAACAAAGTGTTTTGCGAATCGCTAATTTCTGGCACAAAAACATGGGAGTGAAGTTCCGAGGTCTGGAGTAAAAGACACACGTGAATGGGTCAGTAAACAGGAGAGCTGCCCTTGACTGGTGGTGGGGGGGGAAAGTGGACGTAGAAACCTCTGCCATGCTTGGGACGGAAGACAATCATCAGAATCGCAAAAGCAGTCATTTGCAGAAGCCAGGGACGAGGAGTGGCCTGGTGTTGCTAAGCAACAACAATTGGCCATTGTTGACGCAATGACAAGGTTTGCTTGGGACACTTATTGTTTCGATTTAAACAAAAACAAACAAAACAAATGCGTGAAGGAAGTTTCCGTGACAAGCGGGTCGCACAGCAGTCAGTCACTGCAAGCAACAAACACACATTGTATGGGTCATTTACTGTATATTGTGTATATGCGGGATGTAGAAGCATGTTCCTTACCTTGTAACACTCAGTGCTTTGCTGACTTTGACCTGCACCGACCCCAGCAGGTCAGCTCCCAGCTTCTTGAGCAGCTGGGTGAGGAGGACGTAGAGCCAGTCGTGGATCAATGACTTGTAGTTGCTGATGAAGTCCGGGAGGATCTCGAGGAACATGCTGAAAACCTGTTGCAGGAAACATCAAAAGATCAGCATCAATGCTCATCTGGCCAGCAGAGAAGGTGGGTGCTCATTGCTGGTGTGTTTCCACAATCCAACACACACACGAATATTGTTGCTTCTGGTTTTACGGGCAAGTTTTCAGCTGAGTTTGTGATCCATTAAAACATATCAACAAAGCATTTTTAGCAACACATTAGACGGGGTCAGGGGGGGGCACGGGAGGTTCTGTGGTGCGATTGTGGGGGAGTTTGGAGCACAACTGCACCGCGATGAAACAAATCAATGTCTTGGATGTTGTTAAAAGTCAAAACACAGAATGATTTGTAAACATAGGCAAGAAATGTCAACATCTTCTAAAACCGAGTGTACAAACAGCAGACATCAACTGCTGTTAACCTTTCGGTGCTGGAGGGGGATCGAACCTGCAACCGGACTATTACACTTAATCCACCCTTTACAACACCATCAATTACGCAGTGATCATTTTTACGCAGACGAAACTTTTTCCGCGTATTTACGAAAAAAGCTGCAAATATTTTTACAAGAAAAACTTTCGCGAAAATGATTTGCTGGGTTGGGTTGATTCATACAGAGGTCAGGTGCATTTTAAAAAGCAGCTCAAAGTAAAAGTTCGTTGGATGCGAGGACCGGTGAGTTTTTGCAAACATTAAAACAGCGCCAGTGTCCACTTCATAAACAGTATATTACTGCAACAAATGATAAAAGATCGGGATGAGAATCATCTTTGTGCATCTGCTTATTGCAGTTGGTTGGATTAACAAATAAAAGTTGTTTCGGGATATCTTTGCTTTAAGTTCCAACACCATCATTCAGGGCCGGCGCTTCGCTTAATCTCCTGCACTTCACAAAACAATTGAGCAAAACATCAATTTGTGCTCGTGACAGGGAATCGGATATGTGTTCAGTTGACGCATGTCTCAGAAAAACAAAAAAAGACAGAGTGCATCTCCGTAAGAAAATAAAGTTCGTGCAAAAACATTCGTGCTCGTTCACACAAAACAAAAGTCAATCATCTTCTGTGGCAATCTTGATTTGAAGAACGGCCGTTCTCATGTTGCCCGTGAACAGTGCATTCGAATGCAAGCTCGAATTTTTTCTTTACCATGGTCAGTTCGTTTGTTGCTGCAGGAAGCTGTGATGACTTCAGGAGCTCACCAATATTCGCATAACAGGTGTCGACATAGTGAGGTGTGGACTGTTGCAGGTGTCAGTGGTCCGACTCTCCTAACGTGGCGTTAAAAACCGTTGTACCAGTTGAGTGAGGCTTGTGTGTAGATTCGAAAATTGTTTTGCGATGCGGTGTTACCTTCATTCAAGGTCTACCTACATTGCTCGTCAAAGATAACTTTATGCAACAACTCTCACACAAGGGCAGCTTACAATCGAATAAATACGGTCGGGTGGTAAGCAAGTACAGTGTGCAGTAGAATATCACAAGTGTTGTAAATGTTTGCCATGGGTGGAGTTATTACACGTGTTTTATCAACACACTGACACGTTTTGTAGCAAAAAACATTTGCATGCAAAAGCACAATCAACACTTTGGTCCAGGATAATAGGTTGACATCACATCAAAATGCCAGGTACGATCATGACATATGCATCATTACACACTTATTCACTGTCATGCAGAGTGACGAGACAATGTGTCCATTGTGTAGGAAACAGACTGAAAATAAAAATAAATAAAGTCCTGGATGAAATATTATAATTTGATGCAATCTACCCAGTGACGAAGTATCGACCAATTCAAAAAGAACCCCAATGTCTATCACACAGGGGTGGGGGGGCAGTTGATAAGTGGGCTGTCTGGTGGACGCCAATACACAGCAGCGCTTGCTACTGACCCAAAGACGGTGGTGGCAGAGTCAGCGTCAAACACTGAAGGCTGCTTTGTTTATTTAATGTACAATTCCTGACCAGCACATGGAACTGGGGGGATGCAACGTGAACATAATGACCTCAGACAAGTGAGGCCCATGACGTCAAACCCCAACAATGGTGACAAGACAAAGATCAACATGTTGAATGGACACGCGTGGATAGCGACCGCCACGCATCATTTCATCCATACATGCAAAACTTATGCGATGCATGAACAGTGGGCTGATGCGATTGAATGTACACTGATGCAAGTGCTGCTTGACAACATAAACCAAAGCATAGTAATAATTATTTACCCGCTTCGTTGCCTGCCGGAAAGAAGAGAAAATTGATGTTTAGATGGAAACCAAGCAAAATAAAACCCTGCAACTTGCGACTGACCACAGAAGTCGATGTAGTCCAACACAACCTCGGTTCAACATTATGCAGCCAGTGTTAACAGCAAAAAGCACACAGGTACAAATTTAACCAGTGCCATCAGACTTCGACATAACTTGCAAGATGTAACTGAAACTCAGCATCAAGTGCACTGCGCATAGCAACGATAGACAGTCACAACAAGTCCTTTACCTTTCCATGTGGGTCGGCGAACATACGATTGAATATTTCCAGTATCTTCTTCAGTTCCATTCGGCTGCATGAAGGAAATTGCTTTTAGCAAAAGATTTTGTTTCTATTTTTCTTGTGCAGCAGCTACTGCTGCTACTACCAGCTC
>JGI24158J21664_10013988_pt1 | contig 10565 bp, 6 predicted proteins | sample Ectturendosymbi3_FD_21664 | JGI IMG/M metagenome (IMG submission 21664)
TATTAGTACATGCCTCGCTAAAGCATGGCGATGATATTCAAAGACAATACTCCCTCCCTTGTGCGTCAAACAAACCAGACAAACATCTTTGCTCAGTGCTCTACCGCACTTAAAAAAACTGTTTCTTTGCACTTATTGCATGTTAATATACGTCTGTAATTGTTGTTGGCGTCCCCAACTGTGATGTATGCACATTAGAGTCCTGCGCGGGTTGAAATATCTTGTTCGCTCCCCCCCCACCCCACAGACGACCCCAACCAGCGCCCGCACGCCTAACTCTGCGGGTTCCCGCGCAGGGCTCTAATGCGCACACAGTCTAATGTCAAGCGTCTCTCAGCTACGTGCAACAACGCATATCGTATTTTTCATTACATCACATGGAATGCAGTTACCGGTTTCATCAGAACACCTGACGCCTTGATGAGAAAAAATTTGCATGTCTAAGTTAAACAATGCTCCTCTGCATCCAACTTTTTTATCCGCTCACTTCAGTTGCTTGGTGCCTTCTACAAAAATCCACTTCACTCCCACTATGTAAGGCTTCTGTATGAGAATGACCTCATGCCGTAGTTACTGGTGCGTTGTTTCAGTTTTTATTTATCTTCAATATTGCCTGTGCGTGTATCACCCAACACCTGCCTTGCGATGTGTTGTGTACCAGCATTTTTGTATCCTTGTTTGTGTTCTTTGACTAAACCTTGTGATATGAAATAGACATGTCACATATGGACCATGTGGCTGCTGAGCCAAACAATTTAAAAATGATTTTTTTTAATTTCCTGGCTTGCAAAGCTTTTCATTCGTCCACCAACAAGCAGCTGACCTTCTGCCAAACTCACCTGATTGGTGTCATCAAAAAAAAGAAAACTCAAATTTAAAATTTTCATCGTCAACAGCGCGCCGACAAGCAAACTAACCAACCTTAAAATGGATTCGTTCAGTTTGTTCGTTGTGTGAGAATGCTCCTTCAGTTGAGCCTCTTGCTCGTTGGCGAGATCGGCCAGTTGCATTTGCAAATATTCCACACACTGGCGATGGAAACATAAAGTTTGACAGAAAGATACTTCGCGAAAGTTTAGGACAGAATAAACGCTAGCAACTTATGCCATCTCACACGTCACCTGCTGTATCATTCGACTTTGACACTCGGGCTGAAAATTATATTCAACGTAACTATGATTTGTTGCTGATGCGTAACCGTGAGTTGTCTTTCATGGCAAGGTAGGTGCAGAGAATCTTAGCAAAGGTTTCAACTAATCCAGAGCGCTAGGTCACGCTGCTTACCTGTTTTTCTCTCTCTTCTCTCTCGATCATGTTAAGCTGTGGACTGTGTAGATTGAGACTACCCAGCTCATCATCATCATATGAGTCTGAAACGCCATCACAAAATTAGAAAATTTAGCCATAAAGAATTTGACATAAATTTTTCAACGAAAAAATAAGACAAACGTAAAAATCATCCATAAAGACACTGATTTGCTCAATAAAATAGTTCTTTTACAGTGCTGTAAATTGTACGGCCAAACGTTAATGCACTGAACACTGGAATCCGCATCAAAAAGCATAATACAAACAGCTGTGTGTCATGTCGTACCTTGGTACTGGTTCTTCGGGTTCCTGACCAACTCCTTCCGTTCAACTTCAGCTTCTCTCAACTTCTCCTGCGTCTCAATCAACTCATCCTCCAGCTGAGCCTGGTGCTGAGGACGTATGCACACATTCACTTCAGGTTAAGCTCATGCGGGTTTCTACATATCAGGAATAATGAATGCATGAGTTGCTTCAACTCTCTGCCACTGTTCACTCCATCGCTACTGATTTGAACTCCAAAAGTATCAACGTATTATCATCAACAGGACAGCAAAGCTGATGCCGGGCATTACGGTTCGCGACGTCTACGAAGCGGGATCCCAAACATTGTGAGAAGATAACTTTCGATTTGCGGCAATGGTAATGGCCGAGATATCATATTTTCACAGCTTTGCTCAACGATTGAAAAACATCATTAACTCCTTTTAATGAATCGCACACAACCGTTGAAGCTTGATCATCAAGTCGTCACAGACGCGGCAGTCGCAGATATCAAACATTGCAAGCTGGTAGTCATCGACAAGCTGCACACAAACCGCAGCAGCTGAATTAAAGAAGCTTTAAATGGACGCACAACATGCTTGCACGGCATCACACAGCGACTTGCACGGCATCACACAGCGACTTGCACGGCATCACACAGCGACTTGCACGGCACCACACAGCGACTTGCACGGCATCACACAGCGACTTGCACGGCACCACACAGCGACTTGCACGGCACTACAGAGCGATGCAGGGTTGTAGTTGTTCTCTAAGTTTTCATGTAGCGGCGCACACAAGACATAGAACAACGCTCGAAACCTATTGTTTCGTCGCTCATGCCAGTTTCCTGCCAAACTTCGCAACATAAACGTACAAGGCGGGGGTTCAGGGGGGGCTGTGTTCCCCCTAATTATTTGGCTTTTGGGGCAAAAATATTTTCAAACATGAATTAAAGTTTTGTTGCAATGAAATTGCAATATTTTTTGTATTTTTTATCGTTAACTCTTTTCTGGTATTTATAAGGGTGAAAATAATCGTATGATATGTGCTTTTTTAATTATTTTGAGAAGCTAATTATAAACTTTAAAAAAAGCTTCATGGGGACGAACATACTTTTACGGTCGAAATGCAGCAGCAGCCCCCCACCAAGATTGGTTTGCTCTCCGACCCCCATGCTTCGCAACGTAGCCATGCATGTCCCGAGCGAACCATGCACCCCAACCACCACAAACACATGCTCTAGTGTTGCTATGCTGTTTTGCGCTGATATGTGGGAGGAAGATGCGAACAAAGAAAAGGTTCGGGGATTCGCAAATACTCCCCTTCGAACAAGAATCAACTGCAGCAGTCACGACGAGGTCACGTGTGCAAAGCCCGATAACGTCACACAGTGACGTAGAGTTTCGTGCAGTTAAAGCCGGTAGGTGTACATGACATAGCTGGGTTAGTGCGCAGAAGTTTCGTTTCACATTAAGCAGATTGCAGAGCGCTGACAAGCATTCCGATGCACGCAGCGGAAAATACGTGCAAGGCTGAGACTTTGTTGCTTAGAGCTCCAGCAGGAGATTGTACAAGGGAAGCACGCTGCTGGTTCGAACCCACGACCTTCAGCACCAGGCAGCAGGCAACACATGATGCCACACACATGTCCATGCAAGCTTACTTTACTTCACACCGGGTGTGTACCTCAAAGTAAGACAGTATCGCCGCGTGCAGCCCGTTCCCACCATCGCCCAGCGACCCGGGCGTGGAGCTGTGGGGCGATGACGACGATCGCGCGAAGCGGCTCAGTTCTCCGAGGATTATGGTCTCGAACTAAACCGACACACGTCAAACGAGGCACGTCATGCTGGGGGGGAGGATGTGAAATGAGCTTGGCGATCGCGACGCGCGATGCGGCGCAAATGGATAGAAGCGATGGAAAACTAACGCAAGAATTTTTGGAGCAATAACGAATTGTTTTTAATTAAACCAATTAATTGCAAGACGTGACAACCGTATTGTTTCGTCACAATTGTGCAGAAGATTACTTTTCGTTACATACGCGATTGGTCGAAACTTTCAAAAGGTTTTATTGGAACTACAAACAAATTAGGTGCACAGTGACAACAGCCGCCATTTTGAAACATCTTCACCACTGCTTTAATCAGTTTGTGATTGGCACAAATTTTTATAGAAACATGATGTTGCAAAAAGCAACGAATCACAAGTTGTGGCAAATGGTCGCCAACTGAATGCGGTGATTTACAAACCATGACCATATGTGGTCGCTACAAATCCACAGCAATATCACAACATGCACTAATGCTATAAAACCAATGTGAAACACTGCAGTGACCGTACAAGCTGCTGATAGCGTCATAGGGAGACGTTATCAGATTCCAAGTGAGCGGCATTTAAACAGAGTCATACAAAAAACTATAAAAATGCAGCTTTTTTATAGTATTCTTCCACAGTTTCAAACGCTATCTAGTTGTTTCCATCACTGTTGTCAGCCGCTCAAGCGAAAAACCACCAGCTAATCTACACTTGGCATGAGGCTGCGCATACANCCACTACCATCTACCCTTCCACCACTGCACNCACCAACACTTGACCCCCACCTCGGTCATTTCCCCCTCCAGCTCGTGCGCTCGCGCCAGGGCGTCGTCTCGCTCCTGCCGCAGCTCCTCATCTTTCGTTCCGGGGGTGCACTCCTCCCTCCACCGTCTGAAGTCCTCCTTACTCGCTTCCAATTCGATTTGCAGTTTCGAGTAGGCCGCCATGAACTGTGATGGACAGAAAAGCAAACCAAGCGATTTGAAAATAAACATCCTGGCAGAGATGTTTGCCTCTGTCAGCGACACAAGCGCGTAGACATATTGCGCAGGTGTGTGTTTCAGGGATGATAAAGAAAGCAAATATCTTTTCTTAACGGTTAATGTTTTTTAAATAAAAATCAAAAGCCAACGAACTGAAAGTGACAAAATATATCCCTCACCTCTTGCAGAAGTCTTTCTTTTTCCTGCAGATCCTCCAGTGCTTCTTTCAGCTTCTTCTTGTCATCCGATTCATCAGAAGCCTGTTGAAGATCAGCGTTTTGCGAACGCAGGTTGCTGAGAAGTTTTTCCTGATCCTCGAAGAGTTGTTTGGAGGCTTCCATCTCTTTTTGGTATTGATTGGAAAGTTCGCTTAAACGTTGTTCCAACGCGCGATTGGATTCCTGCAGGGAGGGCACTTGCATAGTTCGCTCGCTCAGAGAACGATCACTCTCTACGAGTCTCGCTTCAAGCGACAACCTCACAGTGTTCACCTTTTCCGAATCGTCGCGAACAGCGCGCAACTTGGTCACAGTGGCGTCCAGTTCTTTGCTTCTCTCATCCAGGTTTTGCTGGAGCTCGGAGATCTCCTGGAGCAAAACACTCTTCTCTTCCTCCAGCTTGGAAGAGAGCGATGCAAGCTCCTCGCATTTCTTAATGTAGGACTGACGTGACTCCGAAAGTTCAAGTGAAAGTTTCTCAACCTCGGTCTCATGATCAGACTGTAGTTGTTTCATTTCATTCTGTCCATTCACGAGAGCTTCCTCAAAGTCCTTTCGGCGCAAACACCATTCTTCCTCTTTTCTCCGCATCTCAACTTCGAAAGCTCGATATTTTTGACTAGATTCTTCAACATCTTGCTGTAGTTTCTGAAATGCGTCTTTCATCCGTTCTTTTTCTCTTTCATTCTCTTTGACTGAAGTTAAGAGCGAGTCCCGTTCTTTCTCCAGCTCTTTCTTATCGCGCTCGACATCCTCAATCTTCATCTTCGCATCACTGAGAGAACCTTCGACTCCTTTCAGCTTTTCCTCCACGACGTCGTTTCCCATCTTCAACTCCTTGTTCTGCAAAAGTAGTGTGCTTACTCGAGCGTAACAGCATTTTCAGAAAACCAGTTAATATTTTGCTGTGAGTCACGTGACTTGGAACCGTTGGCGTGTGACGGTCTGTATTGAACAGCAGTTGGCGTTCGTGTGGGAAACGGCCAGGGGGGGGAGCTACAAAATTCCATCTCTGGGTGTACATGTGGTATGTTTGCGCACGTTATATCTTATCGTTGATGGCGTTTCTAATGACAGCATTATTTAGCTGACAAATTGAAATCTGATCAAGAAACGCACTAATTTTAAATGTTCGAAAATAATAAGCATCAATTTAAGAATTCGGAAGCAGTTAAAATGCTTTGTGCTTTCTGAGTCATGCATGAGTAACCACACGTGTTTGTTCCGGTTCATCTGCACTTGCCGCCCTTGTTCGACAGCCTGCAGGTCAGAAAAACAAATTTCAAAGGGTATCACAAGTAATTGAAAGCGCATTTTTCCGTCACTGATACGTAATCAAACATTATGGTCAGTAAATAAACGATCGTTATCTAAGTAGGTCCAAACAAGCTCCACCCAGATTTGCCAACGTAAAAACAAACAAACTTACCAATTCATTCAAACTTTCAATCATTTTCACTGAAATGTCCGCTTCCGTTGCCATGGTTTCGAGTTCAGCCGCTTGTTGCGCTTTTTCTGCCTCGCTGTTCGTCACGACGCGATCCATTTCTGACGTAACATAGGCCAATTGTTGACGAAGCTCGCTGACCAGAGCAGCTTTCTCATTGGTTTGATTTTCCAAGCGATCCTTCTGTTCTTCCAGCGCTTCCAAGCGTGACGACAACTCAACCTTATCATCGACATCACGTTGCATGTCACACTTCACTTGCTCCAAATGACGCAACTGTGTCGTCACTTTCTCAAGCTCGCTCTCAGATGAGTCAAGGTCGCGTTGCAAGGCGGAAGTTTTACTTTGCTCACTCAGCAGTTCCGATTCCAAGGCAGTGGCCTTGCTGAGCAAGTCCACATTGTCTTTTCTCAAACTTTCAACGTCGGAATTCAAGCCGGACACTTCACTTTCGTAACTTTTCAATTGTCCTTCGGCGACCGACAGAGAATTCACAGCTTCTCGCAGCTTCTGAGCCAGGGTTTCGCGTTCGGACGATTCGCGCGCGATGACCTCTTGTGTTGACAACATCACCGCTTTGATCTCCGCCTGGTGCCGCTCGTGAGCGTCGTTGATCTGCTGCTCCAAGTCGTTGCAGTGTTTCTCTGTCTCATCTAACTTTGAAGTCGTTGCTTCTCTTTCGCTTTCCAGCTGCTGAACCGCTTGATTTAAAGCGGCTGCTTGCTCGTCCGCATTTTTCAACTTCGACTTCAAATCTTCAATCGACGCCATGTTTTCTTGGAGGACCGTCTCCGATGTCCGATGGTTTTCGTCTAAAACAGATTGCAACTGATGCTTCTCTGATAAAGAGTCCTCGAGTGATTTTTTCAACTTTTTCACTTCCTCATCTGCTTCCAACAGTTTATCGCGGTACTCCTGAAGCAAAATATCCTTCTCTTCTTGGCTGGAACTCGCTTGTTTCTTAATTTCCAAAAGCATTTCATCAAAGTCTTTCTGCAGTTGATTCTTCTCTTCCGTCAGCTTCAAAACCTCATCGTTCTTCTTTTCTTTTTCATCCGATGCAACGGAGAGCTGCTGCGAAAGATCATCACGGCGTTGTTCCAAGGATAGACATTGCGACTTCTCCCGCTCCAGATCGTCTGCCATCCTTTCCAGGTCCTCCTGCAATTTCTTTCTCTCCTCATCTTTCTCTTCAAAACGGTGCTCCCATTGTTCTTGAGAGGAAAAGGCGGCATTTAACTTTGATGTCAAGAGGTCACACTCGCTTTGAAGATCGGTGAGTTGACTCTGAAGAGATGAATTTTCATGTTTCTCTGTTTCCATGGCAGCACTGAGGGCAGTGAGCTGATTGGATGCTTCAAGTGTCTTTTCTTTCATCGTGTTCACCTCTTCGAGGAGNTGATGATTGGATTGGACGAGATCTTCCCTTTGCTTCTCGGACTCTTGCAGTNGCTCCAAGGCTGTTGATGTTCTTTCTTCCNTCTCACTTCTCGTTTCTTCCATGGAGGAAATCTTGTCCTGGAGATCTGCCGATTAAAAGCAATGTTAGCTTCGAGCAATTATTGATCGAGCATCGACTTGCGATCGTACCCCCAACAAGCAGAGCAGGGTCAACCCCAGCCCCCATATCAGCCCCAAACAAGAGCCAGCACTAGCAGAGACCCCCTCTTCGAGCTCAGGTCCAGTTGTGATGCAACATCCTCGACCGATCAAACGAATAAATCGTATGCGCTGGAGACGACAATGCTACGATTCCATTTGGCGCCAACTTAACAGCAGCCATCACCACTCTGCAATCACTAATCACATCTTTCAAAAATTCTGCGGTGACGTCGTAACTTCCAAATACCCCCAAACCTGACCAGAATCACTGCGGCACGCACTGACCTATGATGACGTCATCCTTCCGATGCACGTCATCATCGAGTTCCTGCAAACGGTTCTGGAGCATCTCGTTTTCGTCATTAAATGATGACGCCAATCTGAGACGATTCAGCTCCTGGCGACTATCCGTCAACTCCACGGTCTGATTTTCCAAGACCTTTCAAAGTTGTGAAAAAAACGTTGAGGCAGAAGAAAAAAAACAGATTTGGGTCAGCAATTATCAAAAATCTAGTGAGATAATGACAAAACGTAGACATACTGTGGACAGTTATTCTTCCAGTTCTACAAACCAGCTAAGAGTACCTGGCGTGTTCAGAATGTTACTTCTCAATCGAAAACCAGTCATCATAAATTGAAAAGCAAACCGGTACATAAGGAACCATTCAAAGCCGAACGATTTTGCGATCATTTCCTGACAAAACCCGATTACCATGGCAACCTCACCTTGGTTTGAGCGTTGATTTGATCAAGAACCGTCTGCATCCTGATTTCCATCGCTCTTTCCTTCTCCTCCTTGGTCGATTTCATTTCTGACAACTGCACTTCGAATTTTTTCACGATTGCTGAAAAATAAAATTGAGCAAGAAGAATGAAATATTGAAAAATATGTGAAAAAAAACATGCTGCAGTTTTGACTGATATAGTGTATGATGTAATGGCTCTCGCGGCAAATCAAACAAACAACCGTTTAATCTGCTTTCCACCGTTGATAACGTTTACGAGATTTAACTTACAAAAAAAACGTTATAATGCTAAGTCTGAAAGCAAGCCATGGACATTATGAGGATCATCAAATTGCTGTGGCATTAAACCTCCCCAGCCGAAAACTTTTTTAAGAGGGAAGCTTGCTCATTTCCTTTTAAGGGGGGNNGGGGCAACGCATGAAAACGGTCAACAACAAAATGCACGAGGAAGATTATATTGCGTTNCTTAAAATGTGGTAGGNTGGGGAAACAAACCTTACGACAACCAAACTAGCAAGCTGTTGTATCTAAATTAGATTGCACAAAACTCCTCCCACCTTCATGTTCTTCTTTGTTACGTAACAGCTCCGCTCGAGCGTCAGAACAATCAATCTCCATTGTTTCTAGTCGCTCTGAAAGTTTTGAACAGGATTCCTCCAAGGTTTGGATTTTCTCCTGAAAAGGCCAATAGTTGAGTTTCACCTGAACTCCAGTGAACTCAACAACAAGGTATAAGGATCGGTTAGCGCGGTTGACAGATAAGGTCGCTCGTAGCGAGAATCTGTTACATGTGATTCAAGTCACCATGTTAACGAATCGCTATGAAACGTTGTTTTATAGATTATTATCCCCAGTGGTTCTCAAACGGGGTTAAGCAAAGGTGCTCCAAAAAGTACACGAATTACTTAGGGGTCTTCATAACGAAATTTAAACGTAAAAGTAAAATAATTACAGGTAAATTGGTAATATTGTGCTTATGATTGCAGTCAAGGGGTGCTTGATTGACGAAATGTTGCCCAAAGGGTCGGTAACCATAAAAGTTAGAGAATCATTGAGTTACCCGATGTTTCTCGCTAACATGCGAAGCAATATGTCGGTTCCAGCAACAAAGTCCACATCACAAGCTCTACGTGTTACGCGGCCTGTGCTTTGCTGATCAGCAACAGTAGGTTGTTTGTTGTCGTCACAAAGGTCGCGCGCGATTACCTTGAGCGTCGTGTTTTCGGCGGCAAGCACTTCGTTCCGCTCCGCTGCGTCGAGCAGGTCATTGGTCAGTTGGGCGGTCTTCACGTCATTACTCGACTGCAGAAAAGCAACGTTTGTTTATAGACAACCGTTTATAAAGTAACAACGGTCATTGTTCGATCACAAGCATCTTGCGTTTGATTACGCAGTCAGTTGTTCGTGGCCAATCAAATCCACGAAGGTCAGGTCCAGGTTTGTGAGGGGGAAGGCGTCAACCGCAAAGTGGGGCGCGAAGTTTACCCCCCCCGAGATTATCAGATGTCTTAAATTCGTATTTTGGTGAATTCTTTTTCTTTTTCACACCATCCTCCTGTCATATGTTTTTTTCACTCCCAAACTTCGCAGCCCTGCATGCATGGACATGTGTCAGTATCTGGTGCCAATATCAACATGTGGCCACCAATCTGTTCATGCTTAGCTGCTAATGGCAAGGCGAACTAATATAACTGCAAGAAAAATAAGAATACAAAACTTCAAAGTATCCGATAGGTCTCCAAACATTTATTCTGCATATTCTTTTTTTATTGTGCATGCATTTTCAGCGACACTGGGGGTAAATTAGAAAGCGCGCAGTTATTCTGCGACATACCTTCGTCAGGAACAAAACCCAACAAACAAGCTACACATGCCATTGCTATGTTGAGCATCAACCAAAATCGCATCATCACTCACCAATGTCGACTGCTGTAATTTCTTAATTTCTTCCATCAGCAAATTCTTACTTTCAACGTTTTCTCTTAAATTCTGTTGCAAAATATTGATTGTTTTCTGCAGTTCCTTAAAGAAAAAAAAAAGAATAAAGAGATTAGTTCCATCCAAACACATCACTTGCCCAGTGAGCTGTCAACAAATGCAGAAGATCGTGTGATTGCGTACTTTTAAACTGCAAAAATTATTGTCAAATGCAATTACATACCAAACACGTTGCTAT
>JGI24158J21664_10013991_pt1 | contig 10564 bp, 9 predicted proteins | sample Ectturendosymbi3_FD_21664 | JGI IMG/M metagenome (IMG submission 21664)
GTCTGCCCGGAGTCGGAGTCGTTGAAATTTTCTACGACTCCGACTCCTCAGGTTGAAAATCCTTCCGACTCCTCGACTCCGACTCCACAGCCCTGGTCGTAACAATACCTAACACTGTATAATCAAACCTATGTAACGATTTGACCCCATTGCTGCTGAAGGCGCAATTCTTGATGGTATTCTTTCATGACACATGTAACGGCTCCACGATTGGCCGCGTAACTGCGTTGCTAGTTGGACATAAAAATTTTGGTAGTGGCTCCACATAGCCAAGCTTACGTTTCAAACTGTAAAGAACTTACAACTGTCGTTACAAACGAACGAAATATTCTGCGGGGACCGACAAAAAGCGTCGCTCATAAGTTCGTTATGGCCGAACTTGAATGCTGTGTGTGTTTGTAGTCAATTCTATGGACTTCATGTCTGTTCCAAAACCTTAAAATTAAATTAAAATGCATGCAAAGGATAGGAATTCTTCCGGGAACGACAACAAACGTCGTTATAGGCTAACTGTCGTTATAGCCAAAGTCGTTACAGGCGAATTCTACTGTGATTGTTTGCTGCTGGTTTGTTTTCATGCCTCTTCAGGGCGTTGAAGATGAGCCACTTCCACTTTTGACAGTGGCAGTAACATCCTCCAGCGAACATCCACCGGACCACATTGTTGTCCCGAAATACAACCAGCCCTGTTGCTGTCATTCAACTCACTCAAGATGATTTGAGCTTTTGTTTGCATGGATACGTAAGGATTATGGTAAATTGGATTTACATTTTGTCTGGGTTTATTTTCTCCGTCCAGCTCAGTTCCTCGTGCAACCCAACGGGTGAAGCCGGTTGCGATCCAGGATCCTCAGGGTAACTGTGTGGATAACCTGCAAACACCCTTTTTTGACTGCTTCGTTTGCCATCCCTTTACACGTGGCATTTTACTTCACCGTACCGATTTATTAGCTTTTCTAAGAGGTACCTGACAGCAGTGGTGCAGAAGTTGCGGATGCAAGCGCACCCAGAAAAGGTTTGATTTGTCGAAAATCCACGCAAAATCAAAGAAAATTCGGGCACAGGTGTTCGACACCTTCCAATGAAACTGAACGAAATACAAGCAGATAGGTTAGCTCCAGGGCCCCAACATGGGGAAGTGCCGCCCCCACCACCACCACCTTCCACAACTATGGTCACTTGCTATTCCTTCTTTTCACCCAAAGTGCCGCCCCGGGGCATTGCCTTCTTCCGCCCCCTTGTCGGGGCCCTGGTTAGCTCTTCTGGCGAATATTTTGTTAGCCGACGTTTCGCCCACCTATTCAAGTGGGCTTCCTTAGGGCAATGAAACCTGGTGGCAAATGCTACGAAACAACATGAGTAGCAAAAAGAACAGCATTTTTTGAATGAAATACGTCTGAATTTGAATTTTTTCTCAGAAAAAATGGTGCTCAATGAGATAAAGTGAAGAAGTTTTTTGGTCCTCGTATCGTTTTTTGTCTTCATGGAATGTTTGGCGCATAAAAATTTTTCGGGCAAGTTTGGGGAAATTCGGGCAAAAGTCCTTCGCACCCTCAAAATTATGTCTGCTCCTACATCTATGCCTGACAGGATACCCATTCTTTTTTTTGCCCCACGGCCCTACCCAGAGAAAAAGCGGGCACGGAAATGAATTAATGAAAAATGAAGTTAGAACTCAACTCAATGATAAACAGATACTTCGCAGCAAATCAAGAGAAGTATCCTTCGGTACTCGTGGTTTTCTATCCCTATTTTTCTTAGGAAGATAATGGTAGAAAATTTTGATAAAATCATTAATTTTTTCCGCTCATCAACAATATTACACAATTCATGCGGCCTCTGATGGCAAACACTGTAGCTTTCGCACCTCTATTTTAGGGTTTGGTTTGAAAAACGAACGATGAATTAATGTATCACATGACAAATTTATTTTTCAAAACAACACCGAAGTGAATCTGAAAATTTATTTTACATAATCTTTCAAAACCAACAACACTAGCGCACATAATACGAAAGGTCTTTATTTCATGGCACGTCTTGTTCGCTTGTTCCAAGAAAAGTTCGCTCCGTATGATTTGGGTTGCATCTCTTTCTCCTTTGCGTCGTCCACAAAGCACGTCCAACCTTGCCAATAATAACGTCAAGTTAGAACCACTGCTTTCGACCCTGATCAGTCAACAACAAACTTCCGACTCTTTCGGCATACAATAACCAAACAAAACTGACCTTTTCAAGGCAAACATAACTCCGCGGAATGCAAGGACAAACCTACAGAATTTTAAGCGCTTTTTCGAAACAAAAAAAAATCGCTTGCGACAAGTGGAAACGGGTCAGTGCAAATACCCATTTAACCCTGCATGCAACCACACAGCAGTGACAGCTCACAATACAGCGGCTCACTACAGGGACCGACAGAATCAAGAGTTTCACGCCGCTATCTCGGAGTCACTGGTGCATAATATGACGTAGTCAATATTATCCTGTTATCACAAAATCTTTCACTCGGTGGTATTAGCAGTTGCTAAAACAACACTTTACGGCAGGCAAAGGGCGATTACATCACAAATACAATCGACGATCACAAATACACAAAATGACAATGTAATCGATCACGATTACATTTGTCTTGACACATTCTCAGAAAGAAAACAAAAACCGATTTGCAAGGTTTCACTAAAGTATATTTTTAGACAACATACGATATGAATGAATGCAAAAACGAAATTACCAATCTCTAAGGATTAAGCACCGGAAAAAAAGAGAAATAACATTAATTGTTCACTGAGGTGTTTGTGCAGACAACAAACCAGTTCAAACAAATCGGTCGTTTGTTAATGCAGTTCGAAAGCGTTTGTACATGTTCGTGCTATGACCACACGCTTGAACTTCTACAGGTTAGGGTTACAATTTTTGCTAAGGTGTTTGGAGTGAGTGCCGTTGCCAATGACCAGTACACATCTCTGAAACTGGCCAAAAAACGCAAAAAAAACAATTTACTGAAAACCAAAATAATACTAAAACCGAAATATAAGCCAAGTGGGGGCTCGTTTTTTACATTTAACCCTTGCCAGAGAAGGGAAACTTGCCCCTCGCCCCCCGTCAGTTACACTCCTGCAACAAACACTTTAAATATTGATTAAATAAAAGTAAGCAGTTATTAAAATGTCTGTTACATTTGTTAAACATCAACACTTCCAACTTTTATCAGTCAAACGACATCTATCAGGCTTAAACTTTCGTCCAGCAACGCTGAAAAGTCGTGTGTTAGTAATTTCAAAATTGCTGACTATTTATTCAAACTGCGGGTTACGGTGTTTTCAGCTGTGTGATGTCTTTTGGATTGTCTGCAAGCGCAGCATAGCATTGTGTAGCTTTTTATTTGAAATGAAATGAACACTGATGCCAATATAGCTGTACATCTATTGAACAAAACGTCAACAGTTGACAAAAGCTAACTGGATTCATTGAGTTTTTTTTACCAGTATCCGTGGACGATTTCTGTTGACGTGCTAGTTATCAGCGTTGTGGAAAGGTGCCTTAACTTGTTTTTAAGAAAAGCTCATATTTTTGTTGCTACGTCTCACTAGACTCACTACGTAACTTCTGGCGGCCTACAAGGAGGCAAGCTGGAACAAAGCGAATATTCGCTACAAACGCTGTGCTTGCAGTTGGACTATCTGGATTTAACGCACACAGACGAGCTAATGGCCTCCCTCAAACATAACCATAACAAACTATGATAAAGGAGGAAACCCAGCCACCAAAACCGCGGTTCATCGCATAAGGGTGAAGATTTCCAAGTTTAATCGCCAAAGTAACCGTCGATTAAGATTAAATCGACAGTGTAATCGATTATGATTACATGTTTCTTTTAACGCAGGGGTTTCTCAACCTTTTCAAGCATGTGGCCCAATTAATAAACAAACAGTGGGTCCATGATCCACCGACCTTGCAACTTTTCCAGTGAGACAGCTGTTGCACATGCATGCAGCAAAATTAAAAACAACTAAAATCAACATCTAATAATGTAACGCGAGCTTCAATCAATGCGAAGTCTGAGCCTGACTGTTGTTAGAAAGCAAAGATATTCGAGGCTCAATACATTATAATAAAAAACAGGTCAAGTCGTCTTCTACACCTGCTTCCAGATTTCGTTTTCATGGCAACAAGACCTCCGGTTTTCGAGGTTCATCCTGCAAAACTACTCAATTTCAATAATACAAGGCAGTGGCCCGACTAACATTCTTCCATGGCCCACAGGTTGAGAAGCCGTGTTTTAGCGTGATGTTGCGTTCTAACTTGGGAAACGAACATTCTGATTCGGGCCATATCGAATGTTCACCATCTTTGGTCTAAAGCATATGACAGAACTAACTACAACCTGCTGTTCGCTAAACTAATTAAGCGCAATGTACCTGCGTGCAACTGCATAGTAAGACTGTTGATGAGTTGGTATAGGCAACAGACCAGGCAAGTAAAATGGGGCACCAACTTTTCATTCCCCCATACCTAGACTGTTGGCCTTGCGTGGTTGAAGAACGCAGTCTGAGAGAGACTATTCGATCCAAAGCAGGAGCCCTTTAAGGCGCTGCCGCTCCGGACTAGATTGATCTAGGAATAAAGATGGCTAAGTGGTGCACTTCTCGAAAACCTGGAGAAGTCCCAACCATCAGCCGCATTGTCGGTTGCAGTTTAGGGTCTTGCCTACGACTTTGCCCTCGTTCGTAACGAAACGATGTCAGCAATCAGTCAGCATTCAAAGTCAGAACTATTTCTCACCTTGCCTTTCAACGAAAGCAACAGCATCTTCCTTCGTTTTGAACGACATAGCCATGGATATGTTGGACAAAGGGTCAGCACTGTTTGAGAAGACAACAAATTAACTCGAATTTATCAAACTCTCAGAAATTGAGCGACAACCCTGCCACAGAGCTATTTTCGATGGATTTCCAGCAAAGCCACAATGAGGAAAACCAATCCTTTTCATGCCACATTTTCATAAAACCGTCGTTAGATAAACAATCACCCTAGTTTGTACCAGAAAACAGTGCTCTGAAGCAACTAGAAAATTTATTATGAGGAGATTGAATATTAAAATGACGTAATGGCGCAAACTCAGAACACGATCTTTAGTTAATCACCTAAAAATTCATTTCGGCGGCCTACTATATGGCTCACATTACTCTACCGGTTCGTAGTGCGGTATTTGTACAAGCACGGTTACTGCAGCAAATAGGCACTGCAGCTCCCTACCGCGTGAGTGATTACGAGTGAGTTACACTTTAGAAACGATTTACGTATGAACATTTCTGAAAATCTAAGGCTCATTTATACATATTTTTTCTCACGACAATGAAAATCATGGGAACTTGTTCGAATTTCACTGCAACAGTTCGTAGCTCGACTGGTTGCTTTCACAAATAACCTGAGACGAATTGCAAGCAAAACAGAATTAAATGGACCATTTCTTGCAACTTAAAACAGCGTTGAGACAAATGGCTGAGATCATGCTAAACTGAGCAATGGGACAGCTTTATCATATCTACAACCAGGAAATTTAATGGAGTTTCATCAGACGGACTTNATACAAACCAACGAAACAGTGTCATTGGCTGGTGCTTGCACGTGGAGATTTTAGTTTCCACTACAAGCACGCATCGAGTTCGAAGCCTACTAAAAGTTGAACCACGGAGATACCAAGTCAACGACTACTAAGACGTGGACTTTTGTGATTTTAGAGTCCTGTAACTAGAGACAAGATTCTTTTCCCTCATAATTCCTACTTTTACAAAATTGTAGTGCTTTTCTCGTTTTGCAAACTGTTGGATGAAGCCGCGATTTAAATCGTAGCTTCACTTGATGTTACCAGGGTTCTCACACATTTTCAAAAATCGTTTCTATACTTTTTCAATACCTTTTCAATACCAAATTTGAGATCAGTTACCTTAATTTTTCCAAAATTCTATTCATGGAACACAATACAAAAAATATTTGCAGAACTGTCATCAACGGTAAAGAACAAAATTTGAATAAAAAATGCCTGAATTTGGGACTTCCATACTATTTCAATACTTCATGTACATTCTGGCCAAATTCAATACTTTTTCAAGGTCTTGAGAAACGATTTTGCAATTCAATATTTTTTCAATATCGTGTGGGAACCCTATGTTACATCCCTGCAGCAACATTTTACACGACACCCTTTTAACGTGCGGGTATCACGATTGGCAAATTACGGCAATAACACTGAGCACACGCTGACAACTAACGCTTACTTTGAACCCCAGCCCATTGTAGGGTTTTCCCATCTCTCTCGTGTATCGAATTCGATCCGCCACAATTTAGTATTTTGTATGCCCGACTGCATTGCGTTTTTAGCAGGTCGATATACTCTTACTCTCCGTGAGACAACATGCTCTTCAGGAACTCCTGTTAGATTCGCAGCATCCTGGCAAAAAAAGTATTTCGTGTATTCAGCAGCACCAACAAAATTGAGCAAATTGAGAAACGAACCAGCAATTTTTCACGGGAGAAAAACAACTTGCATCCGATCATCGAAAAAAATTATGCAACAGCATGGCTGACACAATACCATTTTCAGTTATTACGCTGACAGAGTATAAGCAATGCTTAAAAGTAAAGAAGAGTACATAATCTTTGGTAGATTCGTGGTAGGGTCATTTAAGTACATTCTAAAGGAAGAATAAACATTATTACATTGCACACAGTTAATTATATTTTGATGATTGTTTTCGACTGCAATGGAACTAATAAGTTCATTAGTTGACTAAAAATGCAACGTTTATTAATGATAGAACTTCGGAAGCTTTTCACCGTAACAAACTGGGATCACTGATATAAGCGAATGATTAAAGCTTCTATGTGTTATAAGAAAGCAAGAGTGCGTAACCTGTACCCAGTCGCAACCTATTGCAATATTTACAGATTAACTGCATATTATGTTTTTTTTGTGTTGTATCAGCCCAACAGCGTTGTCAACTAATGCAGTTGTTTGTACCGTGTAAGCTGATTATCTTTTTTGTATGGAGTACTAAGCTGGTTCTGCTACCGTAAATCGAGAGATGCGGCAAAGGTTAAGTCCGATATTCTGTATCTAACCACGCCCTTACACGAAAAACATGCGCAACGCAACTCCCTGAACTTCCATACGCTAACAGTTCCGTGCTTCCAATTGTATAATTTATACACACCGACACTTTACATTCACTAACCCTATCCAGTGTTTATACGTCATAAATAGATATATATATACGCATAATGCATAGTTTGGTATCCTTGCTTGTCACTCTTGACCAAAAAAACGTTGTATTGCATGATTCTGTTAAGTCAGTTGGCCTTGCCACGACTTTCGGCTGCGTACACTGCAACGCAAGCGATTCCCATTGCATTTACCAACCTTGCATGGGGATGAACTGTTTCGTGTATGGAAGATCACCTTCTCCCACGCAGCAATACAGCAAGCGAAAGCAAGCAATTGCCGAGCGAAGTCAAAATTACAAAGAAACGAATTAACTTAAACGGCAAAAACTTGGTGAATGCCTATTTGACACCAAACTATTCAATTTTGCAAAGAGTTGACACTTTGTCCAAACTAAAATAAACTTGCATAACGCACGGTAACGTCAGAAGCCGTGTATTCTAGCGTTAGATTTATCCCAAGAACTTCAACAATTCTAATCAACACAACACATGATTCAAGAAGTATCAGAACAAAAGAACAGTGCAGTACTTCAATCGCGTCTACTAAAAATATAGGTCCTGCGCCATTAATTGCATCTGTAGTAATAAACTGCTTATTCAAATGAGCTTCATTGCTCTATCAAATAGGCTATTGATTACATTTGCTGATGACGATATTCGCAGTTGAAGCGCTTGTGTTTCAGCCCCAGCATTGTATGTTGTTCGGTCCTTTTTACTTTCTTCAGCATAGTTCACTTTCTTGGATCTTATTGTAGCTTTGACATATGATGAGACATGAATCTTAAGACCGCCCTCTTTCATTGCAACAGTTGTCGAGAAACATCTAGAATTTACAGTAAATGTGAAATACGGCAAATCAGAGCTGTGAGCTCAATTACAATCAATATAGGTGTGTGATGAGAAATCACCACAAACCATTGACAAAACCGCTGTACATACTTATGTTCACAACCTGTCACTTAGTAGCATGGCCATTCAACTTATCCATATACTAACCCAAAAGAGTTTTTGCAATTCTCACCAACCTTATCATAACAATCAGAGAAAACTTCAATAAGGTCAAAAAGAAGAGAAAGGTCATAAATAAATAGGTAGAAAAACACCATTAAAAGCTTATAAAATATATACATAAACTTTATAGCTGCTTTTTAAAAAAAATTCACTTTACTTAAACAAAGAACAGAGCACCATTTTTGCAGCAGAGAAACACGTTTTGTTAACAAGAGGTGAACAGCATATAGCATTCCATAAAGACATAGGTAGGAATCCTAAATGCATTTAATAAAAAGAAACTTGTAGTAAATTTGCCACATTGTACTGCAGATGAATAAGAGGACAAACCTTGCTGCACATTGCGATGGCCGAAGGAATAATTGGCTTATTGCTAATGCCATTGGATCTGAATAGAAAATATATCAAAATAAGTTTAAAAAAACTTGACACAGAGCTTCAGCACAAGCAGCTGTCACAAAAATCATAAAATAAAACATGCATGCTTCAAATTCAGTAGTTGTAGCAAGAGCAAGATCTAATCATTGATGGAATCTTATGCTCTGGAAATTTGTTGCCAATACTTAAAGCTATTTAAATGCAGCATGAAGCATCAAAACATGTAAGACACTTGCTTGCCATATTAGAGATACTGATGAAAATGCAGCCATGTTACATACAGACATATTGCATAACTACATAACTACAACAGAAAACTTTCATGACTGACATTTTTGTTTCATAAAAACTATTCTTTACATTCTTTGCAGAGCTTTAGATACCAGGTAACAATTTAACAAAACCACTGTTTTTTACAAACACATTTTTGTGAAATGATCACAGACTTACATTTAAAACTGAGTAAAAGTAAACGACGATGGCTTAGCCATGATTTTTGAAGAGGTTTTTATCAATGGAGTTGTAATTTTCCACATGTAAAATGTAAGGAATCGCAAACAATTTATTTTAGAACTACTTTGCTTTCTCACTAAGTTGCTGTCTGATTTTGCAAGAACTTAATTCATCATTTCTTATCAAATGAGATATGAATTTGCAAACAGCTTATCTTACTGAACCTTTCATTCTACGATACGTTTGTTTGCTTTACCTGGAAAAAAAGATAGTCACAAGGCATGCATTAGGTCTGACCTTTTCACCAACACACTGCTAACAGACAACTAAGGCGCTGAAGTTGGCTTGAAAGTTAGGACTAGGACTACCACAAAGTGAAAGCTTAAGGGCAAAACAAAATGTCAAACTGATGGGTCACTCTAGACCAAATTACAATTTAAGGCTTGAGTTTGTTCCTAAAATTCATTCACCAAGTTCTGATCTACTCACACATTATAATGCACATATCATACAGGTTTTGATCAATGTAAAACTTTCACCACCTAGTATAAACAAAGGACATCTTAATTCAAAAACGCCGGAGCCACTTTTTCTGCAAAAGTTTCACTTTTTTGAGACAATAAAAGCAGCTATACACTGGCATCAAGCAGTAAAACTTTATCAACATGCCTAAATATGCTTACAGAAACGTTTCTATTGCATTTGGCAGCATATCAATGCATTTACATTGCACAAAATCACTGCTGCTGGACCCTGGTCCCACCTAGGTGGACTAACTCCAAAGGGCCATGCATTTAAACAGCCTCTGAGCCACAAATAATTTGGATTCTCAATAATAAAACTAATGTTACAGTACATAAATTCAGCCTAGGACCCTGTTTTTGGACTACATACCACTGAAAAATTTGGATGAAAACATACATGTACGTTACCAAGAACATTTGGGATAGCAAAAACATATTTACGTCAGATGAGAACAGGTTACAAAATTCAAATGACATATAGATACATCAGCCGGTAGTGGAAGTGTTAACTGTGGTGTGCTTTGATCTGCATTTTCATGCAAAGTAGGCTAGTTTTTACAAAGGTCAATAATTAATCATTCAGTGAATTTCCTGTTGACCAGGAAATTAATAAAGTCGACAGTTGGATGCATCATAATAAGCTATCACTAAATTATAGCAAAACTGTCTACATGATATTTAACTCAGACCAGAAGCAGAGCTCCCCATTCAGAGTACAGATTGGTAGCCACCTAATTAATAGAGACAATTCAACAAAATATCTTGGAATGCACTTAGATAATAAATTAAACTGGGATACACATATTTCAAAGCTTGAAAGCAAGTTTTCTTGCTATTCTGGTATATTTTATAGAATTTGAGAGTACTTGAGCACAAATGAACTTAAGATGATATATTTCAGCCTTGTGTACTCCCATCTATAGTATGCCATTAGTGCTTGGGGCTCAGCAACAAAAACCAGTCTACATAGACTAAAC
>JGI24158J21664_10013993_pt1 | contig 10563 bp, 4 predicted proteins | sample Ectturendosymbi3_FD_21664 | JGI IMG/M metagenome (IMG submission 21664)
GCAAGGAAACAGGCGCAAACACGTTGTTGTTAAAAGCGGTAATACCAAACGTGACCATAACCAATATGCTTTTCTATGACCGTTTTTGCAGATTGTGGCTCCGGGTTTTCAAGAACCAAGAAAGGAGCTTAGACAAATACAGTGATAATGATACTATTTGCAACAAAGTAAAGTTGCCCATAGTTGAAAATCCGGTGAATCGTGATCAAAAGCGTCACGTGCATCGCACCAAGAAGAGCAAAAAAGTGTCCAAAAACTACCTTTTACTGTCAAGTGATTAATATCCTCCATTAGTCAAATTATTTCCGTTAGTGTTGTAATAACATTTGATATAATTTCACCCGCGTTTTCTGATTTTGTGGCTTGATAAAGGAGCGTACAACATTCTTCTCTCCTGCTATTGCTGCTCTTGCCGGAATGATGGCAACTATTGTCTTCATACACATCAGTAGGGCGCAGACCTGCCGTAGCATGTTGAAGGCGTCTCACATTACTCTGTCTGTTGGCATGGCAAGAATCCACCGTTTGTGGACAACTCATACAATCCTCCTGAATCGATTCTCCAGCCACGACGAAAGACTGCCGAAGCTGGCTGGAGACTACTTCACCAACACTGCTAATACTTTGAGGGACCAACGATGACTGCCGCTAAATCTTTCTCGGCTTCATGTTGCATATCGGACACGTCGTCGCATAACCTCAAAACAAACTGTGGAACGTTTCCACTGGCTCGTCGTCTGCGCTTCACTTTCACGATCGTTGCCGTACGCTTTTGACGTCGTGGGAGAAAATAAGCAAACGCTTGGCTCGCTCTACGCTTGACTAAGCACGCGGCTGCTCTGGCGTGTCCTTCGCAAGAGCTACATTGAATAATATCGCGTCTCTGACCGGAGTGCCGGTTTTATAACTCACAAACCGCAAGTCCGGCGAGCGTTTGAACACGGCCGCCCGTGTTACTACGCTGCGGCACCCAGAGGCTCGTAGACAATGCCCACGCTAGAATGATTTGCGTTCCAAGCCGCTAAACAGCGACGCGCGCTTGTTTCTATTCAGGATGGAAAACTACAGAAAAATTCACGGGCTCCGTACGAAAATCGATACAACAAGCGACTGGGCGCGAATCTCAAGCTGACTGACCTCACACCCTAAGCGACAAAAGAAATGCGAGAGCGAACAACGCGATAACGATTTTTATTAATCCATTCGCTAATCCCAAGGCCTCCTTGCTGTTTGCGCCGCGGTGCTCAACCACCACGAGAAAACAATAAATATGAAATCAGACCTTTGTGCACCGCGCCTTTAATCGACCTTGGCTGATATAATCCGCTTCCACCACCAGCAAGGCGAGTGGAATTTAGCGCCTTCGTTGAAGACTTACAGTAGAAGCATGATTGCACGACTGCGATTGTTCCGTCTGTCGGTCGGTCGCCTGGACAAGTGTTGCCAATGTTTGCTCAGCACATTCAGCTTGTCATCCGAACGCTGGACGTTTGAGCGAACATTCATGTGTGTTGGACTGGTTGTGGCGGCCACAAAGATGGCGGCAAGTAAATCAGTCACAGTTTATTGACGGGGAAACTAGTTTCGCGTTTTCCAACGCATCATCAGTCCTGTAAGTGTAAGACAAGTCTCATAAGCGAAATGTTGGCACTTGAAAACAAGTAAAGAAAAACACACGAACTGTGGCTAGTGACAACGACATTACTAAAAATTTTCGAAAAAAAATTTTTGTTTGGTTGTGGCGGGTAACTTCTTTCCTTGAGAAAGATATCAAGAAACTACGAACGACATGTGAGACAAGCAAGGAATGTATCGGCAAATATTTAATAGGAAATCGATTTCACGTAGCACTACGTACGTATCGTCAGTCCTTCAATCTTATTATTTGATATTATTGGATTTCGAACTTTCGTTTCCCATTCTGAAAGAAGTGATTTGAAAAGACTGCGTAAACATAACCACGAATGCAGGAAGCAAAGCATTCTATCAGTATTTCAACAGAAACAGGTTATAACTTTTTTCAAAACAAAAGACTTCAGAATTTTACGAACTTGAGATTTTGATTAACCTTCTGGAGAAAATTGAGTTTTTTTAACAACTCGCAGATAAATGTTAAATCGTCTATCGGTTTCATATCACCAACTTAATTTTTTTTTCGTTGATCAATTATATCAAATGAAAACAATTACTTGACACTGACAAGAGACAACGCTTACATTTTGTTATTAAAGTCAAGTGTTTTCATCTTGAATGCGTATGAAATATGTGCGTATTTATTCTACTTTTAAAATATTTTTTCTTGTTTCTGCAAACCAAAATTTAATAAAATGCTTTCAGTCTACTCAGCATAATAACTTTGAAGTCTGCATCGCCTTTTGATAGCAAAAAAGTCAAATGTTAAGAACTGCGTATCTCATTTTGCGTAGTGCAGTCTGGTGGTAGGAATTATAACCATCATTTTACTATTTTAATAAGACTTGATCTGCACTGGCGCTTACTTGGAACTTCCAACTGAGTCCTGTTTTGTCTATTCCATGCTTTTATAATTTTTTGAAGTTTTTCAAGACGACTGTTATTCAGCAACTGGTATCTCTTCGCCACGGGTAGGCAACAAATGTTTACGGGATATGAACAGAAGATTTACAAAAATTTTTCCTTGATGACCACAGCGGTGAAACATGGAATGTTGTGACGAGTGGCGACATCAGCAGTTTTATTTGTAAAACGTCATCTCGAACAAACAATGAGATTTATTTGGATGTGTGACGTAATTCGAGCTGGTACGTTGCAAAAAATTCCTTAAGCGTTGCGTTGATTTTCCTCGCACTGCAAGGGTGCTTCTGATCAGGGCTCATTTGCATGCTGCACTTAAGCAAACAGCTCAACAAGGATGACTTGCGGGGAGGAAATCGGTTGTGCTCTTTCGCAGACCAGGAATAAGCTGAAAGGATCTTGTTGCAGAGTGAGATCTTGCTTGAAACTATTTATAAGGTTGCGTAATTGCCTTCAAATACTAGCCTTCTGTTTAAAAAGATTGGATTGGAAGTATTCTGAATTAATTCCTATAACCTATAAGGTAGCTAAATTGAAGACATTTCCAAACGATCTAATTAAGTTTTGTTCGATACTTTGTAAAGCTTTTCTAATTTTTATCGCTTGTGAAAACAAGAAGAAAAGTTGCACATTTTTCAATTAAACCATTGAGTGCTACTACATCTACAGAATTTTGAAAATACAAAAAAGATTAGAAGATGCATTCGCAAAACCATTTCTAAATAAAATATGTCAAATTTCGACATCTTTCCAGTTGCTATTATGCTGTAGGAAATAACTTTATAGCAGTAGTTCATAACCTTTTTTCTACCATGCCTCCCGTAAGTACTTGTCCTTTGTTTCAAGCCCCCCTGACTTTAAATGAGCTGTAAAAACAAATATTTTTATTGGTAAATTTAATGATCAAACTTTCCATATTGTAGGGGGCGTAAGGCTCGCCCTCTGAAAATTAATTGACGCCCCTTGATTAAGAACCACTGCTTCATAGGAAAGGCCCACTCCACTGTCACTGCAAATCCACTTGTTAGCAAGCAACATGAACACAGAAAACCTGGAGAAGTATTGTAAGCATAGGGAAGAAAACATTTCTAACTTGTTTAGAACAAACCAACAAATGAAACAGTTCATTTAACGACGATCGCTAAACATTCAGTTTAAACTGCAAACATTTAAAACTATTTAAGTTTTGGCAACTGGGAAAGAGAAACCGGGTTTCAATATGATGGCTTCACCTACTGGCGCTTGAAGCAAATAATTAGGTTAAGAGGATTGCTGTTACTAAAAACCTCAACTAAAGTGTTTTGTTTGTACACAATTTGGCGATAAGTCAAACAAACGGTACAGAAAACACTTTTCTTCTCACACATTTCTGCTTCTAAGAAGCTCACGATTGCTTTGATCCGTGACGCTCTTTTTTCTCTTTCTATTTGCAAACTACTGCTTTCGCAGACGATGAGCTGAAATACGCAACTCACTCAAGTTGGTTGTGACCAGGGCTGTGCTTCTGGAAATGAATTGCAGGCTCCGGCTATGGCTCCGGCTCCAGGCATCTAAAATTTTTGGCTCCAACATCTAAACGGTTTTGACTCCGGCTCAAAAATGATTTGCACCATCGAAAACTGAAAACCATTGTAAGATTTGTACAACTCGCTTGACCCACAAACTAGAGCTCTGGAACCGGAGCTCAATTTTCACGCTCCGACATCAACTTCACCATTTAAAAGTTTTCGGCTCCGGCTCCAACTATCCGAAGTTGCTGGAGCTCTGGCTCCGGTTTCAGGCTCCGGCGCCACAGCACTGGTTGTGACAAAAGTGGTAGCAGGCAGTACATGATTACTTGCTCGAGGTCACGCATCTGGCTGCATTAATTATGCTCTAACAATATCCAAAGCAGCATCCGGCACGCTTATTGTCTGTAGAATGTTTGCCAGACGTGACAATTCGGATTAAATTGTGGTGCTTTGCTACTGCAAGTATTGGCCAGTAGGCAAAGGCAGCGGCACTTTTCGGGCAAAACCTCAACAGCCCCACTCTAGTCTGCAGCCGATTGCTGCCACCTAAATGTAGCAAAATAAACTGTGCCATGACCAGGGGCGTAACGAAGGGGAAGTAGGACCTGATCCCCGTGCATCGAATCGTTGGAGGGTGCCGAAAAGTCTCAATAAATTTCGCAAGTACTTTCTTCAATGCAGTACATTTACACCCAAATGACCTTAGGTCCGAACATGGGGGCGCCAAACTTGGTTTTTCCCCCGGTTGCCATCTAACCTACCTCGGTACTCCCCTGACCATAGCGCCAGTCGTTCCTTTCTATTTGGAAAAACGGAAACATTATGTGGCAAATAACGAACTATTGTGAAAATTGTGATTTGCAAGTCAAAAACAACTTCCAATTTTTAACTTCCATTCTGGAAAGGTTTTGAAGGGGTAGCGGAACGAGGGTGATCAGGAGATCCGGGTAAGTTCCAAAGAATTTGCAGCAAGCGTGAAAGCGTTACTTTCGAATCTTCTTGTGTTATACTATGTTCTTGTGTGCATTACATTTTGCATGCAAGTCGTTCCCGTGCAACTGTGGACCAATGCTCAAGCGAACGACCGAGCCACGTAACTAGCACCATACGAAAGTTTTGCACAGCACGTTAAGCTAGGAACAGGAGCTGGATGTTTCACGCAGAAGGACTTCTGTTTAATTTAAAATGTATTAGGCCTGCCAAACAAGATGGCGAAATTTGACAGCTTCCAACAATCTGCACTGGTACATGTGGAAAATTTCAAAATCATGCAAGAAACACAAAATATTACAACTGTTTGTGCTTTTCTCTAATCTTGAGATCCTTCTTCGCTGCAAAGTCTTCATAACAGCAAATACAATAAAGGAAAGCCAGGAACGTCGGAAAAGTGAAATGGAAAGTACATGGCCAGCGATTTTTAAGGTGTTTTGAGAGACCGAAACCGTTTTTAAAATTTTTCCAACGGTCTCTCAAAATACCGTAAAACTAAAACCTCGCTTTATGACTATCTCGGCATTGAGATAGAATAGTTGCGGTTTCTCAAATTGTCCTTACGAAACGCAAGGTCAAAGCTTAAAAATACTTGTAAATGGCTTGAGTTTTCAGTGCACCATGAAACGCCGTTTTTATTTTTTCTCAGCTGCGTATGTGAACTTGCAACTACATTTCCTGTTTGTGGTTCATATCAGCTTTCCACAAGCTTTTCACATCACATTTCACTCTCAACTTTTGTTTCTCAAGCTGCTGCTGTTAATTGTGAAACTAGAACGCAGCTATTTCAGTGGCATTGTTTGACAAAAAAGAACAATTTTTATATCGTTTCACGTGTAAAAAAACGGTTTTCACTGGGTAGTAGCGACAAGAAAGCTCTGAATCCGACCTGAGAGCTGTTGTGAAAAACAATGTTTGTTTTCATTCACAACCTGAATTTTTGCAATTAACCTGCCGCGCCAGTGTAAAATTTCTGTAAATTTGCTGCGGTTCTTTGGTGTTGTGGTGAAGTTTCCTGGCATGCAGTTGTAATACTTCGTTTCCATGCCGTGTGCGCACCCTACCGGCCAGTTATTTGCAACGGTGCCGCCCAATAAAGGACCACATGTAACTTCTCATGGGCGGCCCCTAACCTAGTTTCATGAAGATGGAAACGGTGAATTTTGATAATCCGCAAGTCAGTATACCTTTTCCTGTCTAACAATATACGACAGCTGAGATAGCGAACAGTAAATTTATGTATTCTACCTCCAGAATTTCTGGATTTTTACACCAGCGGAGCTTTCCAACATTCCGTAAGATTGAGCATCAGGCATAAAGAAAAGCTGCGATGCATCTTAAAGCAAACGTCAGACGTTTTCGGTGGCACTGAGCCTTGTTTATAAAACTGTTTTAACCTTTAACTGCTTGTTCAAAGCAGGAACACATAATTGGCGGGGGTTATAGCTGCTTTAATCACTTGTGACCGTTTTTAAACTCAGATGACATTCGTTCAACCTTTCTAAATTTTGAAGTTGCGTGACACGCTGAAGCTTGGTTGAAGTCAGTATAAAATTGCAAATGTACTTTGAGTAAAAAGTCTCTCTCTCCATGATTAAATAGATAGGCTGTCAATGCCCCTGTGTTCAAAGTGTCCCACAGTAGAGCCAACAGTGCCGCTGCAGGCTTCTTTGCAATAATCACTACAATCAGAAAAATTATCACTAGATCTGAAAAAAACAACTGGATTTAAATCTTTGTGTTGAAGTTAAAAAATTGCCTAAAATAGTTTAGTTATGTACTTTATCGCACGAAAACCTTTGCACCATTTGCAAGTTTGTCAAAATAAATCAGGTCGAAGCCTGGACAATCTTTTCCCAACAATCAACAGGCTACATTCAAGAGCTGAAAACGACAAAACTCACGGAGTATTTTACACCAATCCATCTTACCTTTAATAAATTATTTCTACTGCAATGTTCTTGCGAAGAAATGAAAATAAGGTCATGGGAAACATTGCAGCAATAAACAGCACAGAAGTGAAAACAATAAGAAAGTTTAGTTGTTGCAAATCTTCACGCAAGGATTCACGTAATCAATTAATAAAGGATAAAAAGGGCTGAAAAGTTAGAAAGGCCACAAGTGATCCTCTTCAAAGACATACTTTGCAAAAAATAAATAGACCGCAGTGAAAAATCACTAGGTCACTGGGTCAGTCCAAAAATCACCAGGCGTGGCACCAGTAAGAGCCAAGCTTTGAAGCTACCGATGTTCTGTTAGCATTTTCCGATTGAGTAGATGCTGCCACTGTAATTTCATTGCATTGTCAAATACATTGTTTCTTCACAAAGTCATTTGTTTGATCGTTCAGGTGCATTTGGGTACAATCACTTACCGTACCAAACCTGGATGGGAAAAAATAGTGAAGCTGGACCAACACTCAGACATGTAGAAACTAAATCAGGTTAAATGATGCGTGGAAACGTTTGGCTGTAAAGCTTTGATCGTTTCAAGGGTATGGACAAGATTCTAAGCAACCCTAATGACTGTCCCATAGAAAACATCGACTGTCAAGACCGAGTTTACTATGCTTGGACAGTGATGTCAGCAAGCCTAAAGAGATTTTTCAAAGGTGACTTCAGCTACTGGGACAACGATCTCTACATTTTGATGTTTTTCATCAGTTTTTGCTCTTGGTCCGGGTAAGTATCACGCTCATTTTTTAAATTTATGTCAGATAATGTCTCAATTTTCATTAATAGCAATGTGGGCTTTGTTGTCAATCAGTTTGATTAAATTATTAGTATTCTGGTATGATGTAACTTTTAAAAAGCGATCTGTTAAACCTTCAAACAGCAGTGGATTGTGGATTGTGGAAAGATAAAAAATCATTAAAAATGACTCAAAATCAACTCAACAGTACAACCGAAGATCTAGTAGTATTTTCTTGGCGTTTCCAGACCATAGCTCTTCAATTAACGATTAATTGTAGTGGTTTCTTGATTTTGCCATGGAGTTTGCAAACAATACTAGCCTATGCCACCGATGGATTCTTAAAGCGCTATATACATAAAACCGAGTGATGTTTAGTCACCAGAATAGTTTTTGGTCATCGAAAACAAGGTTTGTAATAATAAATCTGTACTCCCAAACTTTCCCTGGCCATGTACCCCTTCAGTATTTCTATAGATAAGCATGTACCCCTAGACATGGGCGCTGGAAGGATTTTTTCCAGGGATGGGCCAACAGTGGATTTTCCAGGGGTGGGCCAAAAATATTTTGCAAGGGGGCCAAAAGTGGCAAAATTACATTTTCACCACTCTAAGAAAACAACATTTTTTGCAAAAAATTTGATGAAAAACTGTCAACTTTCAAAATCCTAAGGGATCTTGCCCCTCCTTCCGAAGCCCATGCCCCTAAAACGTCTTATGACAAAAAGGCTAAGGAAGATAACAAAAATATATTTACCAATATTCATATCATGATTTTTTAATATAATATTCACTTATATTTATTTTAATATTTTATTCTTGAACTAGACACGAAGTCCACAGAGCACAAGCACACACTATCTGCGCAACACAGATTGATAATAACAGACACAGAACGTTTTGTAACGGTGTTAGCGGTAGGACCACAGGATTACAGACACTTGTTCGCTAACTCGAAACACTTCATACAAACTATTCGGACAAATTCATACGTATAAATAATTTGAAATGAGTAATGTACATACATACTTTTTCCCTTCTGTTGCTAACCTTAAATGTACCCCTTCAGATAGGCAAATGTACCCCTATGGGTACATGTACCCCAGTTTGGGAACCCATGTTCTAAACAAAGACCTTCATAATCGTTCGTGGCGCCGTTAAATGCTGCCGTTTTTATCAAAAATCGTTGTAGAAATCAAAACATGAGTGTTCAACTAGCTTTCAAATAACGTTCCTTCAATAGCACCTTTTTCAAAACAAAACACGTTGACCCAATCGAGATCAAGACCTCAAGAGAGTTTGAAGAAAAAGGCTTATGATGAACATCAAGCAGTTTGAAAAATAATTGCATAAGCATAATATAAGTCAGTGTGATTCAACTACAGGCCGCCGGCCACATGTGGCCCACCACAGCGTTTTCAGTGGCCCGCGGAAGCATTCAGAAAAATCTTCAAATCTGAAATTTGTTGAAAAGCGTGTGAGGTTACATTTGTCTCACCGAACTGCTTGTGCTGGATATGTATTGCGTTTGCACAAGAACAATACCTTTTCTGTGTACCATTTTGTTTTATTCATTTATTTTTCGATCAAATTAGAAGGTACGGCCCGTCGGTACCCTCCCATGCGGCACCTGTTTGGATAACCTCTATTTTTTCGGTGCTACGACGTTCGTTGTCGTGAAGAGAACATCTGGCTCAATGAACTCAGTACCTTCAAATGATTCTGTCTATCCGCTAAACGCGGCCTTCTCAAAGTAGCCCTCGAGCCAATCAATTGCCCATCCCTGCAGTAGATAATATTAATTCGAACAAGCATAACACTTTCAATGAAAACACGCTCTGTTATTTTCCCTTTTTTAGTTTTAAATGTTGTGAATCTGTTGTTCAATACATCCTTTTATTAGAAGTGGCCCGCGAATTGTCACATTCTTGTAAAATCGCCCGTAGGTCAAGAGTAGTTGGACCACGCTGATATAGGTAATGGCCAGTTTATGAAAAATTGAATGGCAAACAACCATGGCCAACGAAAACACTTTAAATCATCCGTCTGGCTTATATTTTGTGTAATCCACATGAGACAAACAATATTATTAGACAATTAAAAATGAAACAAAACCGTCAATCTTATGATATTCCATCCAAATTCCTCAAGCTAGCCAATACTGTTGTTGCTGAATGGCTTGCTAAACTATTAAACAGATGTATTAATGAAGGTGTTTTCCCTGACTCTCTCAAAATTGCTTGTATCACTCCAATTCCCAAAATTCGTAATCCTCAATCTCCATCAGACTACAGACCCTTTTCTGTTCTTCCTACATTATCCAAAGTGTTTGAAAAACTTTTATATCTAAGAGTCTACTCCTTTTTAACACAAAACAATGCAATTGCCAAACAGCAATATGGCTTTCGCACTAATCATTCTACTGACTTAGCTATAACAACACTGTATGTTGAATATATCAACAATATAGACAAACATCTCATTACCTGTTCACATTTTTTAGACCTAAGCAAAGCATTTGATTGTTGTGATCACGAAATTTTACTCCAGAAACTCTATCACTATGGTATTAGAGGAACTCCACATAAATTATTTTGTAGTTACCTAAGTAATAGGAAACAACGCACCAAATTAGGTGAAACAAAATCATCGTACATGTCTATAACTTGCGGGGTTCCACAAGGTTCTGTACTTGGGCCTTTTCTTTTTCTTATATACATAAATGATATTACTCAAGCATCTTCATTTAATACTACAATGTTTGCTGATGATATTAATTTACATATGTCTGCATCCAATGTTAGAACTTTGCAAAGAAA
>JGI24158J21664_10013998_pt1 | contig 10562 bp, 3 predicted proteins | sample Ectturendosymbi3_FD_21664 | JGI IMG/M metagenome (IMG submission 21664)
TTGGTTGAAGTGCAACAAGGGTAGGATTAATAAATGAAATTATGACTGTGAACTCATGGATGGCGTTAAAATCTAACCACTGTTACCAAAGAAATGGCTAATGAAAGGCTTGGTGTGGCAACACAACCGTCACTAGAAAGTCTTCTGTAGGGAGGCTTTACATTAGTGCAGTGGGGCTTGACATTCTGAAATTTGAACAAATATTACTGTTTTATAGTGCTTCGTATTTCAATTTGGTGGGTTTGGAGCTTTGTTTCGAAGAGAATAAGCCCACCAAAGACCCCCCGTGGACATGGAACTATGTGGCAAAACTTTAGCTTGCTTTTTAATGCAATTGACTCGGAAAACTCCTTAGGTTACGCGATATCATGTCAAGCTTGCTAGATATGTCAAAGTTTCTGTTTATAAGCATGACAAAGGCCCAATATGGCACAACGCATTCGGGTAGTGTCTATTCTGCTTCTTGAGGCAAAACCTGTGCTGGGACTATTTTGCCTTCATTTGAAAACAATTGGTTGAAGTGGTCATGTGACAAGTACAATACGGGGAGACAATTTGTTGGGGTTTAAGAGTTTATGGTTAGGGTTTAGGATCAGCGCTTATGGTCAATATTTAGTGGTTCAGTGTTTAGCGTTAGGGTTTAGCCTGCAGTTCGCATAATGCAGTGGTTTGCAAACTGTGGTACGTGTACCACTAGTAGTATGTGAAGGCTTTCAAGATGGTGCACGAATAGGCCTACTTTTTCTAGACAAAAATTGTATTCACAGCTATAATTTTTCTTCATTGGATTCTGTTAATAAATTCCTGAATTTCTGTGTTCTGCCCTTGTTGGTTTTGAAAATGGCCACAAAAATTCTCACACCCATTTTTTTCATATCGAAACTGCTTCCAAACTTTATATCGAATGATATTTGGCACCTTGACTTTTCCTGGAACAAGGTGGTACATGCTGACAGTACGGAAGCCACAAATGGTGCGTGATCAGGAAAAGTTTGGAAACCACTGACTTAATGCAAACAAGAAGCTGCTAACTGCTTGCCAGCCCTGAAACCATGACAACCATCATTCATGCATGGGACTGAGCTGTTACAGATGTCATGGTCAACTAAGCAGGAACGGAGTCGGAGTCTGAAAAAGTGACTCCGGCCACCTCTGCTGTGCACCAGAGCCAGGTTCACTGTTCTGGTGTCATGCAGTGGTGAGTTTGAAGTTCACTCATGGCCACTCCTTTGCCCGCAGGGGCAGCTCTGGTGGCCAAACTTGTGAACGGATTGTTTTACTGTTGGTCTTTATTGTGTAACAATAAAATGGCAACATTTCTTCTAATGTTCACTTCAAGTTACGATATTTGGTGGTTTGCCGCATGTGACTGCTGAACACAGACATCTTGACAGGTGAAGCAGCGAGAAAATGACTACTGATGTCGGTAAGCAGGGATGCTGGAGAGCGGTGGCATTGACCCCAACCCCCCCGACCTTTCAAAAGAGGGACAACGGGGACAAAGGTGTCTTTTTCATAACAGCATCATAGGTTCTTTTATGGTTGATCGTGATCGAATTGAAACACGTTTTCTACAGTTTCTTTTGTTATTTTTGAGGTCAGCATTCTTGTTAAACAGTAGCAAGCATAATTGGCAACGATTTTTTGTTTTTCATAAGTTTCCATCGCCCTCAACGTTTTTACTGCCCCCCTCTGCCTTACTGACGTTCCGGCGTCCGTGATTAAATCCATACACAAAAAGAGCGACGGACGTGAATGCACTGGCTACAGGTGCAATTCTCTCCATAGCTTCCCAGACAAAGTGTATGCCAAGTTCCTAGAAAAAAGATGTCACGAAACAATTGAACCAAAGCTGGATTATATCCAGTGTGGCTTTCGTCCCGGCCGTAGCACTACAGACCAAATTTTCACTCTCCAGCAAATTTCTGAGAAATCCTGGGAGTAGCCTATGCCAAAGACGTCTCCAATTAACTGGCCTGCTTGGAGTCTGAATGCGGCACCACGATGATCTAATAAGTTGCATATGACAGATCAACATGTTGAAGCAAGACATCATTTCCCCTCAATAAAACGAGTAACCTATGAAACTCACGGAACCCACTAACCTGCATGTTTTGCGGAACACTAGGGTTCCGCGGAACCCCTGCTGGAGAACACTGCCCTAGGTCAGGGGTGGGCAATTATTTTGGCTCGGGGGCCAGAAGCTGTTTGAGAATTACTCACAAGATATTGGTTGTACTGAAGCGGAAGCTCAAACAGTTGTGTCAGGACTTGAAAAGGAACGCTTATTGACTGACAAATCAGCCTACGCCTTACAAGTCATTAGAAGCGTGAATTTTGACTAGGACCAAAGCTCCGTAAAAGTGCTGGAAGACAGTCTGCAGGAGAAGAATTTAGGATTAGAAATTATGGATGATAACCCAGTGTTGTTTTTAGTGTTTTAAACGAAAATTGTACAGCAAATGTCAAGATTCTTTTCAATTATATCGACCTCTTCTTCAACTTGTGAATATTAAATTCAATCGATGGCAAGTAACTGGTTTTGGAAATATTTAGTAAATAGTCCTACAAAAGCAGACACTTATGAGCACATCTATACCCTGATAGATTTGTAAACACACCGCAATTTAGACTGGACTGATGTAAAACGTTGAAAGTGAGCAGATTTCCAATTAATATAGTGAAAAAAGGTATAAAATGTATAGCGTTTGAAATTTTGATGTTTTTTTCCTATAAACAGTTTGTGGTCACAATTGATTTGTAAATACATCTATTATGGGGGAATGATAGTTAAACTAACATGTTTTCGCTAATAGTTAAGCGCGTAATGTGATTTTCATATGATGCTATTCATGTACTGATATTTCTAGCAATATAGTTGACTTTGAATATATAGTCGATTGAATCTTGTATACAGGGGCGGAGCCAGACATTTTCATTTGGGGGGGCCACTGGAGGGGCCAGTTTTGCATCAAGGGGAGCTGTCAATGGTCTGTGTAGGATTTCCAGAAAGAGACCTACACCAGCGGCATGACGTCACGCGGAAAATTTTGGTGGGGCCACTGGGGGTCCAGGCAAAATTTTNGGGGGCAGTGGCCCCCCTGGCACCCCCCTAGCTCCGCCCCTGCTTGTATATACGTCCGACAATTTGGAGCAGCAACCCTAGAAGAACTAATAGAAACTTGTAAATGATAGGATAGTGAAAAATAATTAAATATGCACAGCAAAATGCCCGCGATGCTATAATTAGTCTCATGATATATATGTACGATTTCAGTAAAACACCATCTGAATCATAAGGCAAATAGTATGTAATGATGTATTTCGTTTCAGAAACATAGATAAGCTAAAGAAGCCAGATTAAAATCGCTGCGAAAACAAACGAGATGATAAAAGAAGAAGTTAAAAATACGACGACAGTTTTTGAACATTTGCTTGAACCACCAGTTGTTTCCGTAACATCTGAGTCATGTAGCCATAACAGCAGGCCGTTCGTGGATGTCGACAAGACGACTCAAAAAACGTATTAAAAATGTTACGCCATGTATGCTTCAATTCAGATAACCCGCTTCCAATTTTGAAAACTTAGTTGAACGAGTTAAATTTGGATTTGACTATTTTTACAAAGTATCCAGTGTTATTTATGCACCTACAGCACCAAATATATGATGTGCTCAAACCTTCTAAATACTGTAAATAAGCATCTCTGATTTTGTTGAAGAATAGAAATGATTTTGTGTGGCAAATGGTCATAATGTGGAATATATTGGAAAATACGAAACATAGTCTGGGTACTTATCCTTTACTGGTAGAATTAATTGACAATCGGATCCAAAACATATAGAAATTTCCGAAACATATCACCAGGTCAGTCAGACGTGATGCTGCATATATGACACGGTCATCATTGTGCTGATTTCTGTTTGAAAAATATCTCAATTATTAAATTAATTAATAGTCTTGTTTTAATGGACGTGAATCTTCGTTCTGAATATTAGTGTTGACAATTTCATTATGCTGATACCGTTCTTCCAATTATAAACATTGTGTTTCATGGGTACTTTGAAAAATATTACTTTAATGGTTTTGGATGAGCGTGACGAAAGTGTCTGGAATCTCATACCCTGATTAATGTTCAATTTGCGAAAGGTAAAAGTTATCGCTCGAAATTTACTTCAGCATTCTGATCCATATTCTTCATGTTCCATTTTCAAAATTTTCACTTTGTTTCTTTTAGTGTTTGACTATTAATTCTTTTTCCTTTTTAAGAAAGAAAAGTATAGGAATTTAGGTTACATTTTAAAAATAAATAGAATTTTGAAAAGTGTTTAAGAAAGTGTATGAAGAAAAAGTCGAAGCAAATCAGGAAATCCAACACCTTTCATAAGAATTTTAAATTATTGCCCACTCGAGATGACTACAAGAAAAGTGGAACTATGTTATTATCCAGTGTTCAATGGAGGTTTCAAAGTCCCTACGAATGAAGAACTTCAACGAAAGATTGTTGTCTACTTCACACATCATCTAGAACTAAAGCAACACTGTGGAATGCTATTTCATCGTATCACCTCAACCATTGATAGAACCAGAAAGCTCAGATGGTACAGTTCGTCACTCAAGCATTGAACTGTACAATCTCTTCAAGAGGGGTACTCTTCTTTTGTCAAACGTGGAAAATGTACCCAAAAGCTTCATTAAAGTAGCTTATCGGTTTTGGAATGTACTGTTTAGTTGTAAAGTTCATGTACCCTATCCTGATTTCAGGGGTAGGCTAAGTTCCGACTTGATAAAATGGAGAAGGACTGTGGAAGAGTCTCGTAATACATTTTCCTCTCGATGTTTATATTTAAATCGTGCGACATATTTAACTTGTTCTTGCAGCGACTCTAAGATATCTACAAGGTCTAGCTGGTGGAACCCCGTATATTACGCCTTTGGCTCCTGCCGGCTGACGTAGCGAGGCAATAATAGGAACTGATTGCTTGCCCTCAGATAAGCTGGTACAACTGGACAAGGTTTTTATCTGTTGCGAACTAGTGCATGTGACGACCAAATTGCCGTTGGCTAATGGAACACAAGACTGATAAACCCCTACACATTTCTTCAAGCAGTTGTCGATGAAAATAGGACCGAACGATTTTAGGTTTCTGTCTGTTTGGCTTTGAAGTATAATAGGGAGCAGCTCTACCGGTTTATTTGTTTATTTGAGATTTCACCCGCATTGCTACCTTGGGATGTCGTTCCTGCTTTACGTTTTCGTGGTAACTGCGATGGACGTTCTCTGTAATAATTTGTTGATTCTAGCGAATCCTCGTCCATTGTGAGCTGTTCGTCACACCAACGAACACCAGCGGAAGTTATGCTGGAACTAAAGATTAATTGGACGTAAACCCTAAGACTCTAACACCAGACACAGAAGACACAAAAACACGAACTCTGCAAAAGTGGAAACAAGCAATCAACCATTACTCCAACCTTTATCTCTCAATTCTGACGAAACACAGCAGAAACCTTCAAACACGATCTGATACTCTGCGTTTTTACCTTACTTCAACTGATCCCTTGGCGACTGTCACCTTCTAAAGACCAGGCAGCCAAATATTTTTTTTAGTGATATGGTGGTGTAGTGGCACAAGCCACTACATGCGCAGAGGTGGTCAAAGGCATAACATCCCCGACGGTGTGAAAACCATCGGAAGCTTCCTTTGGCCGAACAGCTTGGGGCGAAGCAAACCAATCCAAAAGCGGTTTGTTGTCGGCGTTTTCATGGGCGTTCGCAGGGGATCAAAACGGGTATTTGCCCCCCCCCGTGGAAATTGGGCCTAAGAACCATAATTTTCCAGAAAAGGTGAAGTCAGCAGCTTAATTTCGATTAATTGGTTTATTCTTGACAGTTAATTGACTTTGTAACGACAGTTTATTTGCCGGTAAGACACCCACACTGCGCAAAAGCCAGGTTTGCGGTCCTGGTGTCATGCAGTAGTGAGCTTGCAGTTCACTTGTGCTCCATTACATGGCCGAACTTTGGAACGGATTCTCCTGCTATTGTCTTTATTGTGTAACAATAACATGGTTCACTTCAAGTTACGATTGTAGGCGTTTTATCTCATGTTGCTACTTGCTGTTGAATACAGATATCTTGGCAGATAATGCAGCGAGACAGCCACCGCTGATAGCGGTAAAGCACGTAGTTTTATGTTGTGTGAAAAGAAGCCAGAGTTAATTTAGAGCAATGCATCCACAAGTGTGAAATATCCATTGCTAATGTGAGCCTGAGTGTGACCAATGTGCCTGAGTGAATAGCTTCAATCCAGCGTGGTCCAACTAGTCTTGACCTGTGGGCCAATTTACAAAAACATGCGGGACACTTCTAACAAAATGATGTATCAAACAACCAGGGGCGTAACGAAGGGGGGAAAGGGGCGCACAATTACCCGGGCGCCGAATCACTGCGGGGGGCGCCAAATGACTGCCGAGGGTGCTGAAATATCCCAACAATATCACAAGTGCTGTTTTCAATAGAGTACATATGTTTCCGAAAGATCTCAGATTCGAACAGGGGCTCGCAAAACTTGCTTCTTGCCCCCGGCGCCATGTAACCTCGTTACGCCCCTGAAAACAACAGATTCACATTGAAATTATTAAACATCAGCAAAACGCAATTGATTACAAATCTCTTTCAGTGAGATACCTGTGGTGGAGATATCTCTGACACTATCGTTCCTATATCAAACGCAATATGTTAGTTGTAACATGTCTGAGACTATGTCCAGTGTTTCGTGTCCAATTCGATTTCTATTTTTAGATTTGGCTTGTTTCATGGCAGAAAGTATGCTCCAAACATCGCGTGCATTTGTAGTGCGAAACTTTCAGTTTGGGAAGCCTATCTTTGCTGACTAGTTTCCAGAATCTCTCTGCAGTAATAGTCTAACGCCATTAATGTTGTACATTTTTATTAAACAGATGTTATGCTTGTTCTAACTAAAATACCTAGTGTAACGTATACACAAACAAACAATGCTGAGAAAGATCGCGGGCCTTAAAAAGTTCTATCCGCAGGCCACATGTGGCCCGCGAGCATGTAGTTGGATCACACTGGCTTAATCAAACTACGCTTATGCAGTCGTCTTTTTACACACTGCGTGCCTTGTTATGTATGCAGGTTTGTGAAAATATGCATAAGGTTCATAGGCGTCGGAATTTTCCAGGGGGGGGGGCATTAGGGGACTTTTCCTAAATTTTTCCAGGGGTTGGCCGAAAGTGGTGAAATTTGATTTTTCCCACTCGAAACTAAGAAAACAACCTATTTTTTCTGAAATTTCAAAATCCAGGGTGGGACAAGGCCTCCCCTTCCGTGGCCCATGATAAGGTTTAGTTCTGACTTCACAGTGAGCAAGTGCAGAGCTGTATTTGCTGTAGCGAGTTTTCATAATTAATCTGTGCAATTTAAAAATCTGCGTAGTTTTCTAACTTTAGTAAGTTGTCCAAAAGTCGTCAGAAAAAGTGCAGCAGTGCAGCTACACTGTGTTGCAACCACCAGCCTAGATTAAATAAGGGCAGGATGTTAGGTTTCCATAAACCACAGTAAAAAATATACCTAACTGGGGACATAATCAAAAAATTCGCCTCGGTAAAAACTTGACCCTGACTACGGCGATGACAATAATAATGATATTGGGTGATACCCCAATTCAGCAAAAGCTGTAAAGATAGAAGTAGCCTATAACATTTTCGCAAACTCGAATACAACTCCACCTGAATACGATTTCAAACAATCCGAATGGAGCGCGTGCTTTCGTAGGAAATTTTCTTTGCCGTGTGGAAAGGGTAAGGCGTTTCGTGGAGGTTAAGGTTCATGTGCCTTTTTCGCAACCTGAAAAAGATAAGCTAAATGTCGGCGTTGCCCCTCCCTGGAAAAATTTCTGCGGACGCCCATGGGCGCTTTGTAACTGCAATAGTCTTGTAGCGCCACGACTGAGTGTGTACAATTTCTGCTTTCATTTCACTCGGGTTATTTTGTGTTCCAGGTGTGTCCCCTGCAGCTCTTCCGGACACCGTGCGCCTGGTAAGAAGGCTGCAATACCAATTTACGAGGTCTTGATAAGAACCGGCCGAGAACTCTCGACCTACCAGCACCGAAGAGGACACACCACGGCACTAGACCACGGGCTGGTCGGCAGGCAAAGAACTGCACATGGCGTTGCGAACTGAGGAACAAGGTGACGATGCTCCGCTCCCGGCATTCAAGGGAATGCTTGTAATTAACTGATTAAATGACGTGATTTGAGCGGGTGAGTAACTGCTCGACCGTAAACACCACAAGCAATTCGGATGCACGAAAGTATTTCTACAAATCACGAAACAAAACGACAAAGCACAGAACACCCGAACTATATTACTGCCTATTGATTAACGACGCTAACAACAGCTAGAACATTACAAAACTAAATCCGTCTGCAACGTTATTTTGCTCTTAGTTTGGCACCGCCCAAGACGCTTGTCTTAGAACAGCTATGTCCAGGGTCTTTTTGAGGTGTTTTAGGGACCCGATTCGGGTCCCTAGAATTGAAATTTGGGTCCCTAGAATCTGAGAAAATTATCATTGGGTCCCTAGAATCAGAAAAATAGGGGCCCTACAGGTCCATACCGGGTACCTAACATTTTCCTCAAAAAAACTCTGGCTATGTCCAACCCAAATGGCCTACTGAGCCAAAAATGATGTCACTATCTTCACCAGGGCCGCACACTGAATGGTGCAACTGCTTGAGGGCCGCATATTGAATGGCTGATTTTGATCTCAGCAAACTAAATTTAGTTTAAAGCTAAAGTGCTGAAAGCGTATGAATCCTAACTGCTGTGGTAACAGACGTGATAAAGTGGCACTGAGGACCACCTGCATCAAAAATGTCAAATTCAAGATTATCAAAATAAAGACAGATTATGAGTATCTAGGATAGTTTTACTACAGCGAAATCCTAAACTGGGCCGCACAAAACTTTCGACTGGGCCGCGGGTTGGACATAGCTGTCTTAGAATGTTTGTTTAGCGCAGTAAATTAGTATGTGTGATTGTTTCCTGTAAATTACTTGCTAAGATATCTTTTGTGGAACAAATAAGCAATTAAAACCACTTCGTGTTCCTTTGCTTAGGTTTATAATTCTTATTAAAGCTATTACCGTGCATGTTGAGCTAAGGCGGGTTATCATCCTGCTTGGAGTTGGGTAGGGCTCCCTTCAGTTCATTGTCTCTGTTAGTCGAGCATCAGCTCTTTGTGGAAATGCCATGTAAAAGTGCTTTTGTTGATATTGTCATCGGTATAATCAAATAACTACCAAAGCTCTTCACGTTTAATTGAAAGCTGCACATGCTTGTCGATGCCCACATCTCAAGCACGTCTAAGCAAACAAAACTCCAAGTGGTTGGCACCAGACGAAGAGCAGAAGCGAATATTTAATCGTTACTTAACATCGAAGATATCTTCATTTGGCTTAGTTTGCAAAAGGGACTGTTCGAGAAGAGAAAATACTGTTTGTATCGTAGAAAGTGATAGAACTTATGGAACAATTTGTTTTGCATATTTTGATGAGTGCTGTTATTCACATGCAGTTGAATGACTAATGGAGTTGCACCTGTTTTTTAAGGTTATAAGTAGCACTGAGCCCACGCAATAAAAAAGTGAAATGGGCAACAGGTACGTGCTGTGGTTGTGCTTATCTTGCTTGGTTTATGATTTTGTGTCGTGCCAAAGCGTCAGTCCGACAGAAAATTATCCTCAATCAGCTCAGTTGGATGATGACGGAAAAATGATACTTTACTGGGAAACGAATGGTACTCATATCATTTTTGAGGTTAGGAATGTGACTGTACAATAGTTGTTAAACGATGTTTGGGTTGCTCACAGTCACTCCTGTTTGTTACTCCACCGATTCGCACCAGCGTCGACGAATTATTATCTGCTACGAAAGCACACGTTTTTGTCGAGTGTGTAGTAACTCAAACGAGAGGATTTGCCAAGTTTGTGTTGAATCTTTGCAAAAAAACATTATTTTCTTTAGGACTACATTCGTCAAATAACATGGCTAGTTTCTAGCAAGGTTTTTGGCAATTTTATTCCCTTGTGTTTCATCTTACAAAACTTTGTGTTGAGGGTTGCCTATACGTACTTTTCATTTTACAAAATAACTGCTTTCTTTTCAACGAACGTAACAATTGGTTTTGGTATTCATTAAATGTGAAAACCTTTCTGGCTGCAGTGAGGGCTTGTATTTTGCTGGCTGCAATGAAGCCTTAACAAAAACTGAGTGTTTTGCGTATAATAGGACGTAATCTTGAACAAAAACTGTAGTTCAGATTGCTGAATGAGAAAATGAATTTTCATTTTGTCAAGTAATAATCCAGTTCACCTGAACTAACTCTTTGCCGAGATACGGAAGACGCTTCAGTTGCTCTCTGCAGTAATAGACAGAGGTGAAAGTAAGCCGGAACGGCCCGGAACGCCGTTCCGGTAAAAGAATTATTGCCGGTACGGCGTTCCGGTTAGAATTTCTAGTAGGTTGGTATTA
>JGI24158J21664_10013999_pt1 | contig 10562 bp, 8 predicted proteins | sample Ectturendosymbi3_FD_21664 | JGI IMG/M metagenome (IMG submission 21664)
AAGAATGTGTCTGTAACCCTATGGTTCTGTCTTCAATGCAGTTGCAAAAAGTGTCTGTAACCCTGTGATTTCGCCGGCTTCAATGTCTTGTACTACGTTCCAGAGATGATCGGATAGTGGATTTTCACTATCCGATCCTATCGTGTTTTTGAAAAATGATACCGACCCGATTCCTGTTTTGGTTGAAATCATACTATCCGTATCCAAAAACTATCCGAAAGTGTATTGCGATGCACAACATACATTTTTGTGCTGTGTCTAACCTGGAACATTCATACCAACTCTTCGAAACTTGTGTCTATGAAGCTTCGAAAAAGTCCATTCTGCAAACCAAACGATTTGCAAAAATCTCGGTACCTTGGTGGAACAAAGAATGCGAACATGCAATAAAATATCGGAAACACGCGTTCACCCGCATGAAATGCACAAGATCTCCAGTAGACATAATAATTTTCAAGCGGTGTCGAGCAAAACCAAGACAAATCATCCTGGAATCAAAACGCTCTTCTTGGCACAATTACTGCAACTCATTAAAATCAAGCTCACACTTGACTCAGTTCTGGAGAACCACCAAAAAATTTTCTGGACAGCGATCTTGTTATCATATTCCATCCTTGCAACAAAACAGAATCATTGCTAAAAACAACCAACATAAGGCCAATATGTTAGCTCAATAGTTCCACTCTGTCAGCAAAACCCACCCTCCAGGTTCTAACACATCATTCCAGAACTTGTGCTCAGAAGCACAGCTCGTTAATTTGTCAACCTCTCCACAAAACTCCAATTTAAATTCTTGTTTCTCGTTGTCAGTACTAAAATGGGCCATAAAAGACACAAAAGCACAGCACCTGGAGCAGATAGCTTGTGCTATGAAATGTTTAAACACCTGTCCGATAAATCGCTTCATGTTCTTTTGACCCTCCTAAATGGCATTTGGGCTTCATCCGATCTTCCTCCATCTTGGCTACACTCGATCATTGTTCCAATCCTCAAACCCAAGAAACCCTCACATCTTCCTTCTTCTCGTAGACCAATATCCCTCATCAGTAACGTCTGCAAACTTATGGAAAAGCTCATCGTCCGATGACTAAAATGATATCTGGAATACAATAACAAACTGAGTTGCCAACAATCTGGATTCAGAAACCGCAGGAAAACAATTGATCATATCGAGAGACTCCATGAATTGTACAAAAGTCTTTGGCCAATAAACACAGCGTACACGCTGTCTTCACAGACATTGAAAAAGCATATGACGTGGAACGCAAAAAAGTAATTCTGTCAAAATTAATAAATTAAGACATAAATGGCCGAATGCACAAATTCATCTCCTCTTTTTTATCTAACAGCACTTTCCAAGTGCGAATGGGCTCCACACTATCGATGCCTAAACAACTGGATACCAGAACACCCCAATGTAGCATTCTCAGTCCGTTACTATTCACGATTGTAATTAATCATCTTCCGGGTAATATCACATCTTCCTCCGCTTTATATGCTGACGACTTTTGTTTCTGGGAGAGTGAATCTCATATTGAACACCTCTTCAAGAGATATCAAGACTCATTAATTGAAGTCGAGAAGTGGTGCACAAAATGGGGCTTTAAACTTTCTGTGTCAAAATCGGCAACAGTTCTCTTTACAAAAAAAAGGAAACCAAGCTCACTTTCTTGAACCTTCCAAAACACCACTCTGACTCTTAAAAAAGAGTACAAATTTTTGTGTGTTGTTTTTCAAGGAAACGGCTTATATACCTCCGCACTGGTGTAGGAGACGTGGGTGCAGGGGGTGCAAGCGTACCCCCAAAAGTTTTGATTTGTTGAAAATTTGGGCAAAATATCTGAAAATCTGGGAAAAAACCGGAAAATATCTCCAAAGATCTAGGCAAAATCTTTGAAAATCTGAGCAAAAATGGTGCCCAACGTTCTTTGACTTCAAATATGGCGCCCAACGTTTGCAGAATAACAAGTAAAGACCATTTTTTGGAGGCCACACCAAAAAACGGCCGGCAAAATTTGCATGACAACTTTTTGGGCAAGTTTGGGAAATTTTGAGCAAAAATTCTTTGCACCCCCAAAAATTCGCTTGCTCCTACACCTATGTACCTCCCATATCCAACACGTCCATGACAAATGTTTGAAACGGATGAACGCATTATGTCTCCTAAAAAGTACGAACTGGGGAGCCGAAACACGTCCCCTCCTCAATATCTATCAATCAATCATTCGACCAGTCATCGAGTATGGAATGGAGGCATACTTTTTCTCTTCAGAAACGTCACTTGCCCCATTGTTCAAAGTTCAATTTGAAGCTCTCTGTCTATGCACCGGTGCTATGAGGAGCCCCCCAACGATCTGCCTGCAACACTCCTGTGGAGAGACGCCCTTGGAGATAAGGCATGAGTTACTCTGCTTGAAATACAAAGCCCATCTTCTGACCTTCCTCGAACACCCGACAAAGACACTCATATGTGACAGTTTTCAAGAGCACTTTCCTGATTCATCCACTTCCTGTTCTTTTAATTTGTTTACAAAAAGGTTTACTCCAAATTCTGTTTTCAACCCCAACTTGATTTATACCCCACACATCCCCGTCTGGCTGGTCCTCAATCCCCAACTAGATTTTGCCGTATATAACTTTGCTCATCAAAATCTTTCTACAAACTACGTTCCTTTCTTCTTATCGCATTTAAATTACGTATATGATTATCATACCTATATCTGCACAGATGGTTCCAAAACTGCGAATAAGGCTGGCTGGGGAGTATATATAGAAACCCTCAACATTCTCTACTCAACACAACTGAACAAATTTTCTTCTGTCTTTAGCACGGAACTCTATGGCATGCTTCAAGCACTATATTGGATTTCATCCAATCACATCCAAAAGGCGGTAATCATCACCGATAGTCTCAGTGCGCTGAGGGCTATCCAACATCCAAACTGGAAACGTCATTATACTGTCAACAAAATAGCTCAGCTAAATCACTCCTTGCTCACCTCAAACAACACAATAACATTCTTATGGACACCTGCACACAGTAATATACCTGGCAAAGAAACCGCCGACCAACTCCCAAAAATATCAACCTCGGACTTGCCCATCTCCACTGCATTAGAAATATACCGGAAACAGTCAACCCTTCCTCTCAGTCTCCCGAACATGTATGCCTTAATCAAGACATCCTATTTTGCAGTTTGGAATGCTAAATACACAAACAGTCCCAAAGCCGCCCACTATAAACAGATTTTTCAAACCACTGAGAACGGTACCTGTGGACCTCGTTCATGCGACTCACCCATCCTTTTCCGCCTACAAACAGGACACAACGGTCGCAACTTCCATCTTCAACGAATTGGTCTCCACCCATGGTCTATGCAAAGAATGCCGATCCCCAGAAACGGTCACACAATTTCTTCTACAGTGTCCGAAATACAACTACCAATGGAGCAAACTTAAACATGCAACCGACAAATTACACATCGATTTCAACCTGAAAAGTTTATTGCGCAGCGAAACTACAGCTGCACATGTCCTGGCATTTGTCCACGACACACATAAATCAATCTAAAGAATATTCTCAGTTCAAGGCTGGCGCTACAAAACTCTATTGTTGTACAGCGCCAAAAAACTCACGATAATAATAATAATAATAATAACAATAATAATTGTCTGTTGACTGAGAGCGGGTAGCGTCTCTTTGGTTGCTTGTGTGTTGTGTATAATTCTTTTGTTTGTTCATTTGCAGTTAAGTTGAGTCATCTGTGTAATTGAGTTATCTATTTAATCTATTACAGTAACAATCTCGGGCCATTCCTTCTGCAGCTCAATGCATAGAAAAAGATTTTAACTACCGTTGAAATAGACACATATCTTGGTGTATTAGCATGGCCAATTTGTAACTTGAGCTTATTAGCTTACTAAGCGAAGTGAGCTTCACGTGTAAGTTTTTTTCTTTTTTTAAAGTAATCAGGATAACGGCGGATATACAGTAGGCTCACATGAGAGTGTTTCTAGCAAGTGACAAAAAGCAATTGTCAAAGCAGATGCACTACGAGCTGTTATTGATAAGACGAAATCCATAATCCAGTTTTTAGTGCACCAGAAGGGCCTACACCAGATGTAGACACGTATCCGGAATGCCGGAGTCGACTCCAGCAGGATCCTGCGTTTTCCTTTCGGACCTGGAGACGGAGTAAAAAATTGGTGAAAAACCGGACCTGGATCTGGACTCATTTTTCATTTTGAACAGCAGGAGTATGTGTGGTTTTCATATATGCAGTGACGGATTTACGCATAGGCCAAATAGGCCATGGCATAGGGCCCCGCGCAACTCCTTGCGATGACGACTCATTACTGAAATTTGGGAAACTGCGCAGAGGCACAACTTCACAATTTACCTTGAAACGAGCGAAAATGCAAATTTCAAGACTCTTACCAGTACAGTGACAACACGATAATCTTGTTTGTTTGGCCTACGCAATATAAGAATGACAATACTGCTTTTCATCGGAGTTCTGCAATGTCTGTGTTTAGCAGCCTTGCGTTAGAATCTGATGTTTCGTCATACTAAATCTAGAAAACTTATTGATAACTTCGTTTGCCTGAAGACACAAAAAAAACTTTGTGATAGACCAGTGGTTCTCAAAGTGGGCGAAATCGACCCGTTGTGATCGATTTTGATGGGCAAGGGAACGAACAAAACAAAGGGAGCGATAGGGGAAAACAACACAAGGAGGTCAAAACGCTCAACCAATGCCGCTAATCGATCATTGAGTTAACTTCATCAGTCAACTTCAGCTGTGACATTAATGCTCTCAAAGCAAAGAAACCGCTTGTTTATTCATAAGCGAGGTGATCTGCGACTGTACCTCACTAAAATGTATCCCAATATTTCCAAGCTTTGTGAAGGGTCGCCAAACACATCCATCACGCTGAACTGGGGACCATGGTATGTATCGATTTCTTGAAACAAAGTCCTTCATAAATACTATGTGTTTGCTTCATCAGGCTTGGGGGCGACAACTATGAGTCGAGAGTGAAAAGGGGGCGATGGAACAAAAAAGTTTGAGAAACACTGTGACAGACTGTGAGCTGTTGGTATGTTGGTGGCAAACATTTGGTATCAGCTGATGCAGATAATTGTATACTTGCCCTCTTTTTCATGGATACAATTGCTTGTGCTCATGAGGGCTACCCGTAGTAATGGTTTCCAATGTGCTTTACAGAAAGACTTAGAGCAATGGTGTAGCCAGACATTTTGATTGGGGTGATCAAAAACACGGATGCCTCGCTTTGCTCATGAATTAAATAAATGTTCATAAAGTGACGTCAGATTGCTACAATGGCCCGCGTGTTCCCCTTGGCTACACCCCTGTCTTACAGTATATCTTGTTGTTCTATATAGTGTTTCATAGCAAAGGTAGAGTTTCAAGCTTTATAAAATTTCGTTATTTAATTTAATCGTGTTGTGTTTCAGTTGTCAAAGCTGTTGCAGCAGTAAATCATTTAGTCACTTCTGAAATACTAAAGCCTTTAGTCACTGCAGCACAGTGATCTCTAATAGGGTCAATTACAATGTTTCTGAAATATGTGAGCGTGAGTAGGCAAATTTGTGGCGTGTTTGGTGCGGAACCTACGCTTAGTTGTTTCCAACAAGATTGTTAGTATACAGAGCTTCCTTGCTGAAGCTGAAGATATAGGTGTTAGTTAAACCAGCTAGAACAGTTTACCGTGAACTTTACTTGGAAATACGTGTCTACTGGGCTTATTTCATACGCTTAGCTGACGGTGTTGCGAAAATACATTGTTGTGGAAAACTTGTCTTCGTGCTGTCTAACATCAGCCTGTAGCACGGAGCAGGAGTGCAAATTTTTCTGTGAATTTTAGTACTGTAACAACAGAGAAAATTTCACTAGCGCACATATAAAAGTTTTGGCTGTCATTAGAAAATGTTTTGGCGTATGCATTCATATGTATAAAGTATAAAATGTAAAAAACTAAAAAAAAGTTCGAGTACTCCAAGTTTTTGGTCGCGCGGCACGAGTGCACGACTGCATATTTTCACCTCTGTCGTTGAGGATCGAAACACTATATTTTGTATTGATTCGAAGATAGCAACTTAGAAACGGCATAAATGAACCCTGTGTCCACTGAATGCGTTGTGTTTGTTTGGACATGAAATAATTGGTTGCTATAACAAAAGAATTTACGCAGAGCTAATCAGATGGACAACTAGTTGATTTTTTTAGGGCAGCGGTACAGTCGTGCATGAAAATATACATATGCGAAAAATAAACCCACAAAAAAAGCTAGAAGTTACGGAAATTTAACGAAGAGAACTTCTGAACTACACGAAAGAGCTATAAATTCCAAGAGATCGCATTACAATTTGTTCTTGAGAAGAATGTAGGAAAGGCTTTAATTTCTGATAAAGATCTGAACGGCAATCATAGAACCAAAGTCGGCACCACAAAAAATAAAATTTCGATGGGGCACTACACGTAACTGGGGCATACTTTCCCGCTTTTAAAACAAGCGACCTAATAGGTCACACCTGCGTGGTGCCCCAAAAACTAAGATGACCTAAGGCCCCGCGCTCTCTAAATCCGTCCCTGTATATATGGCATTTCTTAAGTAAAAACATAGGCATAGCTGAATTTTGGTTGCATCGATGTTAGCCAGAGTCTGGACAGGATTCGGATTTGAAATTTTTTTGGATCCGGATTCAAAAATTTTGGAACAAGAGCGATTTCGGCAACTGAAAATGTGACTACAGCCACCTTTGTCTTCCACAAGGGCCCCCAATTTGGAATAGCCTAGGGCCCCGAAAATGAAAATTCGCCTCTGAATTTGATTTTTTAGCACAGAACAATTGTAATTGTAATGTAATTGACAAATTTGAAGGCGTAATTGTAATTATAATTGAACTGAAATGATGTAATTGATCCAACTCTGGTGGAGTAAATGGTGGTTCAGAGATTGTTAAAACGTGGACAGACTATTTCAAGGGAATATCAAACTCCGAAAACTCTGACAATGAGTCTGCAGAGTTTGTGAAACACAGCATAGACTGCAAGGAGAAGTATCTGGGTATTGAAATGCCCATGTGTTCTGTTGTTTCGCTGCCATCACTTCTTCAAAAGCTGCCCTTGAACAAGGCACCAGGGCCTGATTTTATCTCTCTTGAATTCACACCTATGACCACCTTGATTTCACAGTGGGCTGTTCCCCCACATTTTACACCAAAATTGCGCCCATGGCGCCAACCTTGATCAACATTGAAGTAAAAAAGCTCATTTCTTTGCATGCAAGCAAACTGGGATGCTCCATCAGAAGCTCAGAGATGTTGAAAAAATGGCTCTAACTCGTGTCAATGAATTTGATTCGAGTCGAGTCATTCTGTGAAAAACGTCAGTCGAGTCGAGTCACCATCGTTCTCGACGTGACTCTAGTCTAGTGTTTCTCAAAAATTTTTGTTCAATCGCCCCCTTTTCACTCTCGACACATCGTTATCGCCCCTCAAACCTGATGCAGCAAACACAAGGTAGGGGAGGGTAATATGATACACTTTTGACATTTTTGGCCGTCATTAGAAAATGTTTTGGCGTATGCAGACGGTTCCAGGCGCAAATGAAACTCTGGACTTTGCCTCACTTTCTATAACCTATTCAGCCTTCTACCTTAAATATTGCGTTGTATATTTACAATTTAAAAATGTCACATCCTTGTATCAGTTTACCTTCCAGTGAAGGTAAATTGATACATCAAAAAGGTAATTTGATACAGTAGCCTACCAAGTCAAGCTTAACATGGAGTACACGGAGTTGAACAGAACCGATTCATGGAACCGTCTTGCTTGTCTTGAACCGGAATCAAATCCGACCCTTTCAAACCTTGCTGGTGAACCTGAACCACGTCTCATTAATAGAAAATCAAACCAGAGAGCGACAAAATTAAGAGACTGGAGCAATTAGTTTATATCAAAAGGAAATGAACCCAAACCATTAAAGTTTGTTTTGCTGATTCCAGTTCGACTTTTTTATTGTACACTAATGCATAATGTTTACGCATCGCATGTCAAACTGAAGTTTTGTTCAAGCAAAGGTTTATGCTGTGCACTGTACAAACGTAATTCGATAGGAACCCACAAAAGCAATGACTTGTCTTTTCGCAAAATAACAACAGAAAATGCCAACATCAGTTCAGTTCAATATCAATTGCAACACAGTTTTTCAGAAGAAGAAATAGTGGCTCAGTCTGACCGAGCAATGGAGGTAACAAACTAGCTTGGGTCTGTGGATGATCGAAGCTGGCAAAGCATTTTCAAGGACCACAAAATTACTTAAATTTTGAAAATTTGTGAAATGAAATGCCAGTTGGTGACCGCGACTGCCACAAGAATACCACAGGGTTTGCCAGCAAATACAGGCTGAATGCCGCAGGCCTACGTCAAGTCTAAAATTTAGCGAAGTGGAATTGAAAACGTAACTGGTTGCTTCTCCTAGCTGATCCACCAACAGCAAGTGAAGTCGGAAGCTTCAGCACAATGTCTTTGGGAGCAAAAAGCACCATCTTCTTCATTAACGATGAAAACAGGCTCTTCAGTATCTTCTCCTGGAGTAATTTTGCTGTTAACCTTTTGCTAGAACACTCCTTCATATTCTTCTTCTTCATCATCAAAGTCATTTACTCGAGCGATGTGTTTCAACGCTCTCGATTTGCCAGAAACTAAAACTACAACATAATCACCGATGTGTGCTTCTACCTTTTTTTTCAAAATATCCTTTGATTGTGTGTTTGTTGAATGCCGTAGCACGGCCATTTGATGTTGCTTCAAGAGACCTGATGGACAAGTTGTGCCTTTTCCTGATGCCAAACCACCACTATTTGCCAGTTTTTTCAGTATTATGTCAAGAATTCGGAACACTAAGTTAATTTTTTCAGCAAACTCGTGTGCTAGCTGCTTACATTTTTACAACGACAAACTATAATACATGTCTGCTAAGCAGCTTATGTGACTCGTAAGGTCTTTTTCCATGTCTGCTAGAATTATTCTGCGGCGAAGACTTGTTAAAGCATATCCAACTGCCCAATCTGGATCTGCCTGCTTCTTTTTCATGCAGCGCAAAAGTGTCATTTTGTCGACCCCAAAATTATCAGTAGCTTTTCGGTGTGATAGATCGATTCGCTTACGTACATATTTGGTAGGCATATCTACTACTTGCAAGTTTTTATTCAATAATGTGATTAACTAGTGCTAGCGATAACTGAAAATATAGCTACAGGATACATAATAATTTACAAGTATGCAACAATATTTTACCAAAGATATAAACTGATATGTTCGAAATGGCAGGAAAAATCGAACTAAACCTGTTGCAAGAATGTAGCTTACCGTACTTTATACTATTTGGTGTGGTGACATCACTATCCTGACTTCATCACTCTTTACTCAACCGCATACGAACTGTTTACATAACTTATATGATCATTAGAAGTTGATAGAAAACTTACTCATTCAATTCATTACATTTGGATAGATGTAGGCCTATTCTCAATCGCGGAAGGTAATTTGATACAGCGTATCGTACAGCGTATCAAATTACCTTTTCACACTGTATCAAATTCCCTTACCTTGCAATTCCAATAAAAATCGATGGCTGTTGAGTTAGAAACGTGCCAGCGAAAAAGAAACTTATCCAAAATGTATCTACACCTGAAAAGTTGATTACACTTTCATGTTTCTACTGCTTCTTCCAAATTTTCTAAGCGGAGCTGACCATAAGACAAAAAGTCTGAAAAAAATACTAAAAAAGTAACTTCAGTTACTTTGAACCTCTAAAAGCGCCATGTGCGCTGTAGAATTTACCGGGAGTCAAGGGAAATTTCTGACTTGCGAAATTTCTGACTTCATGCCATGTGCTCATGCACAGAGCAATATTTTACGTATCAAATTCGCTGACAATACTGATCATTAGAGCTCAGGGATTAGTGTTTAGATAAGTGTGTCAGGTTAAGTTTGGGTTAGGGTTAGAAAAATAAACATAATTGAGGTTTACCACAGGGCTGTGGAGTCGGAAGTCCCGTCATCCGACTCCGACTCCAGGCAATTTCGATTATCCGACTCCGACTCCAACTCCAACTCCGGGCCGAGTCCGACCTGCATCTCTATTAGTTACTTAAAGTGATATTTCTTTTCAGATGAATTCATAAACCCTACTTGCACTTTCCAGGAATACGGAAACTTGTTTTAAAGCGATGTAAATTCACTTTCATCTCTCACTTTTGCAAAATATGATCAAACAGAAGTTAGTCTTTTAATTTTACAGAAAAAAGTACTCATCTAAAAGAACACAATTAAAATTATTAGAGAAGGCTGATAAATAGTCGATTTTAAAGCAGATACCTTGCAAACGATATCAGTAAACAAGTAAAATTGAAAAATGCATGCATACCACTGGTGAGCATGTGCACATATTGCGCAACGCGGTTGATAAACTCGCTCGGGCATACTCTCTCAAATGACTTCATTGAAACAACTTTTTGCGGTCGAACGCTGT
>JGI24158J21664_10014002_pt1 | contig 10561 bp, 10 predicted proteins | sample Ectturendosymbi3_FD_21664 | JGI IMG/M metagenome (IMG submission 21664)
CAAATTGTTCCGATCAAGGTTTCAAATATTTTGCAACACCTTGGGATGAGGCAGACAACCGATAGTTTTTATTAAATTAAAGCAGGATTTGTCGGTTAATGATTTATCAGTTTCATACAGGGGGTATTGGGGTGGGAACGTTATCTGATGATTTGGATAATATACTGTAAAAACATGGCTGTAATCTCATAGACGTGCTAGCGACACGCAGATTCGCACTGCTCGTCAAAAGTTTACAGTGAAACAGGAAGATCCAGTGTGGAAATTTTTGTAAGCGAGTGCTTACTTTTTTCGAACTATTTGTTGCAGTCTTCCTTTTTATTTCGTGTGAGAATGCCGTTCCCACACTTTTTTCAGCACTACACCCCTGGTTGTATATCTTACTGTTTGTATGTTTGGCTTGCAAACGTCGTCTACATATCGGAGTTGGTAGAGGAACCACAGGAAAATGCAGAAATCCTGACGCGCCACAGAGCAAACGGAAGATTTTCGTTGCTTCGCAAAAGCAACACTGATGAGACTTGGACATCGAAACAACGCACCAACAACTACTACAGTTGGCCACCGACCACCGTCATAAGCAGTGTTTAACAGCAGAAGAAAATGAAAATTTGTGAAAAGCATCAGACATTTGAAGCGATTGGATGAAAAGTTAGATGAAGATGCGCAACGTTTGAAAAAAACGATACAGATTGTTTCTCAATAAGGCATCAAAAGTCTTGACACAATGTTTAACTTGGTGTGGGCGAACACTTACATTTCTAAGTATGTAGCCTACTGCATGTAGGGTTGCCAGATGCATTTTGTAAAAATACCGGCCATTTTGTCAACAGTGACGGATCTAGGCTGCATTCGTAAGCACATACTTAATGGCACTGGATTCACGAATAACGTTTAGGCCTATTAAAAATAATGCTTTTTTGACAAGCAATTATTTTTCATGTTTTCTTCAGAATTTCATGAAGCTCCCACAATGGTTGGTTTGGCGGCATAGAGACATTAAAGCACAACGTAAGGACCACATTGCGGCTCGCTTACCACAGCTGTAAAAATTTACACACACGAGCAGAACACGTCAGCAAAACGCACCCAAATGGTTGCAACCGCTGGGTTCACGATTCGCGTTTTTTACTTTTTCAGACTGCTAAGAATGGAACGCAACGAAACCGTCGCGCGAAATGATGTGAGGTCAGGCCCGTAACCAGCTTGAGACACCAGGGGGGGAAAAGAGTTTGCTGAGAGGGGACCAAACTTTTTAAACTATGCCCAATATTTTTAAACTACAGTATGTTCAACACATTTTTCCAGGGGAGCGAAAAATTTTGAAAAAGGACTTGGCCTCCTCTGCGACCCACTGGTTAAGAGCCTGTTTGAGGTTTAAACCAGAATCGTCTCCAGAAAGTTTTCAACATGAGGGCTTTACACTTGCGCAGGGGTATTGACATTCTGAAAATTTGATAAATTCTCCACTGGTTTATCATGTTTCGTATTTACATTTGAAGGGTCTGAGCCCACCAATTTTCCACTGTGGCGACGGGACTGGTTCAAACTTCACTTATGCTGTCCTTATTGAAATACGTACAAAAAGCTGCAATCATCGAATCAAGTAACGTTGAACAGAGCCCTGAAAAAGTCAAAAAGATTTTGTCCTGGCCTTCATAACAAAATTATCTGGGAATTCATTAGAATTTGTTTGCGTACAAGTTTGTCACTTTTAATGCACCGAACGCTCAGTGTGGGCAACCTCTCCTGGAAACTGCGACCCTTTACTTCAGTTTTAACACTCTTTTGAATTTTTAAAAACACCTTTCTCCTGAGCAGTTAGTGACCATCAAGCTAAGAAATAAAGATCCGCGTGGTTAGATAAACTAAAAACCATTAATCTGAGCAGGCGCGTAGCCAGATATTTAAGTCTCAACATTTAAATATTTAATGCCTCTTGCTTTAAAGCATCGTACACAAAACGTGCATTTTCTGGCGTTTTTTGTTTTCTGAAGACTATTATCGTTGAGTTTCAAAAGTTTATTTTTGGTAAAGGTCCTAGCTTCTACTCTGCATCAAAGTCACAATTTGCTCGTAAAATGTTCCTGCAAAAACGCATGTGAAAATATCGATGCTATAAGTGCAAGTTCTGCAGTTTGCTTTTTTGCAGCCAATATTTAAGTGGAGCAAGACGTCATCGTGCCCACGATTGTGTTTGCGCTGTTTATATTTACACGTTGTTGAGGTACACCAGCACAAGCTCAATCGAAGCAGAGTAGCGACTTTACGCTAAGACACCGACCCCGAAGTAGGTCAACAAAACTTGCGCGCATGCAACATATGGATCTTGTCCCTTTCTTGAGCGACTGGTTGTCGTATGCAGCTGATAACATAAGGCTAGAGTCCCTCCACGCGTTTGAAAACTTTTTGCATGTTATGTCATGAAACGTTGTGAAATGGGACCTCGGAAGCATTTTTGTACGCTACTTGCACTAAGCTTGCTTTCCAAATATGATTAAGTATTAAACCTTTGTGGCGGTCGGTAGATGGCACCACATGTAAACAAATGGTCACAGCTAGATGGTGCCCATTAGTAACAAGTCACTGTGATAGTAGTAACCACAAACGAAAGATCGTAATTCACTTATCCCTATATAATGATAGTGCAACCTAGTAGTAGTAGAGTGAAGTCAGTGATGGATCTTTATTGCTGCTGGTTGCTTTCCTGTTGGTTAATAATGCCCAGAATTGCCATCTGTCGCTTGAGCTTGCCTCAGTAGTTCAAGGCGATGCAGCCAACTGCAACACAACACCTTGCCATTTAGAGTTAACGATATAATTACCAAATATGATGAAGACAATATCGTAAACTGGGATTGGTTGCACATGTCCTCAAAACAAACTTGCATATGTTTGGCCCACTCTATACAAAAAGTGAAAAAGGTTGGGTATTTGCGAAAACGAAGGCACAATAGATTATAACCACGTCTCTGCCCTAAAGTTAAGAAATACGTTTCGCCACTGTTAACACAACGGTTGGTTAGTTTATCTAGTCCAGTGGTTTTCAAAGCATGGGTCGAAACCCAAACAAGGACGGCGAATAGTCAAAAAAAACTCTCGCCGAGGCGATCCAAACTGGAGTTGTGTATATTCAGTGTTACCGCTGCTTGTCTGTGTCTGTCTGTAGTGTAGGTACGTGAGAAGAGTAGATTGCTGATAATAAAAACGAACTTAGTCACGAGGTGTTCACCAAACTCAGGTTTTGGATTGCGCTCAAAAAGTTTGGGAACCGCTGCTCTAGCCATTCTAGCGTAAGCGGTTGAAGTATTATTTAAAAGTCTGTTAGTTTTTAAATAACAAAATGCAATCGACTGGGAGTGGGAACATATTTACTTTAGTTCAGGGGTGGGCAAACTACGACCCGCAGGGCAGCCACATGCACAGAGATAGTAGCCTACATATTTCGAGTACACCTACCAACAGGGCCGGCGTTAAAAAGTGCGGGGCCCGATTTGAAACACTTTTGCGGGGCCCTACTCAGTGGCTCTGCATGCAGAGATAGCTATCTCTGCCAAAGATAGCAGTTTTTGTGCTAAATCTGTCAGATATAATATTTTTACAAACGGCGCCCCATAAGCGAGTAACACACTGACCACTAGCGATTTGCAAACGATTGGCTTAAATTTTTTCATTACCAATGGAAACATTGCGAGAGGACAAACTTATGCTAAGATCACTGCATGTGAAGCAAGATACACTGTTTGCAATACATTGTTTCTCTGCAAGCGTGAGGAACGAAAGGTCTCTTAAAAGTGTTTTGCAGCCGTACCGCTCTTACGTATTTATGAGGAGAATACCTTCACAATCTTCCAAAGGGAGGACGTGCCCTGCATAGTTCTGTTGAGGAGAAGTGCCGGAGTTCAACGGGGGCTCCCGAATGTCTTCGCCAACAATTCTTTGAAGGTCGAGATAAATACATTCATAACCTGGACTTTCGTGATAATTTGCCTCTTCTGCCGCAAAAACGTTTTTTATATTCACTCCTAAGGTGTTCTGGACGAAGTAAAAAAAGTCGACATCTCTTTCATCGATGGCTCTTTGGAAATTATTTTCTGATTGCCTGGCTATATTTGCAGGTTTCTGTTTGAGAGCATCAATCCATGCGCTAAAAGTTTGCCAAGTTTCTTTTTCCGAAGATTTTTCAGCGAACTTCTGAAGCAAGACAAGGTCGTTTTCTTCCGAGATGCACAGAAGGAAACATAAAAAAATTCCCACCTGAACTGTAAGGAGCACAACTAGTGTAATTGCAGTGGCAAGTGCAACATCAAGGGCAACAACGACGCAAAGGTATTCACTTTGAAGGTGATCAGGTATTTGACATTGGTCACATTGTTCATTGCAGTTTAAACAAATCGATTGATAAAAACTCAAATATATCAAAAATATTGCACTGCCGATTGCCAGTAGAGCAGACATAACAAGACAAATTATGTTTCTCCCATCGATAATGATCAGTAAAGTGTTTAACAATACGTGTTTCCATGAAACTTCGAAGCAAGGTGCAGAATTACCGCAACCGGTTTCTACGATTCATTCCCTCTTCGCTGGATTTTTGTTTGTTGGGCGTCGTGACTGCGCTTTCAAGTGACGGCAAGGCAGCATGTAAGTCATTGTGCATGTCTAATGCTTTCGAGAACCGAATAACAGCGTCACCTACAATAGGCCAGTACAACCAGTAATTGCTTACCACAAACATTAAACCTGTAGCCAAGACGCATAACCAGACAAGAATGCGCACCATCCTCAGCAATTCCCAGCCAAATATCGCTTCGATGTATTTTGACTGAGCTGCACCGTACGTCACGTTTCCAACAGGTACGCAGGAAACTCCGATGTCTTTTCCATAAATAAGCATAAACGTGGTGTTCAACGTCATGGCAGCCAGCATTAGTGAACGAAGTGTCTCCCACCAAGGCTTTATGTTGTGGTTTGATAGCAAATCAGTACAACCCAGGGTTTCAGCCACTGATGTCATCTTGACAAGTCAGTTTTTGCTCACTTTGGTGCTCATGGTAGCAGATCTTTTGTTTGTTTAAAAAATCACTTCTGTTGTATGTTTAATAAAACGCACTGAACATAAACAAAATTATAAATAATCGAATCGTAGCGCCGTTACTAACGTTACGTTTTTTGAGTTTGTAATCCAAACACTTGTTCAAACAAAATCAATTCAACACAATTATCAACGCCAAAAATAAACTACGTCATAATTAACTCATTAACAACACAATGACCTTTATGATTTGAATAAATGTAACAACACATGACCTTTAATTTATCTGCTTGATTTGAAACCTGGTGGCAAATGCTACGAAGTAACAACAGAAGTAACAAAAGGAGCAGCATATTACAATGACCTTTATCCTGCAGTTCGCATAAGCCAGTAAGAGATTGAGCTAATAGGTTCGTTCTTCTGGTGATTATTATTTTTTAGTCCTCACAAACTTTCCTCCACAGCCTAGGACAGTGGTTCGCAACCTTATTTTACATATTTTACCCTTTTTTCAAACAGGATTGCCAGTTTTACCTCCAATATACTCAATGGTGCTCATTTATTAAAAATACAAAATCAAAAAACTTATAGTTTAGAATGATTTATGAAAATTTACGTTTTCTACAATTTATGGTTCAGTAAATTTATCACTTTGGAAGATGAAATTTACCCCCCAGGGGCCAATTTATCCCAGGTTAAGAACCACTGGCCTAAACCTGAACAGCGAAATGAAGTATGTGAAACGGACTCGCTTGTTGAATGGTTACCCCAAATGGATGATTCGAAACAAAAAGGAGAAACAACACAACGAATCTCCTGGGTTTGTATTTAAAGTCATTTTATCTTGCACAGCCAACTTGGAAGAAACTTCAAAACAAATTCTGGAGAGACATCTTACACGAACTATTTTCAAATCTATAATTAAACTAAGCACATTCCAATCTTCAGAAAAAGAAATCGTACCCGCCAGCCAACATCCAGGTGTAGGCTATGAAATTCCATGTGGGGATTGTGAACACAAATACGTTGGAAAAATGAAACGAAGCCTGAGCACTCGTTTGAAAGAACACCACAGGGACCAGGGTCGTAACGAAGGGAGGCAAGACGGCATAATGCCTCGGGCGCCAAATCACCGGGGCGATCTGAAAAGCCCCAACAATGTCACACCTCACAAATTTTTTCTTCAATAGTAAATGTATGTACTCCTACAATACATTTACTTCCAAAAGACCTTAGGCTCGAACATGGGCCGCCAAACTTGTTTCTTGCCCCGGTCGCCATCTAACCTCGTTATACGCCTCTGACAGGGACACTTCATCTGAAAATATTCTTAAAATTTCAGAAAAAAACAGTCTTAACAAAACATGCAGCCCAAAGCCGCCATGGTTTCAACTGGGATTGCGCCCATGTTTTACTGTACATCACGTAAATAGCTGCAATAAACGCATTTCTTTAAAATCATTGTATCTTAATTTAAAAACTATCATTATGAATGATAGCGCAAACTTCCCGGTTATTTGTCATAATGTTTTAAAACATGAGTGAATTTTATCCGTTACCTGACTGCCTTGAGTTTAGCATCTTATTGACCGCTTTAGTGCCTGTGGATTTGTTAGCTCATCACTCAAGCTTATCGCATTATTGATCGCTATTTACCGCATACTTTCACGCTATTTACTGCTTTACTTTACATAGTTACATTCTGTGCATTTTTCTGCGCAGGTTTTACGCTATTGTATTGTGTTACATTCTCATCTCCCGCAGTTTTCATTTCACACTTCACACGTTTTCTGTCGCATATTGCCACTCATTTCCTGCACCGTGATGGTCGGTTTTGCGTTTTCAGTCTTTGTACGTTACACTTCTCATTGTTACTTGTTATTGGTAAATTGCATGTTATGTGGTTAAAAACATTGCACTGAGGAAGCCTGCTTGAATACGTCGGCGAAACGTCTACCAAAATAATAAAATAATCGCCAGAAAAACGAACTTATCTGCTTAATTTTAAACATGGTGGCAAGTGCTACGCAACAACATGATAGGCAAAAAGAACAGCAGTAACAGCTTGTTCAGCTGCTTGCTGCGTGTTCAGAAAACGTCATCTTCTTTTATGCTGCTAAAACAAAGAATGCAAAAACTAATCTTTCTAGCCAAACGTTCGGATTTCATTTGGGGGCTGAAAGCATCCTTTTCAGAAGCTTTGCGTGGAATATTGCAAAGCCGAAGCTTCACAAAACGACAAACGAGATGCTATGAACAAAGTCTGAATAATTTGTGCAGTCCCACCCAAACAGGAATGTTAACCAGAAATATGGAATCATGTCAAATTACCATATTAAGCAATTCTATTTCGGAAAAGCTTTACAACTTGAGACCGCAGTTCGGAAGCCAGGTAGTCGAAAAAAAGAGGTGTGTCTTACAAATGACTTCAAAAACTACAATATGCTTTCGAACCTAGTAAGACCGAGAAAAAACAAAGTATACATGTGTGATGGTTGCAGCATAACATGTAGTGTATAATCTTTTCAATCCTTTATTTTGCAACAGTTTGATTTTTCGGTCTGAAAAATTCTAAAATTTGCTGTAAATTACACGATACGTTGCGCAGACGCAGGGTAGATTTCAATAGACGTTGTTCAACAAAGCTTACTCCACATGCATGTGAGAACCACAGTGTTTATCTGGTTGCCACCAAGGTTTCGCACACATCCTCGCTCATCAGGCCCGAACGCCTTCAAAATCGAGGCTATCTTTCTGGGAACTTCGGTTTTCAACAGCGCTCAACGACGTGGCTGTAGGCAGTGCCGGATTAACAATAGTAGCAAATGTAGCAATTGCTAAGGCCCCGCGCTTTTGGGGGCCCCGCGGTCTTCTGTAATAAATTTATTTATTACATAATATATAAAAAATTTTTCAGTCTAAGAAGTCAGTATTTTGCTAAATTTGCCATAAGTAGTAAGCGAAGGTTTTCAATTGGTCGCTGTGGATGACCGGAAATTCTTGCTTGATCCTTTTTGTACAGTTACGCAACAAAAGGCATAAGATTGCGGTCAGCAGTGTTGCCATTTTAGCTGATTTGCTGTTGAATCTTGCAGGATTTTCTCAATATTAGCTGTAAAATTTTCAATCTAGCAGTTAGCTAATCTTCTAACAGGATTTTACCAACCGTTTGGCAGGTTTAGCAGGTAACAAATTCCTGACCAAAAACCTGTTCTAAGAGTTTTTCAAGATGAAAACTTTACACCTTCTTCATCAAAAAATATGCTTATCTTCTTCATGACNTTTTTAACTGGGTAACACCAATGGCGATTCTGGAATGAAAAGACTGTGGGTATACTGCGGGGCCAAGGAAAAAGTGGAGGCCAACATAAATGTCTCTCCTGCATGGTGATTTTCCGTTGTAATGAAGATTGATTTGATATGATTAACCCTATCAAACCCAACATAAGCTTGTGAATATCGTCAGAACAGTCGCTAGAAAGTCTTCAAATCGTTTAAAAGTTTGCTGGCTGAAAGTTATTTGCTCTATATGTCAATCAAACGAACTTGAACGTGAAGTTTCAGTACAAAACTGGAGGTCAGTCAAAAATCTGGGGGGCATGGCCCACCCAGGCCCACCCTTAGAACCGCCACTGGGTAACACCAGGACAAAGCACAACCAGCTGCCTGCAATTATTTGGAATTTTTATTATGATGCAAAGAAGCTGCTTCAAGCAGAGACATATTGTCAAAAACATGATGTCATTTTGCAAATGTCAGAATGTTTTTCGCAAAGAGGCATTTGCTGACCAGAAAGTGGAAGAACACTAAAATAAATTGTAAGAGTTCTGGAGGAGTTCCAAGTCAGATTTGACCATTTCCAAGAGTTAAAACCATGCTTTGCATTCCTTTTAAATCAGGGATGAATCCATCCAGTAAAGTTAGAGGAGCGATTTCAACAATATTTGGTAGTCAAGTCTCATTACGGATTTACTAGGCTACTGTAAAAGAGATAAAGTAGTCTTTACAACACTTCTCTGACAAAACAATGGGTGGAAAAATGACTTTATATCGCGAATGCTGTTTTCCAAATTGTACAAAATCATGGTGAGCAAAGTTACTTTCGCAGGTTTTAGGGGGGTGATCGTCCCAGCCTTCACCTCCAGGATCCGCCCCTGTAAATTAATTCAATGTTAATGTATTCGGTGATGGCTGTCCAGTTCACCAACCGCTTGACACAAATATGCCTGCTGTAGAAATTAAATTGACCGACATGCAAGGAAATCGGGCTCTAAAAAATTTTTATTCAATACCGCTTACACTTCATTTTTGGCAACAGGTAAATACCCAAAATTTGAGATACCAGTGTACCGGTTTTTTAAGGCGTTTTAGGGACCCGATTAGGGTCCCTAGAATTTCAAATCGGGTCCCTAGAATCAGAGAAAATTATCATCGGTTCCCTAAAATCACAGCAAATCGGGTCCGTAGAATCAGAGAAATCGGGTCCCTACAGATCCGAGCCGGGTTCCTAACATTTTCCTTAAAAAAAACCCTGAGTGTACAACTAATTTCTGTGTATATAGCACAACATATTGTTGTGGACTTTTTCTCTGTAATGATCTTCGTAAAACTAAAACCATCGTGCAACCCTGAAAAATGAACACTTGGGAGAAAAAATTCGAACAGTTTTAACAACGTACTCTCCAGATTTTTTAAGACCAGAAAATCAAACAAAAACTTAACATTGGCAATTACTGTACATCATTTAATGTAAAACTTGCATTCTTTACCGTGTTTGCATTGACGCTACAAACTGTTTTTGTGGATCGGTGGTAATTTTAGGTTTCTGCAATTGACTCTTCCATTGAACAAGTTTGCCCACCATTGGTTTAACCTATGCGTCAAGAAGCATGAGTGAAAAAGAAGCACTGCTCCCAGTAAAGCACATTTTTGTGTTTCTAAAGGTGCGCAAATGCGCAGTACCAGCACACCATTTGCGCAAAATCTCATCTCGCGCAATTTTCAACATTCCATAACATTAGAAAAGCATGAAAACAAGAAGTTATTTGAATTAAATGGTATTTTCATAAGATTTTGCACTTATTATAGTAGTTCACACAGTTTGTAATTCATTTAGAAGACTGCTAACTCACTTTTAAAATATCCATGCTCACTAAAACAAACATATGTTCAGTGTAAAGTTTTCTTACAGGGAAAACACTGGTTGCAACTGTTGCCGTAACATTGGACATTTTCTTTTTGTGTGCGTCCATTTGCGTTGCATCACTAACAATATGAAAAGATAAGCAAAATGTCGACTTTGACCCCCCTGGAAACAATTCTGCGGACGCCCATGCATATAGGTCAAGTTTGCAATGATAACAGGAGTTATCGAAACGTTTGCAATATGTCGTTTGCAAACGTTTCGATATGTCGTTTGCAAACGTTTCGAGGCCATTTTCTCAAAAAAGTCGTAGCACGGTTGACTGAGCACGATGACGTCATAAAGCACTGCTCAGAGGGGCCCGCGCCTAAGTCTTGCATTGG
>JGI24158J21664_10014004_pt1 | contig 10561 bp, 7 predicted proteins | sample Ectturendosymbi3_FD_21664 | JGI IMG/M metagenome (IMG submission 21664)
TCCTGGCAATTATGCTTCTAATAAATACCAAAAGCACCAGCATAATGCCGTTCCCCATTATAAAACGCGGCAGCATGGTCACTTGTTAAACGTTGTTTTTCAAAAAAGTTCTGACAGCAGTAGTGAGTTGTTTCATTTACATGGCAAATAGGTTTGGAAATGGCAGAGGCTGCGAATTTATCGCAAAAAAAGATCGACTTGAAACAAATTTATTGCAGCTCTGCGCGCACGCAGAAATTTGAGAGTGGTTTTCCATAATCTCTGTTATTATTTTTGAAGTCAACATTTTTGCTGAACATGTAAATGCAAAAAGAATGACTAGCATAGTGCTCTTCTGCACTGAACGTAAGCAAACAGTTTTGAACAAGGGGTACGTCCAAAACAGGGACGTCCGCAGGGGGGACGGGCCTTTGCCCATTCCCTGGGTGTTGGGACTAAGAATCAATCTAGAAAACTTGACGTCAGCAGTATAATCCGATTGATTGATTTATTTCTTGCAATGGCAGTTTATTTGCACCAATGACACACACGATGCAAGAGACTCAGGTTCATTGTTCTGGTGTCGTGCAGTGGTGAGCTTACAGTTCACTCATGTCCGCTTCTTTGCCTGCAGAGGCCGGTTGTAAAACTTGCGAGCAGATCATTCTACTTTTAGTCTTCATTGTGCAACAATGACATGGCAACAAACTTCAAATGTTCACTTCAAGTTACAACAGTTATTTCGTTTCTCCGCATGTGACTGTTGAACGCAGTCGTCTTAGTAGATAATGCAACGAGATAGTGACTACTGATAGCGGTAAGCCACTTGAGTGTCTGAGACATAGCAAAACAGGGTCTCAACCAGCTGATGTTTGCGAGGGAAAAAAAGACTGCAACTTGTTGCTTTACTTAACAACTAAGAGTTTTTGGTGTTTTCAAAATGTCTTTGAAAATGTTGGGGAGAGCAAAAAAAGCAGTTGGCCCCCTGATCCCGGTCCTGTAGTGAAACGTAGATGAACTATGAACAAATATAGCGCTAGCAGCTGCATGCGTACTGCGCAAAAATCATCAACGCGTGTAGTTCTGGACTATCATACTAACACGTTCATCTGCAAGTATGTTAGGAGTTTTTGTTTCGGAAACACGACGAGGTGCAATGACTGTCGAGCAGGGATCAGACAGAAGAGGGCAAGCTGTGGAATCGAAATAGTATGGAAGATTTTGCAAATTTTGGAAAAATTCCTTTCCTGTCTATAGCATGTCCTTTTGTATAACGTCTTCACATACAAACATCTTGTGTAGTGAAGGAAGTGTGCTTTCCTCAAATCGTTTCACTTCAACACACGATAAAACCACATCTTGGCTTCCAAAGATATGAATTGTAAAAGCTTATGTGGCAATCGAACAAAAAGGTTGGGAAACCCTGCTCTAATACGACCATCATTTTGGGTTACAGGAGGATCGAATCCATAAACTGGGATCTTTTAAACATTTTGAGACTGACCACTAAAACTAGATCAGCCCAAGATTAACGGAAACGGTCTACTAGTGAGATATGACACAACGACGCAATTCAGATCAATGCATCAGGTCTACTTATACCAAACGTAGTCATCACTCATCAGTGCAAAGCAGTCACTAGATATAGTATTCTCGTAATTGTAGAGAATTACGAAATATGGCCATAACCATAGTCGTGAAGCATTGCCAAATATAGGGATGTTTCATTGCAGGCTCTCTAGAGCAAAATTGAAGTTTCTGCTGCAAAAAAGCTGCATTTCCAATAGGCAGGAGTAAGTTCTCCAATTGCTCAAAACATAAGAAACATGATAAAAACGAGCTGAATTAGTTACTAGTGGTCATTACATAACATAAAATTGACACACGAAAAATATATAGGAAATAAGATAAACAACGAATAAATCGAAATTTTGGAAGTCGAGAATCAAATTTTCTTTCACAAGGGTTTTTATTAGCCAAGCCTCACATAAAAATTATAGGACGCAACTGATCCGAAACAACACGATTTTGAAATGCACCCTATGGCCGCAGGATAAGAACCATTGTTTTAATGAGATTTCTCAATTTGTTTTGATTTCACCTATTTTTCACTGTTTGGAGTCTGGCACCACACAGTCGCACAAATAATAAAAGCATATTGATCAGTTAATGAAGCAAGTCTAATCCGGTTCATACAACGTAAAGTTTCGTATGGCACATAGCCCATGATAACTCACCACACGTTGGTCCTAAGATAATCACTTTCTTTTCACATATTGTCAGTACACTCCACAAGTTTTTGAACAAAGCAGAAAGCTGGTTTCGTTTCGGTTTCTGAAACCAATCGGGATGAAAATGTTCAAATACAGCAAATGCTTTTTGCTTTGTGTAATTACAGTTTAGACAAATTTATTCATATAAGAAATTGTGAGAATACAAAAAATTTTCTTGGAAACCTTGCGGGCCTCATTGGAACTTTTCGCACGCCGAATCTGACCCGTGGGCCGGTTTTTGGGGACCGCTGCTGTACAGCAATGCAATCGCAAAGTTTTAGGAATTTTGTTGGAGAATTCGAAAAAGAAACTGACCCTTCAGCAATTCAACAGCAGGCTTTCAGCAGGGAAAGCTTCGTGTGAAATGCAAAGCTGTAGAAGTTATTATAACAGAAAGCGTGGAATCACTGGCAGTGGAAATAACAGCAACGAAGAAAAAAAGGACATAGAAAATGTTCGGAGAGTCTCCCTTATTATCGCGAGCAGTGGTTTAGCAAAACCGAAGCTTGACATCAACGAAAATTCTGATGCTGGCTCAGAAAGCTGCAGACTCTTGACAAAATGAAGTGGTATGACATTGAAAAAGTAATGCAAACATTGCAAGAACAAACGTTTAATTGAGGCATTTTTGAACTGCGACATGCAGTATGCACGTGTCTTGTCGATATTGTATTTACTGAGTGTGTATGACAGTTAGCTGTGGATTTTCGACAGGTGCTTTTGCTTTGAGCTGTGCCGTAGTTAAAATGGTCATTGTATTTCCACATAACCACATATTTTCCAAACGTTTACACGCCACAGTTCGTGTTGCTTCTAAATTCATTGTATTCGTGAGTTTCTTTGCTTTCTCTGCCTTTGTTTTAGCCTTTCAACATTTCCCCCTGATCACTGCTTGCNCATTTCAAGATTGAGGNTGCCTAGTGTTGCGTGGGGCTGGTTTCAAAGCCTTAAACGATCACGACGGCCGCAATCGCGGTCGCCAGATTTCTGGCCATTACTCGCCAGCCGCTAGAGCTAGAACGTTGTTCAAAACCTCTAAACATCCGGAAACGTTTCTAGTTGTGATTAAAAAATTGGAAAGTCTTGGATTTCAAATCTTTTGTCGATGACATCATAATTAGGGTTTACGTTCTTTGGATGTCGTTATCAACCGACGAATTGAGCTAATTTATTTGGCTCAACATTGTGGAGGCTACAATGGAGTCATTAGGGCACTTCATCTATTTCGTAGCGTTTCTCGTTCTAAAATTATGGCTCCAAAACCGTAAATTATTAAATTAATTCCTTGGGGATTAATTAATTATTTTGCTGTTTTCTTCATCGAATCTGCTCGAGTCAGCAACGCCCTAACGCCACATCATTACATCACGCAACACCTATTGGCATTGGCGACGGACATTTTTGGCAAGTCTTATGCTACTGGCATAGGCGTAGCCACGTGCAAAGGGGCCATCTCCCCACACATTTTTTCATATTTTGTCATTTTGCACTTTGAGAAGCGGTTACCCAAACAAAATACTGTCGTTTTTCATTTCTTGCTGTTCATGTTGCTTAAATTTGTAATATGTTCCTAATTTGTTACACTGCGGTCTTTCATTTGTAATTTGTGCAAATATTCCAAGTGTTTATGTGGCCTGCTTGAAGAAAAAATGCACTGTAATGTCTTTCAACTGCAGTTTGGGTAATGCAGGAATATCGGTGTTGGCATTGGTTATTGTGAATGAAAAATGAAAAGCATCAGTATCGGCCCACAATTTTGCTATTGCCTTAAAGATGTACCAGTGAAAGATATCCTTGCCTCAGTAGAAAATGGATTACAAGGCATTTTTCCCAGCGGGGCTGACCTAATTAGCAGGAAAGTGGTTTCAAACATGGGAAACAATGAGCGAAGTAGATCGGTTTTGACGAGAAAAGAACACATAGCATTGCAACCGTCAAAGAAAAATCAAAGTACAATAATCACCAAGGATGACGAAGGCAACATCACCACAGTCTCAATTTTAATTTGATTTATTTGTTTGTGAGCAGACACACAGTGTTAGCATAAGTCCACAATACAAGCACACACACTCTGCATAACGCAGGTCGACAAAAAAAGACAAAGCAGAACCTTTTACAAGGTATTGGAGCCGGCGTAACCACAGAGGTACACACACTTTTAGACAAAGAGTGATACGACCACAAGATTAAAAAAAAACGGATGATCAAGAAACGTACAAACATGTTAAAACCATTCCAACCGTATCCACAACCAAAAAGTATCGGTAGATTTGTTAATAACTTTCTCGAAACCTAAAAGCTGACAATAAGAAGCAAGCTTCAGACTAAAAAACTCAGATGACACATCACACCGGCTGTACAGACTACCGAAATTGCACAAAGAAAACATTCCACTAAGACCAAAAGCCTTTTTTCACAGACTCATCTTCCCACGGGTTAGCTAAAGAATTATCCTCACTGCTGAAAGCACTGAAAAATCAAAACATCGCGTATGAATCACTTTACACTCCGCTTCATCTAAACTTTTTGGACTTCGCTTCATCTACATGTACTCTCCATGTTGGAGTGGCTGAGGGTCATCCGGGTTTGTGAAGGAGGCCACTTTCTCCTTCCCTGGCTTAGCCTGCAGCAGAGATTGTGGTTTTGCTGCGGGTTTGAACCTGTGGCATTTCCACCAACAGACATGGAACTTAACTGCTGGGCCCCGTGACTGGATTATTGTTATTATTATTAATATCGAATTCATGGTTTACTTTCTTTTGGATAAAAATTTTTGGTAGCTGCTTGACGGAAGCGGACCAGCACAGAAAAGATATCTGTGTAATGTAATTAACTATAATAAATAATGTTAGTTTTAATGTAGACACAAACCAAGTTGTAAATAGGAAAGAATCTCGAAGTATTAGCGAAAACGCTTGAATTACAGACAAATAAAAAAAGTTTGCTGTGACGCGAAATCACCATCTCTGACGCGTACATCGCAGTTTGATTGAAAAATTCGTTGTGGCATGAAGCAAATAAAAGTTCTGAATAATGTGGCTATCTACACAAAAATCATTGGAAATGGCGCATTCCGTTCTTGCTACGAGTAGGAACTCATTTGACATTCCAAACATCAGGTCGTTGCAACATTTGGCGATGACACTTGCATTGCGATGTTGCAGGCCCCTGGGACTACGGCCTGAATATAGAAATTTAAACAAAATGTTCCATATACTGTAAAGTCTGGGTGTTTCCTTTTTGTCGTCAGATTCATTCTAATGAACTTTCTATTCACACAAATTGAAATTGTTATCTTGACAATTCAGCCAATGAACATCACAATGCAATTAGCACAAGGCCTAGTGGCTTCGTGAAATATTACCAGCAATCGGAACTTTCTGCTTTGATCACTTCCCAGTTGAAAAATCATACTGGTGCCAGAATAAACAGCGTGAAGTTTCCAACATTCACTAACAGCAGAGAGTTCTTTATTCGAAGTCATCGTTTTTAGAAGAGTGCACAAAAAGGAGGTGGTTTTCAGGCGATGCGAACATGCGATTCTCGTGTTTTCTCCGGAATTTTTACTTTACAGATCATTTGTCAATTGCGATATGTTGTTGTCACGAAGTATTCGCTGTGTTCACAGCAGTTCTAGCAATTAGAAACAACATCACAGTGTTCATGTTGCACGGATTGGTTTACAGTAAATACTTGCATTACTTTTACGAACGAAATATCAACAAAATACAATAAATTATTACTAATTGTGACGCAGCGTCACAATAGCGACATGATTTTGTTCGAGAAAGTTCGAACGGTGTTGCTTGAAATATGTTCGCTGAAAAAGCTGCAGGTCGTTGTTCATCAACGCAAATTTTTCCCTGTCAATGGTGAAAACGGTGTTCAAAATTTCTTTGAACTTGTTGCATTTAATAAACTGGCACCAAAATGAGGCATGTTAATCTGCTTTGCCGAGCTGCTGGAAATGAGAATAGTTATGGATATACAACCAATTTCTACAACTCGTCGTTTCGTCAACATATACTGATATTTAACCTTGGAAGAATCTATACAAAAATATAATCAGGACGGCATCTTAAACAGAATGGTGAATCAATTGTAAATGGCTATATTGCAAGTGAAAATATAAGATTTAAAATGAAAAGCTGTGTTGAAGAGAACATACAAGATCTGAAAGTGTTCAACTACCTCTCAGCTTCCCTGCGTCTAGAAGACATCTTGACTTCAAAGAGTGTTTCTTGAACAAGACATGCATCAACTAATTCCCTTTTTACATGGCAAAGAGAAATTTTAAATATATTCAAGCTTTTTATATATAAAGCACAGGTGGTGAACTTTCACCAGAAAAACAACGTGATAAAGTGATGTGTGAGGTCCGTTTTGGGGTTTTCTTGCTTGGGTCTCATTTGTCAATTGTTACTGTTGGAACCCGGAAGGAACTCATCATTCATTCCAGCGGTTGGTGCACATTCACGTAATTTCCGCATGCAAATCTGCTGTTGAATGTCCTGATAGTGAATTTATGCTCCTCATGTTGCAGCACTTGTGATAAGGAAAAGTCTTTCACAAATAAGTGCGATTTGAGCTGAAACTTGTCAACGAGTTTGTAAAGTCAGTCACTTGATTTCAGTAGTCAGCAAATCAGGAGTTAAAAATCACGCCATGAAAATCGTGAGAAATTACTTTTCTGCTTTGTTGAATACGCACAGGACAACCTTCATGTTCAACCCCTTTGCAGTATTTCTCAACCATTTAGATTTCATAGCACCCTTTAATCAATATGCGCGAATGGGCCATTTGAATGCGTGAACTCACGTATGATAGAAACATTGTGCGTTGCCTAATTAAATATGACGAATTGGGATAAGAACACAAGTGACACCATTCCACAATGGCTAATTTAAGACTGTTTGCGAGTGTGACTAATGTGTATTTCTGATGTAATGTGCAAACGTGTAACATGATGTTAAACATAAAGTACATCATCGATAGTGCAAGGCGTGAAATGTGCGACAGGAAATAAAAGCAAAAGAGGAATACCGATGGTACAATGTTCAATTGTGTGCAATGAGACAATACGTAAGGCGCAAATGTGTACAGTGATGTCATGCATGTGACGATGTATGTAGAAATGTAAAACGACGAAAACCACGTAATCTACAAAATTACGAATATTTTGTTCGAGAATCATAATGCTGAACAAAATTAAAAGGTTTGTGAAGAAAGCATAAAATATATGTAAAAATATTGAAACTATTGAAACTAGCGGTGGTCAAAAAATAATAAAGACAATAGAAACAAACCCGTGTTTGAGACGCGTGAAAAGTATAAGGTTATCGAGATTCGACGATAAGCTTAAATAGGCCCGTACTGGAGCGAGGTCCTTGGGTACGAAGGGGGTGCGGTAACAAGTGATCCGTGACTGCTTTGAGGAAAGGGCAACTCTCTGCAAAACAGGGTTTAGGATAATCATTTCGCTGATTTTCTTTGTCATTTTCAGGAGGAAGTTGGGATGACCTGGTTAGTGTCCAAAACTATTAGGGGTACATAAAGCGCTGATGATTGTTCAGTGCAGTGTTGTATTGTTTTTCGTGTGTAGCTTGTGGTTGTGAAATAAAAGTTCATTGTGCAAATAACTGAAGGACAACATGGGCTGGTATTGTACTGAGTTCATGTGTGTTGTTCAGAGATGTGCAGAAATTGTTTGAATGGCGAGAGAGAGAAGTGGTGGCATAGTCGCTGAGCTTGTTGAACCCAGGTAGACATAAATTATACGAGTAAAGCTTTCATGAACAAATAAAATGATTTTATTTATTTATTTTTTTTTGTTCCCCATCGCATAATACAAACCTTTTGCAGAATTCGATAGGACTGCCCGAAAGAGCGTCTAAAAATGTAGCCACTGAAAGAAGCAGCATTCTACTCGAACGTTAGCACCTTTTAAAATTGGTTTGAAGAACGGTTTGTCCAAATTGAGCCATGGTTACCTGAGCAGGAATAACAATTTTTGTCACTTNAGTATACGCTGAAACTGNCTGTCCTGAACTGACATCTTGCCTTCACCCTTACTCCAAGAACTTTATTTGTTCATTAGAACGACAACACACAGAGTCCTTGTTCCTTACATCTCCTCGTAAGTGCTGAATGAAGATACCCCATCGTGTGGCCTGTAGAACACAGAGGCGTAACAATGGAGTGCAGGAACATAATGTTTTTTTAATTGACAATTAATGATTTAAAATTTCTTCTGAGGATGAAACAGTAATTGTCAATTGAAGAAACATTGTTCTCTGTGCAGAGACGCATTTGAAACGTTTTTGGAAAATTAGTGCTTTGATACAACTACCAGATCAAGCTGTGTGAGACTGCAACAAAGAAATAACACAAGTTGTACCGCTTTTTTCAACTGAAGTTCCTTTCCTTGTCTTGAAATAGGCTGACAACCAGAAATTTCACTTTGTGCAAGCAACAAAGCAACAGTTCAAACTGAACATTCACTTGCCAGTAATGGTAGCAGTAACAAATGTACTTCCATACGAAGCAAACCCCAATATGATAATCATGCAAATGCACTTTGCAACCATTTTGAACAATGTGATCTCCCAAGGTGCCGAAGCACTTTTTCACCAGGAATTTCCCTCGCATGCGCAATCACAATTCAACATCTTCGAGAAACAATTTTCGTACTAAGTGTTTAGGCTATTACATTAAGTGTCTAGCAGTGCAAGAAGTTGTAGACTCGCAGGTAAATTCCAACTTTCAGAAACCACTGAATTATAACTTACTAGGCAAGATTGAAACACTTCATCTTAACCAAACCAATCTCAGTATTTTTTTATGTGAAGTAATCGCCATAAAAAGGAACAGACAGGCACTATCCCACCCTCCTGCAGGACATAAAACTAACAAACAAGTGAATCCAATGTATTTCAAGACCGATTTAAGAGAACAACAAGAAAAGATCTTCAAAGACAGTCAGCTGAAATAAAAAGCCAGACAGGCGCGTAAGCAAGCCATGCCCAACTGAATCAAGAAACACCAGCTCTTTCTTGGTTGTTTCTTGTGCAAATACACGACCTGAATTTATTCATGGGACTGGTCTTCACTGAACATTTTGCAAACATCGTCTCTCCCTCTGAAAGATTCTTTGTTCAACGTGTTTCCGATTTTAGGTTAATTTTCATTGAAAGATGTCAAATGGTGTATTGCCAAACTTGCTGTGCTGTTTCAAAGCAAAGAAATGAAACCTTGTTTCCCACACCAAATACCTGAGAAAGATTTACGACGGAACTAAAGTTTGTGCAACAAATGCACGTATCAAGTTCATCATTGATTTTCCATTAGCAGGAATGTACAGAAAAAATATTTTCTCTGCGTTACGTTTCCGCCAATGTTCACAATGACAATACTTCGTATTTATGAAATGCTGAAATATATTCAAAGGACGTTCTGCAAGTACTCTAATGTAGTCCCGTCGACACGGGGGACGGCTTTGGTGGGCTTAGACCCCAAGCAGAGCGGCAAATTACCCCAAATATGAATAATGAAACACTTCAAATCAGAGGCGTTTTGATCAAATTTTAAAGGGCAAGCCTCCTGAGCAAACCTAAACCCTCCTAATGAAATTTATTAAGACGGTTTTGGTCCGATATTTTGAATTTTCTTTGTGCACTCGTATTGACAACATCACATTCTCTTTAAATTATTTTCTAAACAACTGCAGTGTATGGCCTGACCGGACGCTGAAAAACTACAGCGAAAAAACACAGGTACTCCGGTGGCGTTTCTGTTCAACGTTCTTCTCAGGTAGAGTAAAGGCTCCTTTGCTTTCAGACAAAAAATATAAAGCCTAGTAACCTGAGATGAGTCTGCTAACAAAGGCAGTCAAAAAGTAAAAATTCTACAGTTCTGTGATATATCTTTCCTCTTGGATCTGGTGACATGTTGAATTAAGAAGAAGATCAAAAAGCTTTGTTGAAAGTTCGCCTCAACCCACAGAAATTTTCTGACTCAACTACTGTCAACAAAAAGCGACTGAGCTGCTTTCATCGAGTTTTCCATTTAGAGGGAACGACACAAAATATTTCTGAAGACGCGACAGCGCTGCTTCAACCTTCCTGTCGCGTATATTTGGTTTGGTTGTTATCCCATCCGTCTACAGAATTTTCAGCGCATCAGTTAGAAACACAAGAAATTCTTCGATAATCAGATGCGTCTGGTGTCAGATGAGAACAGCGTTTCTAACACCTACAGTTTATGAAATTCAACTTTGAAAACGAAACGAGATAACACGGTCCGCATCACAC
>JGI24158J21664_10014006_pt1 | contig 10559 bp, 6 predicted proteins | sample Ectturendosymbi3_FD_21664 | JGI IMG/M metagenome (IMG submission 21664)
CCCTCCCCTTAGTTACGGGGCTGGTCACCAGATGATTAGGTATGCAGGCATCACATTGTAGGCCAGATTGGTATGTGGGTATGTTTTCAGGAAGACGTCTGGTTCGTTTTCTTTTGGATAACTTGAAGTCCTCTGTAGTTGGCTTGGATAATTCTGCTTGGGAGTTTGATTGGTGTTTGGGAAAGCTATTAGACAAACAATGTTTGGACAATCGAAAGGGTACCCAACAGCATGCAGGAGCTGACAATGGGAGATTGAAAGGACAGATCCTCCACCCATCAGCAGTAAAATAAATTGTAAATCATTTTTTCAAGTAGCCTACGCTAATTTTGGGCAAACATTTTTTGCTACTAAAAGAGGATATGAATAGAGATTTGGCTAGGGGTGGGGCTGCATGCACGATGCCCAGAAGCTAAAAACTTGTAGCATTTTTAAAGAGCAGAAATGTGCAAGAAAAATGTTTAGCTACCATATCTTGCAATATATATATCGTAACTTGCAATTTATCGTCTTTTTAACGTTTAAGCAACTCAAACAAGACATCAAATCGCGCTGTAACCAATACTTCTTATAAAATGCATGAAAATCGATGTGTTCTACTTAAGAGTGATATGCACGTGGCCACGTGCGACCAATGCGATTCACCGTTTTGTGCACTCGAACTGACAGCTCTGATAAAACCCATTTGATGTGTTCTGCTATATTGCTGTGCTTCTTTGTGTCATAGTCTGATAGCAGTGCAACCAAGTTGAACTGCAGTACTGTGTTCAACAACAAAATTAGGTTTATTAATTTCTAAACCATTTGTAGGAATAAAGCAAAGTGTAATTAGTGTTGCTTTGAAAACACATCTAAAAAACAAGATTGGGAATTTGTATTTACAAAACTTCACTTCCGCATCGGCCCGATGACTATATTGGTTTTACATCAAGCTTTCCCCCCACAATTTACAACAAAATTGCGCCCATGCCGGTGAGCAAATAAATTTTATAATGGGCAGTTTTGAGATCCACGTGTGCTAGCAATTTTATTCTAATTGAAAGCAAACTAGACTTTCATCAACAACCTGGTCAAATGGATGGACACAAAGTTAAGAGTAGTTGCTTCTATAACCGTCCGAAAACTTCATATGACTGTGACGTCACGGAATTGAAGTTAGGACATTTGAATCTTGGAAATCATTGAACTATCGTAGAGTTAAGAATCTAATCGTTTCGCATGAAACTGTCCCCGCTTTGAAATTTCGGTCAACGATTGAACATCAAACTGTTGTATTGCGACATTCCAAATAACGGTAATACATTCGAATTTTAGCAACTAGTGCAAGAAAATGCAAAAACACGGCAAAAATTTCCCTGATCATTTGCAAATATCTGGATTTATTTTAATGACAGAATTTTATGGGCACAAAAATCTACTGATAACAGAACATAAAGTTGGCCAGAGTTGCACCTTGTTTTCTAAAGCACGAGTTTGGCAGAACTTTTTCAAGATCCCGAATGCAGCGTTCTTGCATGTTCCCCTCTCTCTTAAGGTCTGGTCACAATCACCGCTGGTGCGAGCTGTGGGTTCTGAAGCATGCACTCCAAGCGTTGCGAGTTTTACAACGTCATAAAGGACTGACAGAGAGCAGACTCACGAATACAGAAAGGAAGAATGCATATGAAAAACTTAAGGCAAATGATTTTTTTTACAAAACTATTGAAAAATATAAAATTGCAAAATCCTAAAATATCTCTTTGGGTATGATATCCTGAAAAGTTAACAGAAAATAAAAGAAGTACTGCGATATAATGCTTTACTTGTAATTATTTAACTTTCAAGACAAGGTTGTCTTGCCTATGCTGCTGCAAATTTATCGATTATTTCGTTAAGAAACTGATATAATTTAAATGTGTCACATGTATGAAGCCAGGTAGGAAAAAGATACGGCAGTGACGCTAGGTCAGAAATCTTGTGATCTGAATGTCGACAATCATGTCCATAGAGGTTCTCAGTTTATTGATCGAATTAATACAAAACATATGTAGCAATAACTGAAAAATTTACAATTATAACTAATATGTGTAACGCTGTTGCACAGTTGCAGTTAGAATCATGCATAAGTAGTCAGCATTTATTTCGAAATTCCACAAAACCACATCAAATATATTTAAACATGAAGTTTGTCAAACCATCCAAGCTTAAATTTTCCCAAACATCAGATCTGTTGTCCTATCAACATACTGTAAGTTTCAACGCTGCTCTAAAAGCGCGGAGTTAAAAGGTTCACAGCCCTGGCTATCTGAAAGCATTGTGACGCAACCGTGAGTCAAACCACGTGCTGGCGCTGATTGCTGGAGACAGAGACTCCGCCCAAAACATCACGAAGGTTCGTAACTGTTCGCTTTGTGAACCTTGGTGATCCTGATGAGATTTCACAACTGGTTAGCAGCCGCTGGCATTTTACATTTTGCAAATCGTGATTATTAGCATCGGCTGACATTTGACAATTCGAAATTATTACGTAACATTCCGACCTCGATTTGACGATCCCGAAATGTTGCGCCCGGAGGTGGATGTCCCTCCTTTGCCCCCTAGTTACGCCACTGGCCCGGGGGCTGTATATTACACGCCTCTACTCTAATCGCTTCTCTAGATCGCACACATTACCAGATTTTAGGTAACTTACAATACGTTTCAATAGGATCTCGTCTCAACCGAAAGCATTGTTAAACCTGTAAAGTATGTTTTGTTTTTTGAGATGCTGTTGCACATGAAGGTGGCAGCTAAAATTATCTGCGAACATTCACATTGGTCTCTGGTATACGTAATCTCCAAAATATATGCTGTTTTGTAAATTTAGACCACCAGCTGCCAGTCGAAGATGTGGGGAACATTGATATGGCCACACCAAATGAAGCCGACGATGATTTGAACAAGGCGACCAGCGAAACTGGCGGGAATGGAGAAAATGTTGCGTCCATAAACCTTGACTGTCCAAACTCTCCTATCGACGCTGAGGACCGAATTGTAGATCTTTCACTTCTCGAGGTTCTTTGCTTTGCGAAGACGATTTGCGTTAACTTAAAGCATATTTCAAGTAGTTAATGTTCTTTTTTTTTTCATTTTTCTGAACTCTTTTACGGTGATTTCGTGTTTTGGAATAGGCATTCAGATCCTGATCCATTATCATTTCTCAGCTTTTTTCTTAGTGTTGGCTAGTGGTGGGCTCTCTACGGTGGCCAGTAGGCCCCATCCAGCTAANTTTCCATCCCTGGATCAAACCTCTCGTACGCTTCCGTTTTATGTGGAGAACGCCAGGATCTCTTAAAATATTTTGGTAGAATCGCTTCTATCCCATGTCAGAATTATTATCGAAGTCTTTGAATTTGATAATATTTAATTTTCGCAGGATGGATTTACCCCGATGCTGAGAATACTACTTCGAATGGAAGCGAAACACGTTGAAGCTAATTTGGAATATCATATACAATGGCTGAAAACATACGGCTTCTCGCATCAACAAGGAAGGTAAGAACAACCGAATTGGTTCTTACAAATTCATTTCAACAACTTTGATGTAGTTATTAGCTGTAGGAACAAGTAAGTTGTAATGTAGTCGAAACCAAAATTCCCTGTAGGCTGAGGCGAAAATGTGATGATCCATCGGTTTTTGCCAAAGCCCCAATTACAGCTGTTTAGACGATGATTAACATGGAGCTTCCAGATGAAGTTTCAATGCCAGCACAGAGAACAGATTTTTAAGTTTCGATAATGGAATCGTAACTGACGTATACGTAACAGTGCAACGCGAATGCCGCTAAGTTTGTTTGAACATACTGTTTTAAACGGACACGATGCATCATGATTGCTACACGCAAAATCTGATTGTAGAATTCGGTCATTCTTGTCATCATCTGCACATGACCATGCTGTGTGGCTAAGGCTTTGTGTAGTAGGACGCGACATGAACCAATTTAAGTAGCCTTAAAGTAAAAGTGAAGCGATCCTGCCAAACCTGCACTTGCGCACCTGTGTTCTGCGCAGATCTAATCGTGCAATGAGGTCTGATTTATCAACAGAACCCACGACCAGTTTACTCTCTGGGCAACTGCGTACGGTTTTTAGATATGCTTATCTGTCAGGGCCACCACCCCCTGACCTGGTGCCGTCCGCTTAGGTGCTGGCATGTGGTCTGCAGTTCGACTCTAGGGCATGGTTTTAACAAGACCTTCCTGTGGCCTTCTTGTTTGGCGCCCGGTGCAAAGAAAGCTGCGAGGAAAGTCTTTCAAGTCCGCTCGAACATCTTCATGGAGGACCAAGTACGCGTGCCAGGGGCATAGTCAAGCAACACTCTGCATTACCTTGAATGCTTAATGGCTGGGCGTTGTTGCGTGATCTTGTACACTGTTCGTATGTACTTCAGCGATCTTCAATGTATCTTGTACATTCGGACTTGATCACCTGCGCAATGACTCATGTCTCATCGTCGGCAACAACGGAGGGGGACATCTTCACTAATACTTATGGCATGTTAAAGCTTCGCTGCCGGGACAGTTCGCATGAACCTTGGTTTCTAGCGTCATTTAGCAACTCCATACCTCGCCAGGCGATTGAGCTAGAGAGCTGTTCAAACCCTCAAAAGATGCGGTGAGTCTTCTAGTTTGCATTTAAAAATTGGAAAATTTTGAATTTCGTTTTTTTGTGGGTGACGTCATAAGTGGGGTAGGTTATAAGCCATTTTGGCCCAGGTTACTGGACCCTGGGCGCCAACCACTAGAGGGAAGTTTTTACTCAAGTTTTTATTGGAAACTAGACTAAAATCTGATTCTTTTGGGCCTTTGATTGGCTTTCTAGTGTTTATGGTTCCAAAGTTATGGCAAAATAACCAACATTTGGGTAAAAATCTTTTTGGATAATTTTTACCCAAATTTAGTTTTTTTGGCCATAACTTTTGAACCATAAACGCTAGAAAGCCAATCAAAGACTCAAATAACTCGGATTTTAGCCTAGTTCCCACTGAAAGCTTAAGTCAAAAATTCCATCTAGTGGTTGCGGCCCAGGGCCTGATGACCTTGGCCAAAAAGGCCTAAACTTACCCCACTTATGACGTCAACCAGAAAAAAACCGAAACCCAAAACTTTCAAATTAAAAAAAATCCAAACTAGAAGGCTCACCGCATCTTTTGAGGGTTTGAACAGCTCTCTAGCACAAACGACTGGCGAGTTGTGGAGTTGCTAAGTGACGCTAGCAACGTGGTTCACGCGAACTGTCCCGGCAGCGAAGGTGTATTATTAAAAAATGTCGAAACTTCTTTGCCCAGGTTTTTTGAGAAATTGCCCAAATTTTTGACAAATCAAAACTTTTGGGGGTGCGTTTTTACACCCAACTCCTACACCACTGATCCAACAGCTACTGCACCCTGTTATTTTGAGGTCGAACCCATAAATTGCTAAAGCTAAAGAAAGACACTTATGTTTTAAAAAACTGTAAATACCAATTTGCTGGAAGTATGTTTGTATGAACGTCTTGCCAACACGCTGCCAGATGATGCGTCTCGTTAAAGTAGAAGCTCGTTTCGTCATTTGACAGGTGGATCTATGCATTCCTGGTTTGTTTGGAAAAACCTCTTTATCCCACCGTGATCTCAACGTTACGTGACCTCGCGCGAGAATGCGCTCGTCTTCGTCCGACAATGGTAAGCATTTGTGATGTCACTGTGCTTGCACATCTACGTATGCGACCGTAACCTTCAAGATGTAGTCTTATGCGCTGTGGTCAGCTCTAATGAGATGTGGTAGATTCAACCGCCGATATCATTTTTATTTCTGGCACAACCGTCGTTTGCTTCAAATATCTTTGAACTTGCGCAGTGTTCAACTGCCGTGCCGTCTCTATTATGAAAACTGGATTTTTTCGGGATAAAGTGCTTGTTCCGCGGGCGGCAGAACGTTAGTTCACGAAATACAGTATCAGCTTTTGATAAGCAAATGTGTTCCGTTACATTTTCAGTAAAGTATCTGCTTGCCTGCTCATGTAACAAGTGCGCTGTCACAACCAAACTTAGAATACGTTTCGACATATGATGGTCCTACAGGTTTCATCGAACAACGAGGAGCTGTTGAATGGTTTGAATCTGATTATTTGCATCGTTGCGAAGTATTACGATCAGTCCGATTTGATGGCCACTTCCTGATGCACATTGAAGCCGCAGAACGTTTGTTTAAGATGTTGATTGCCTCATCGGCTTCATGTTTCCGAAAGAGCATGATATGAAGACGGAGGACATGAAAAACAGACTGGTCTTTTACTTTTAAGCTGTGACGACTTGACTTCACTCTCTTTACGACATTGACAGACTTGTGGGAGGTATCAGGAATTGCCACCTGCGTCAATTGCGAGAAGCTCTTGGAGGCGATTCCCTCTGAAACAATTTTTTTTCACACCAATGGTTATGGCGCTGGGCCGGGTTGGCTGACAACACACGAGTGTGCTTCTACCAGCCTTGTTTGTATAATTTTATTCTTTGCAGTGTTTAGGCAAGAAATCTTAATGCTGGGAAGATTAATTGACAAGCAAGCCTCGCTGAAAACGAAGTCAACTTGAATAAGAGATTGGCAACCTGAAGATGCGTTAGGTAACGGTGCATTCGTGATATCATCCAAACCACGTGAACATACGATATTTCCCAGATTGATCAAATAATATTGCGATTATAAGTTTAAATAGGTTAAGAAAAGATAAGAGCACAATGTCGATCTTTAGACCACTGGCCACGTTGCTGCAGATTGCTGCATAAAAAAAACATGCTTTTAGCGGAGCTTTTTGATGAACATGTGACGTTAGAGACTGTCATACAGTACTTTACGATCCAGATCCAGTCCTGAATTTTTAAAACTCCGTCCTAGTGCAATCATAGGCCAAAAAATTAAAATAATGCAAAGTCCAAATAAAGTCTAAAATTGTAACAAAAAACAGCTTTTTAACAAAAAAATTCCTTGCTATGAACTCAGTTCAAATCTGGACCGGATCCAAATCAAACAAAATTCGTTATAGTCCGAACCCACGTCCGGTCCAATGCTCATCTCTATTATGAAGGCTTGAAAAGCTTAAAATATCGAGAGTATTTTCTTTCTCGTGCCATTGCGCCACCTGCTGTTCAAGTGGCCAAGGCGGACGAGAAGATTTTCTCCCTGTCGTATGGCCATCTAAATTTCCTTTTAATGCTAATTTATTTTGCCAGACTACAGCAAAATCTTGAACAAGTGAACCAGGTCGGGCATGCTTGTGCTCGCCTCAGAGCAAGCGACCACACACGAACATTTTTGGCCTGGAACTGCTGTAATGCATATTGAAATACAGGCGGATAAGATCTTACTCATCGGCAATTGCGTCCATCGGCCCCGATATCAATATTTGGGCGGCTTCGGATGTCTCTGCGGCTAAAAGCGATTTCGTTTCCTATGATTTAGTTCGTAACATTGCAACTTTTATGTTCATCATTTAGTCTTTTGGCAATTGTTGCCTTTGAAAGCACTAATTTGAAGTCCCGGGCCGGGGCGCTGATCACTTGCAACCCAGCATCGTTCTGTTTCCTGGCTATCGCGAATTAAAGGTTTATGTACACTTCAAATGATGCTGAAAACTTCGAAAGGAACTGCACTATTTGTGTTCGAAACGTCCGGCATGATTTCGTTCATCTCCTTTTTCACTATTAAATTAAACCAGTCAGTGTTGCGACATCAAAATGAAATTCACAGTGAGGTCCATTAAAAGCCATAGGTTTGCCACAACCTTTCGAGGAATCAACCGACCAGGTCCTGCTTTCATGACTTCGTGATGGTTCAGACTGGACATAACGTGTTGCCAAGTTACCAACTTTCCTAAAGGCCACGCACATGGGCGTCGAAAGGGATTTTTGGATTCTTTTGAAATGTTATATTTATTTATCAACTTTTTAGTAGAAAAATGTTTTTCTCTTAGTTTCAAGTTGGCAAAATGAAATTTCACCACTGTTGGCCCCCCTGGAAAAATCCTTCCGACGCGTATGGTCACACACTCGAATCAATCGGCAAATAGGAAATCGACCTCGCATGACACACGCATACTCAATCCAAGAATCTGCGAGCAATGCTTACAGGTCAGCTATTTGAAGGTCTAAAGCAAGATCAGAGACAAGCAAACTCTAGAATTAAATGGCCCTTCTCAAATAAATTGCTTTCACTAAACCTAGATGGCGTTAATTACGGAGCAACTAAGTCACATCGACGGAATCACACCGCGATGACCCAACAGAGAGCGCTTGCAGAATGCGTAAGCAGAATGGCAGTCGTACTCCGGGAGCATCCAGCCAGTAGGGTTAGGGGGACGATTTCATTAATATTTGGTAGTCAAGTCTCGACGGCGTCGCTACTGTAACGATGAAATATACCACACAACACTGTTGTGACAAAACAATGGCCTTTGATCGCGAATGCTGTTTTCCGAATTGTACAAAATCATGGTGAATAAAGTTAATTTAGTAGATTTTAGGGAGGTGATTGCCCCAATCTCCGCCCTTGCCAGGGAGGACCTTTTAAAGCTGAACGTTGTGAGGGCAGGTACCAAACTCGGCAAGTGATCTGTAGGAAAAAAGTGGGCAAAGCAATGAACAACGCAAAGGGCTACAAGAATTATTTCACACTAGTGAGGATCATGCTTTGAATATTAATTGTGCGTGAAGTTTGTTGAGCCATTTATCTTCACAGACATCCACAGTGGAAACTGAGTTCTACAAAAGTAATAGTGTAAGGTTCATTATAGTGAGGGTGACAATGACATTTTTTCAGTTATGCAGCCAGACAAGTGTGAAAGCACACATAACTGGTCAGTATCGGATTTCAAATAGACGATGAACCATCTACTGGTACAAAAACCCTTAGATCAGAGTTGCCAGATGAAAACTTCAAGAAATAGCCAAACAATGCTAAGAGGCCAGAACAAGGCCAAACCAACTGTTAATAGGCCAGAAAAAACTAACTTTATTTGCGGTATTGCCATTCTTTTGTCACAAAAAATATCTAAATTGCAAGAATATAAAAACAAATTTTCTTCAAAATTAAGAGGAAATCTTGCTTGGCATTGTACTGAAGCACTGATCTTCCCTGACTTTTCATGGTTTGTGAAATTGCACAGTTTGGGTAAAATGATGCCACAGTTTGCACAACTCCCATTCACTCTTGTACTTATGACCACAATCATATGAATCCTTTCACTTCGACGTAATTATCGCATTTCTATCGCGAAGACGCAGACCTGTCTGCCAAGTGCTGAGAGTGTTTAGTGCTTATAACGCAACGGATACTACACAGTGCAGTGAGTGCACACATTTCCAGTGATTGCGAAAAACTTCATTTCGAATCTAGCATTCCTCAAATATTACTAATATCGCAATGTGGGCGTCTGCTATAGCATTTATCATACAAATTTTGGAAATGTTTTGCCGAAAAAAATGGCACAGCAATATTTTCCTTCATAAGAACCTATTTCAGCGTAAAAATGGCCAAAAAAGAGCCAAAAGGCCAAACATATTTTTTAAGGCCAGACAACTTGAGATGGGGCCAAAAAAAGGCCAACTAATTTTTTGGCCAACCAACTTGAAACGAAATTTGGCTTAAAAAAGCCAATATGGCAACTTGCCTTAGGTCGAAGATATGTGAGCGCGTGCAGAAAACACCACAAACACAAAGTTGGCAATGATCAATATGTTTATCTACGTAATGATACAATGTAAAGTGGGGTCTCAGGCTTCGGGCGAATTACTATACCAACTACATACAGACTAAACACCAAACTACTTCTACTTGCCCTGGCCGACTTCGACCCCTTTTGTTTCACGAAAATTAAAAACACTTTAAGCGTTTGAGAATCAACTCAGTAAAAAGTTCATTCCAATGACCTAGCAAAGCTTTTCTGTTCGAAAAAACTATCAAAATTTGCAGCAGAAGGTACATGGTAGGAGGCGCGGAAAACCGCAGTGAAAGCTGTTTAATACTTTTCCAACCAGGCGGTTCTCTCAGACTTGAAGCCCATGTCATGGAAATTAGTAGCCTATGCTAGTACAGTAGAACTCGTCTAATTCGTCACTTTTTCGTCGGTCCGGGCAGAATCCTTATCTTTTGTGTATATTTCTGTTCGTCAATTTGCGTAATTTGTCACCTCTTTCTATCCCTGAGAAGCATTTTGTTCGTCTAATTCAGGGGTGAACAATTAATTTGGCTCGGGGGCCGCTTTGAGAAGGCCGTACTTAGCGGAGGGCCGTACTTTATACTCTAATGCAGTGTTTCTCAACCTTTTTCGGTTCGTGACCCTTTGTTATTTTACATACCCTGTGACCCTTCCTACTCTTTTTTCAATACATGTAATGGTAATGGTTTATTGTTTCATATGACTCAGTCAATAAGCAGAAGCACCATAAAGGCCATCGCATGCAGTAAACCAACCATTAGTGAAAATTAGAGCAAATGAAAACACAATGGCATAATAGCTGATTGGTGTAAATAAAGACGGGCGCTGTGTCATATAGGATTGGCGAAAGA
>JGI24158J21664_10014007_pt1 | contig 10558 bp, 9 predicted proteins | sample Ectturendosymbi3_FD_21664 | JGI IMG/M metagenome (IMG submission 21664)
AGAACAACACCATACATATATGTGGCGCGAACAAGCAATAATAGAGTGATCATGGCATGTGAAATCTATTGTTGCTTGCTGCCACAGTGCGAAGCTTTGCGTATATGCCGCTCGGGATTTCCGATCGCAACAGTTGCATCTAATTTTTTCTTCCAACGGTATATTTATTAGGCAGTTATAAATGCATGCTCAATCTCCAGACAGCACCATATTGTGGTTTTATCCGTGGAACAGAGAAATATGTATATATTTTTTATGACATTTTGCACAAGCACTACTTTTTTAGGCAGATTTCATGTGATTTGTGCAGTGTGCTATTTTTTTATTAATTGTTTCCACCATTTTGACATTGCAGAGTTTTTTGATTAAGCTGACAACAAAGTTTGGTGATTCCCTTTTTGTTTGTTCTAGGTGTGATGTTTGGTTATTTTTATTTGCTTTCTTTTTATTTCAGATGCATACATCCATTTGGGGTCAATTTCAATCTCTGTACTGGGTGGCAAGTTAATGTTTCGTGATGTTTTGTATGTCACTACTGACTATTCTTTGCGTATTCATGATGGATATGCTATTTTCAGATGGTGGCGACCATATGATTTTAAGTCCTTCATGAAACGAAAAGGTTTGATGAATTTACCATTTGCTGTTTGAATGCTCTGTTATTACTCTGGTTTGTATAGGTGAGGTGTGGTTTTGGTTCATTTTATGCTGCTCAGAATTTTAGATGTGGCAAGCAGTTCATAGTAGTTTATGTATATTGCCATGAATTGTTGAACATTTTTGAACCTATTTGTTGAGGCAAAAGTAAGTGAACTCTCATCTAATACAAGAAAGCTACTGAGTTGAATTTAATTGAATAAAGCAGCCCTCGCTTGGTTGAAAAAGTGATCCTGGTGCATTCAGCCACCAGTGTTTGTGAAATTAGGGTTGTCTTTCTTTGCTGCAAACATTTTACAGTCTTTGAAAAATTTTATTTCATGGAATATGTGCTCTCACATAATAGGAGTACATATGCAATGGATATTTTGCATTCTATGGAAAAATGTTCTTATGTTAATGAACAATTCATTGAAATATGTGAATTGATTTCCCATTTTTTCTTAGTTATTTTCTCAGCTATGTTTGACTTCCTGTGAATTTCTATTTTTTTGCTGATCTCAGTATAAGAATATGGCTGTGGTCTTTTGGTTATCGTGATTTTTCGGTTGACATCTGATGCTCAAATCAATTACGTAATAAAATCAAGTATAGATATACGCTGATAGCAGATCATACTGATGGGTTACGCTTGTTTATTTGGAGGTAACCTTATGGCGGATTGCATTTTGTTGCTGTTCATTTTCTACATTGATTTTGATATCTTAGGTACTATAATTGCTCCAAAGTGTGATTATTTAAGTGCATAATATGTTGATCAAACATTGTGTTTTTACATTTTGTCATCAGCATTAGACCACCCTGGAAGAAGCACTGATTTGTGCATTTTTATGCATACCAAAATTATCTTTTTAGGTGTAAAGAGATCATAGAGCTGTTACTTTGTCAGAATGGTGCACTTTCCTAAATTCCAAAAGACTGAAAATGTGATTTTTGTTAGTTTCCATCCAGTTTACCCAACTGTGGCCAATGTGAAAATTATTTCATTGTGTGTCTACACTGCAAGTTTTGTGTGTCAGAATATTATGAAGCAGCAATAGATGTAACTTTCTCAAAAGCTGTTTCAGTCAACTGTTGCATTCTGAGGCCTTGACATGAAACAAAAGCAGCACACAGTGCACTTTATGAAAGTAAAAGCATAATTTTCGGCAGAAGTTGATAATTTTGCATAATGAACCAATGGCAGAAATAGTTGAAACTATGAAGCAAAGAGTTATTGCACACACAAGTTCTTCAACTGTCTACCATGATCATAAGGAAAAGGTTGAAGTCATGTATATCCTTTGCATTAAACGCAATTTATACTTTTATGTCTGGTTGGCTTGTTATCATTATCTGTTCTGTATGGCAGTAACTTTCAGTACTCTCAGATGTTAATACAATTGCCTGGTTTGGATTTGCAAGATAGTGTGCATATGACTACATAGTTGGGAGCCAATAGCATACTTCCTATTTAAAATTTTTGACTGTTGTTTATGCTGTCATAATTTATAACTTATATTGGTGAAGCATTTTACTGAATTTCTGGACTGATGCTGGTGAAAAATAATTTTTAATGTGCTACGTTTGGCACAGGAAAAGCGAAATACCTTTTGCTTATGAGTCCCTTATTTGACCAGATATTCATTTGTGCTCTGGGTTGCAAGTCATTTGTTGTTCTGGGTTGATCAGTCTTTTTGCTTGTGTATGCTTCGGAATAACTCCATAACTTAACAACTTGTGGTCATGCAGCAACTGCTCAAATTATTTTCTTGCTTTAGTTATTTTTTGGTGCATTTGTTTGAAAGTAAGTTAATGACTCGGTGATGTTAACTTTTATGAGGTCAGCAAGTACCACACACAGATGTTCGTGGTTAAATACCAATTTGCAGCGTTTCCGTAACTTGAGTTATGCATAAAGTGCATTGCATGTGATTTTAATTTTGTTTTGAACTTAATATGGTGATTTTTATTGTTGGGAATGACATGCGATCTCATTGCTTGATATGGAATATAGGCTAAACTATTGCCAAACTTCGTTTGTTGATGCTGTGTTTTTTTCAGATTTGGATCAGGGCCACACAAGACTGAGTGTATACATTTCAAGTTTTGACTATCATGTGTATAACCGAACAAAAGTTTATGAGCAACTGAATGAACTTTTTGGATTGAAATCAAGTACAGAGTTCACTAAAGAAGGTGTTTTTCTTATTTTTTGTTGTTTTGCTGCACTAACAAGTTTACCTGACTTAGTTATGTGTTAAAGAACAAAGCACATTTTAAGGTGTGGTCTGTGAAATAACGAAATTCTAAAATTTGGCATAAATCATTTACTCAGGTAAGACTGATCTGCTTTTGGATACCACTGTTTATTTTCGACTACTTTTAGCGATGCACAGTAAACTTGTTCAAAATGAAGCAAAAAAAGAACTAAAAATTCTGCCATGTTTTCTGTGAGGAAGTGTGATACTTTTTCTAGTTCGTTAATTTTTTGGTCAGATTCACTAAAAGTCACTGCCACCGCGCCTAAGAGGGTTGTAGTGAACCCCAACTTGTTATTCGCAAATTTAAGAAGTAGTGTTTTTTACTGTGCACCTCTTCTTTTCGGTCATTAAAACATTGCGAAAAAATTACCTGACGCTCCCCCAATTTTTTGCTAACACACACTCTCTTTCATATGAGTCTTTTGTTTGCAGAGCATAGGATGTTTGCCTGTTTTCCGGCTGATATGGGCAGACAAGACAGCCTTGTGTTGGACTTAACAGGCAACGCCTTGTGTGCAAAATTAAAAGCTTCACCTTTGTCACCTGATACTGCTTTTACGGAAAAATAAAAAAAATTTGGACATTTGCTGCTTAACAATGTTGTTGCTTAACAATGTTGCAGTTCCAGTCTGTTCCGCCGCCACGCAAACTTTGTAACTGCGAATGGTTGGAAACAGACTGAAGCCTTCGTTTTGTGTATTGCTTTGACGGAATACTTCATGAAGGATGTTTGCAGATGTGAAGAAAGTAGAAGTTGAGAGCGAGGACAAAATCCCGTTGTGGCGCACCTTGATGCCCGTGATTAAATTTAATATTTCGTCAGGCAGACTAACATTTGGGAATCGACTGATGCCAACAACTCTCGGTAAGTTCTATCGCTTTTTGTGGAATCGCCACCGTTTACGCTTGTTTCCGATTCCGTAATGTCAATCATGTGCGACACAAGTGAGATAAGAAGTCGATTTCACGTAACACTACGCACCCTAAGTCATGAAATCTTATTTAAATAGAATTAGATTTTAGTAAAGTTTTAGGACTGAGGATGCGTAGTGTTGCCTGAAATCAATGTCCTAAAAAAATTTGCTGATAACTTTAACTGTGTCACCATTTGTCTCGACTAATTACTTGAATACAAATGTGTTTGAATCGTCGTAAAGTTATGAAAGCAGAGCCCAGTCGGCTGATTCCTCGAAGGCTTGCAACAAACTTAGAGTTTCTAATTGTCAATCATTAGATGAGGTTTGAAAGATTTCGCTTTATTTTAATACTTTCACTTGCTTCGTTATTTAACGTTGGATGCTCTCCAGTTGTTTGTTTACTTTTATTGGAACACATGATAGGCACTGGAAACTGCAATCTTTTTCAGGCAAGGTGCTTGAAATATTATCCACAGGTACCAAAGAACTCCAATAACTAGTCGTTTGTTCTAATTACCATCTTCAACCACTGTGCAGTTTGGAGCTTGGTTGTTATGTCAATTAAGGACGTTTATGTCTCTCATGTTTAAATGATTGCAAGAACTGGCGAGCAAGCCCAGCTAATCTGATGAAAGCAATGAGTCTCCTCAATCTTAGTTAACTTGTTGCCACCTCAGTTTTGTAGGCAATGTTTGTTAGAGCCACGTGTCATTCAGTCTTGAACGTCATCGTTTATGATAATTGAGAGAAGCACTGATGTTGGTTGGACACTTGGCGAGTGGTTTGCCCTCCCTCCCATCTTCGCCGTCTCTGCGCCGTGGCCTGTATGGGCATGTTACCCCTTGCGGAAGGGATTTCCTGCTAATGATGGGTCCCTGCTCGGGGACTTGAGGGGTGCGGCATCCCGAAGTGCCAGACGTTTCACGAGAGAGGCTAATCAACTTCAATCTCGTTCTTGCACATACATTAAAATCAATCCGGACGAAATGTTCCTTCAAACTCGTGCCCACCGCACAGCGTAGCTTCTCGAATTAATGGTTGTCTGGTTGAATAACTGATGCGACAAGTTCTTGCGTCTGTCTGCAAATCCTATTCCTACTACCCCAAAGCTGAAAGGTTGCAAGCACAGTTTTGGAATCTACCGTGCAACCTGCAGAAGAACGCTTATCCCGAGTGGGAATTTAATGCTTTTGTTTCGTCACAAAAAGCGAAGGCGCTGCACGAACGTTTCACAGCGATCGTGGACCGTGGCGTTTGTGACGTCCTGCCCGAAATCCACTTTCAACTAAGTACAATCGGAAACCACCAGATGTGAGCACGCGCCTGAGTTGCTGCGAAATCATGTCGAAATGAATCACGTGTTTCAAGACAATGACCGTAAATATGGAAACAGTCGATTGGTTAATAAGAGTTCATTTGCTACGAGCTTTGTCTCGTAGATTATTCTGCGATCAACCGTGGATTGCTTCTGAATAGATCGACCGAAGCGACTGAGGCAAAGTTAAATGGCCTTATTCTCAATTGCAGCTTCATATACTGTAGATTCGCATGTCTGTGCACTTCTAACTCTGCTGCGTGATTCACAAACACTTGACAATAATAATGAAAGACTTGCTGGACGAAACACTTCTGCAATTTTTATCTGCGTAACCATAGAATGCTAGTTCTTTTTTTGTCTGCTTTCCCTCCCCAGCGCACCTCCCCTTTAGAGGAGGGGGGCAACAGGCCTCGTGCAGTTGTGCAAAACTTACAAGAAGGTCCGGGCACGTGAATTTCTATTTTTCGTTTTTTTTCATATGTGCACTGAAAAAACAGAACAAGAAGTAGACACCCACACATCGCAGGGCGCCCTTATCAAAGCGGTGTTCTGCGATGTCGGATTAATAAAGTTTTGTGTCGATCGGGGAACTCAAGTAAAAGTTCAGCTTAATTTATGACATCCGACAAAGTCGTACTTCTGGAACATCGCCGTCCATTTGCTGCCTGGGGTTTGTAGGTCAGGTGACGAATAAAGACTCAGTGTTCTGACGAATGCTCCCAGTGATTTGTGGCTGTCGAGTAAACGGACCAAGTTTGAGATGTACAGGTGTTTGGAGAAAACAAATTGAATTTTTGTTATATGCACTCTCGGATTACCTTTTCCTTTTTCTTCTCAGTTGAAGGCATTGGCATCATGTAGCTGTGAAAAGTGCCTTTTCATGTCGTTTCTTGTTTTTTCTATTTTGTCAATTTCGCAGCAGACACGAAATCCCGAACAGTTTTAGATCAAAAGAGATGGGTTTTCGGAATACAAAAACCATTCGAACCTGTTGAATTTCAGGAAGTAGTTGGTTTGAAAAAAAACAAAGAAAAACATGAAAAACATATCTCGTTCCAAATTGGGCGGCTTGAAAACCCGTAATTAAAATGCAGCTAACAACTTCTTTTCAATTGCTTTCCTGTAGGTGTGTCATTCAGCGATGGTGAAGTCCAGTATAAAACGGCGAAAGCGAGCAACGAGTTTGACCTATTCATGCATGTCGTCGAGGGACAGTTTGGCTCTTTTCGGGTCATGCTCTCCCCAAGCGTGGGCTACAACCCCTCTGCCACTCCAGCCATGTTGAAAGTGTTGCGATCCCACAACGAACCCCCCCCGAGGAAGATGGGTAGCAGTGGTTACGCCATCCTTCAATCACACGATGTTCAAATGAGTTACGTCTGGGATGAACCAGGTACTGGTGGTAATGACGTAAAAGCAAGCGACGGAGATGTTTTTGTCGTATTTCTGGATTGTTTAGAAATTTCTGTACGGGCCCCTTGTGTAGATAACGCTGTTTCCTGTCCATGCAAAAAACGTTCTATCAGCAGGTACGTATGCGCAAAAAATGTGCTGGTATTTTGCATCATGGGGCATGTTTCTCATTTAAGTGGTTTACGACCAAACACACTGAGTAGTTATGTAATTGTCCGCAGTGATCGCACAACCGTCAATGCCGACGGGGGTCGATCTTGGATGAAAGTAAACAAACTGTTGTTTGCAAACAAGTCTCGACCTTTCCGCGGCTGTTTGCGACGAGAACGTGTCGTTTCTCAGTGAGCGTTGTGCTGAGCGTGGAAGTGAAAGCAACGCACTGGTTTGAAATGTCGAGTGCTTCATTAGTTGACGCTTCGATTCGGGTTTGAAGGAAAAGTTCCTCTGGATCCTGGGGAGGAAAAGCGTCCTCTTCATTACGACCATGATGAAGATGAAAGCCCTTTGTGGGAACTGACCATGACCTATGGAAAGAGAACCACTATTAGTTATGGGCCGTGGGCCGACAGGTGAGATGGGCGGTTGTTTCAAAGCGAAAATAAATAATTTTGAATGTCTGAGCGTATGTTTCCGAAAGAAAGAAGATTTTCTTTGCGAAATTTCCTGCGGGGCTTCCCCCACCAGTATACTTTAACTTTGATCCTCAACCGATTAGCAATTCGTTGGAAGTTCACAGCATTCTCGCTATTTTTTCCGCCCGGGGTTGGTTGTGACAGCAGCGCAATGCGCACAGACAGATAATGACTTCTGTGCTGCACAGAAAACATTGCTTCTAATCATTATTTGTTTTTTCTTCAAAGGCAACGTGAACTGCTCTGGAAGTTCTTCTTCCCACCAGATTACCAGCGACTCAAAGTGGCCGAAAAACCGGCGCCCGGCCAGCGGAGGGAGCCAGAGATGTTTCGATTCTCGGCCAATGTCCTCCACAACGCTGACATCGATATCCTGTTCACGAAGAACGAGAAGGTGTCCGCACTTCAGATGAACATACTGAAGGTATAGCAACCCGATTGTTGCACTTGCTGGTCAGGGACGGGGGTTCGGCTCCACATTTATTGGGTCACTGTCCTGCCCGGTGCAAGTTTTTATTTGACCTGCAAGTCTCCCCTTTGCTCAGCCCCCCTGCCAAGGTCTCCGCATTGGTTTAGCGGTAAATAAATAAACTTTGAAACGTCCAGACCTTGGTTTCAAATTCAATTTTTCTGTTGAAAAAAGAAAAAAAACAGAATGTCTTGTTCAGATAAACTTCCAGCTTATCGTTTTCTTGCAGGGATCCAGTGTTGAAGTTGAAATTCCGACGATTGTCAAGGACGATGGGTACACCACCCTCGTATCAGGTGTGTAGAAAGAATGGACGCCACACGATGCTGCACATGTTGTTTGGTGTTGCGGTCGAATTAAGTTGCGATGGTTCTGCTTTTTGAAGACTGATGTTTGGCAATTTTACTCTATTAAATTGATCATTGATGACATAGACGTAGAAGGGCCAAAGGGCCAAAGGGCTACAGCTTTTTGCCTGAAAAAAAGTTGTTTAATGCCAATATAGGGGATATTAAAAAAAAATTACAATGTAACTTCTCTCAGCACGAAAAAGACACATTTAATGCAATTTTCATCCCAGTAATACCAGAAAAGAGTGAAATTGAGGATATTAAGTATTTTTTATAGAAGATTTTGATTTCAGCAAATATTTCTTTACAAACCCGTGCATTTAATGATTGTTGCCCCTAAGCCAAATATTTGAGGAGGATGTAGCCCTCCTCTCCGACCCCCACGCCTGTGTTTGATACAAACTCAGAAAGTTGGAAAATAAAGCAATTGAATTTGGTAAAAATTTTCTGGACTCCGCTGTAAAAGCGGTTTTCGTACGAAATAAAACACGCGAATGACAAAAATCACGTTTCGTTTTGTTTCACGAGTTGGACACTCACTTGCACTGTTTGCACTCAATTCGGAACAGGTGTAAATGCAGAGAGTAGCGGCCACTGGGCTGTGGAAGCAGTTGTCTGGTGCGCTATCTTGTATATGTTGAATAAAAATAAACCGATCGCTTGATGTGAAGATCAGTGGACCGAGCGATTATCGTGCTCCGATCCACCAGCAGGTGTTGTTTGTGACAGAAGCAGTGGAACGATTAAACTACGGTCGTCTTGTTGTGGAATTGAAAGCTGCCACTCATAAAATGGATTGCTTTTTGTTTCCATTATAATTGCTCTTGAATTGCGTGCTGTGCGCTTGTCCAGGATTGCCCACATGCAAATTTGAGTGCAACAGCATGGCCGCTTCTACGCGAGGTTATCGTCAGCAAATAATTCGATTGAAAGTATAAAAGAAAACACCAAAGATAACAAACCAGCGAATCAGTCGAGTGAATTAATTTTACAGGAAATCGGTCTCTCGTAACACTGGCAATGCGCATGGTTAACCTTGCAGGACTTCTGCAAACCTTGCTAGCGGTTGAAACATTGAAAGGTTGAGCTGAAGCAGAGAAGCAAATAAACGCAAAGACTAAAATGGATCAGAATACAAGCTGCGACAAATAGAAAAAAGGAAAATACCTCTTTCCCAAATACTCACTTCCACTGGAATACTAAAACTATCTACAACAAATGTCGAGCAACGTCACAGACGAACAATGCCGTCATTATGACTCACCGAGCGTTGGTAGAACGCGTAAGACAGATTGCATGCGGAAGGTGGGCGAGGCCAAACTCTGGGATGCGTTTTTGCACAATGCTGAATACTGTGAGCGGGATCAGCCGCGTAGGCTGCTCACTGGGTGCTGAAAGAGGTAACCAACACAATAAAACAACGCAAAAGGTGCAAGAGTTATTTCACATGGGAAAGAATCGTGCTTGGAATATTAATTTGTGCGTTAAATTTGCAAAACCATTTATCCTCACAGATACCCAGTTTTTTTCTCTCTCTGATCGAGTTAGCAGGTTGGGGAAAAGATGAAGTCCAAACCTGTGGGTCATCTTTCTTGTCGCATTTTGCGGGCCATAGCCTTTCTTTCCAACTTGATATCTCTGGCATCCTGTTATTAGTCATGTTCAAGAGAAACTTTGAACGTATCTCTTTTTTGAGTCGGTTTAAGCTGCTGAGGGAATCTTCTTTCTTTTGGTTAAGACGTCTCGTTCTTATTGTTTCTCCAAATAAGGTTGACTTGAATGTTGCCTTTGGGTGTTGTGATTTCTCGTTAATCAACTGCCTTCCCTCCGCTGTGGGTTTTCCAACTCTTTAAGGACAAACCCAAAACTATCTTCAATAGATTTGCAATTTGTCGAGAAATTCGACTTCGCCCCATTTTTAAGCGAGTTCTATCCACTGCTTGGCCGTACTAGACCTTGGGCAAATGTTAAACGGCCATTCCATTGTCTGATCGACCAGAACCGTCAAGCCGTGCAGTATATAGGCAAGTCGATGGATGGACATTGGAGGACGACATGGTCGACGGTTTGTTCTTCTGCGCCACACTCACAGACCGCACAGGAGGCCATACCCCATTTGTACAAGCAGGAACGGAAACGTCCGACAACGGTGCGGAGGCGGTTGAGCCGGACCCAGGCTCTTCTTGGGAGGGTCATTCCGGGGAGGGTGGGTGCCGGTGTCAGGGATGAAAATGCGGAGTCTTGTGGGGTTGTCCGCCCACTCCGCGTTCCATTGATGATCTGCCCACTGCGCCGCACGTATGTTGCTGTTGTCAGATAAACTGATGAGTTGTTGTGCGGCGAGTACAAATGGATGTCTCGATTTGAGGCGCCTTGCATCTGCACTCGGTGGACGGGTGAGCGCTGAGTGGAGCAGATGTCCAGGTCCATGGCACGGCGTGCTACAGACAGTGTGGCTCCTTTGCGACGAAGCTCAGCAGGTTGGATGCCTGCGAGGATTGGAAGGTTGTCCGCTGGTGTAGGACGCAGACATCCAGTCACAATTCGCAAGGCGTCGTT
>JGI24158J21664_10014008_pt1 | contig 10558 bp, 2 predicted proteins | sample Ectturendosymbi3_FD_21664 | JGI IMG/M metagenome (IMG submission 21664)
CTGTGCTAATCCCCGCAAATGCCACACCGTCAGACTTTTTAAGAAGTTGTCGCTGATGTCGAGGCTTTGCAGAAATATCAACTTTTCAAAAATTTTTTCTTCCAGGTGCCTGAGTCGATTGTTGTTCAGTTTGAGATTTTCAAGTTTTATCACATCATCAAACGCGCCCAGTCCAAGTGATGCGATCTGATTTCGGCCCAAATCAAGTTCAGCCAGTTCCTTCAGACCTTCGTAAATCGGAAAACACATTTTAGTAGTTTTTTACTTTCTAAAATCTAAATCTTCCAAAGTTTGCTTTGTGACAGACTATATGCTCCCAGCTTCAGGCAAGCGTTATGTCGCGTTTTATCCAGGGTTGCGGAGTCGGAGCCGAAGGTTTTTGGGTGGAATCGGATTCCTAACAACACTGGGAGTTGAAGTCGGATTTTTTTGTCCGACTCTAACTCCGGATGTCCAAATGGATCATTTTTGAAATCACACTCTTAAATTGGTAACTGCTGTTGAAGTGGTACGGTTTCTTTTGAAACTTTTGTTGAAACAGAGATTTCGTGCTGTGCACCACGATTTCTATTGATTTTAACAGCCAAATTTCATTCCTTTTATGTTAAGGAGTCAGATTCGGGAGTCGGAAATTTTGGAAAGGCGGAGTCGGAGTCGGGAGTCGAAAATTTTGGAAATGTCGGAGTTGGAGTCGGATATGTTACCTCCGACTCCGCAACCCTGGTTTTATCCGCAGTCGCTCACCTGCAAAGGTATTTGCACGAACCGATGTGAGATTGTTTCCTGCAATACTTAGTGTTTTCAGTTTGCCACACGAAGAGAAAGAAGCCTTGGGCAATGAAACAATAAAATTGTCGCTGAGATCCAGTGTACGCAAACAATGATACTTTCGCAGAGTTGCTGAAGAAATATTCACAAATTTATTTGTGAGTACATAGTATTAATACTTTTGAGTACTGAATCAAAGCACACAAGGTTGTTGGCACAGGACACCAAACAACGAAGTGTTCGCTTTTGTCAAATATTATCTTCCGTACAACACCAACTTTTATCTTTGAGATCTGTTTCTTTTTGCTCTTACCAGTGCTTATCCTCTGAAGGCAGGAATCATTCATAAAAATGGCTTCGGCGTAGCCAGCAGGCGAGTATCCATGAATGGTTTCAGGATGCGGTATTTCAGTTACGCTGGAATGATCGCACCACAACATCATATTCTGGGCATCAAGCTGGCAACTGTTTATACAATTTCAAAATGAAACGTATTTCCTTTTTCATCAGAATTAACAATCCTTTAACTGCACAGCTGCGTACTTTTTTAACAAGAAATAGATCGACACTTCTTCGATGTTTAAAGTGCTACAACCTCCTTTTCCTACAAGCAAACCATCTTAGTTTAATTTCAATGAAAAAATGTAGCAATTTTAATGTTCAGTTTATTGGGGAAACTCACAACAATAAACAAGATAAGGTAAACATGAAAAAAACAATATACATCATGAGCATACACGCGTAATAACACTCAGGCTTCGAAGTTAAAACAAGATTAAATCATTGTATTGTTTTCTATCAAACCATTGTCCCTTTGTCCAGCACAGAATAGAATCATAATCAAAATCATATTTGCAATGAGTCGCAGAAAAGCAACCAAGCCATTTTTAATATTCAATTACACCGTTATATTCGACTTCTAAATTTCTGTGGTTTACAGCCTTTCAGTTTTCATAGCACCCCTATGAATCAAGTATGTTGTAAGGAGGGAATATCATGAGTTTCTGAATGTGTAGTTAAACTGTTTTTACTTGTGTATGGCCGAAAATGTGTCACATTTCGGGAGACTCTTTGGTTCCGCATGACTCCGGTTGAGGAACCACTAACTTGGAAAGGCAATCGATCATTGGTTCTCAACCTTGTGAGGGGCGTGGCACTGTTTTCACGTCACTGGAATCGTAATGATACCCTCTACAAAGTTTCAATATCGATCCAATTTGCCTTAAGAGGTTCTCGCTGCACCTGTGGTCGAACATAGCATGAATCCGATTGGAAAAAAATGATCCAGCACTAGAAGTGTCTACTTCTCATCAATCACAAACCTCTGTTGTACATTTTTGCTTCCAATTTACATGTAATTGGCCAAACAAACTACACTAATCTTATTAAGAAATCGCTCACTTGCAGTCGCAGTGAAATATTCTACTAAAAAATGAAACTTACGTATGGTATTTTTTCTTTGGACATCTTTTGTTTCTCAAGCTGAAGCCATTCGAAGCTTGTAAAAAAACGACAAGCAAAATGTTGCAGATCAAACCAGCACGGTTAGCCATGTTCCGGTAGACAGAAAAATCGGCAATAATAAATGATTTTCCTGTTGTGGCGAAGTAAGAAATGTACACAACCTATACTACACATCCGATGTAATGAAACTACCCATACAAATTTCTGGAAATATGTCAGTAGAGTGTACAACTTGTTAGGTTTTGGAAAAGAAGCATTACGATTCAAAACTTCCACAATCACGCAAAAGATATGACAAATCAATATTCTGCAAAACAGTGAAGATCGAACCAAATCGGTCACTTACAGTAGTTGCTGGACCAGTAACGTGGAACATATTGCTTCAAAGCCACTTTCAACATATGGAAGTTTTTATACCAGCCTTGGGAAATAGACAGTTTTTTTATACAAATCTTATTAATAGAGTCTATTCTCTGAAAGCCCTAAATTCAGCAAAACACATTTTCTCCGCCTGGCACTTTCCTATGCAGATTCCGCATCAATTAAAGCGTGTCGATGTTGATGCGGGGTTGTGGCTCTGTTTCAAGCCGTGTTGGTTATTTTCCAGGTTGACCGCTAAACTGACTGCTGGCAAATAGAATCCTGAGAAGACACAAGTTAGTGATTATGCACTCCTTGTGGTTTTGATGAAAATTTTAAAACCAAAAATTAAATGTAACGCTGTTTTCCAGGCGCTGATTTTGCTTTTATTCAATCTTGCAAACCGCTTAACCCTGCTCAGGTAACCTCTAAACACAAACAGCGTTGTTGTCCTTGCCCAAACTGGGCAGATTTTGTTTATTCGCTTATACTGGTCTAAATGACAAGTTTAGACGCGCGCGCGGGTTTTTGTACAACTTAGCAAGTCTTTTCAAGCTCATCCGATCAGAAAAAAACAACGTGTTGATTTAGGAAAAATTTATATATGATGAAGAACAAAAGCAATTTTCCAAACAAAAATTTGGGAAGTGCTCCTAACAAATGAACAAAAAAGTAAAGAAAAATCTAAAAATTCCGCCAGTAGACGTCACATTGGTGGTCAGTTTAAGGTTGAAAAAGAACTTCATTTCAAGCTTGTGGTTCTATCTGCAATAAAAGTAAATTAGGTTAAGACATGAAATTTTTCTATTTTCATTGCCATTTTCAGCCATATTAATCAACCTTGCCCAAAATGGACAAATTTTTTTACGAAAACCAGCCACATAAGGTGAACTTGCCCAAAATGGGCAAATACTTTACGACAACCAATTGTTGCGCAGTCAGGTTGATCGCGGCACTGCTATTGACTTTCATGTCTCACATACGGCCAGTCCCGTCGTTACAGGGGGGATTTGGTGGGCTAATCCCACCCAAATAATGCACTAAGCCCCCCAAAATGAAATATGAAAACTATAGATTAGTGGAGTTTTGTCAGTTTGTACAATGTCAAGGCAACGTGGGGTGATTGTCACCCGGACTTACACTAACCATATCGTGGGGTGATTTTCTCCCAAACTCACACTAACCATAATGTGGGATGATTTCCACCCGAACTCACACTAACCATAATGTCGGGTGATTTTCATCTGAGCTCACAATCAACCATAACGTCGGGTGATTTTCACCTAGGGACCACGTGGCCACCACTCCTGTCTGGGTGGAAATCAACCGGGGTTAGCATTCCAGGGGTGAAAGTAATCTTTGCAGAAAACGTGAAAGTGATCAATGCAGACATGCGTCCGCATCGTTGGCAGTTGGCACCTGAACCTCGTTTGTTTCGGTTTTGATGGTGGACTGGCTCCACAGCGTTGTCTTGTCTCAAAGTTCATGTCCTCAATAAAATGCTTTAGCCTTTTAGCACAAGTCCACGCACAACAAGGAGCAAGCCTTTTTTGGCTAAGCCAGAGTTCTAGAAACTTCAACTAGGTAAAGAGAAAGACAAAGTTCATAATGTCCTCAACAAAATGCTTTGACCTTTTCCCACAAGTGCACACGATGCAGGGCCCTTTCTGGCTCCAATTTTTTTCCTCTGACGAAGAAGGCAAGCCACGAACTGAGCAGAAGTCATTCGCGGCAAATTGATTTGTGTCGTCAGGGCTTGCACTCTTGTGATCTACTCCCGTGCTGGCTTCGGTCAAAGCTTGCTGGCGTGACTTACCAGTGAACCTACATACACCAACCCCATTTTGCCCAAATTGGTCAAGTTTACCTCAGGAGGGATCTTTGTGAAGGAATTTTGTTACACCCCAGGTAACCATGGGTCAATTTGGGCAAATTTTTGTTCTCCATCGAAAACTATAAAACTTGTGCAGATTTCGACAGGAATATCCGAAACAGCGTCGAAAAAAATGCAGCTACTGAAAGAACCAGCTTTCTACGTGAACATTAACTAATTTTAATTTAAGTAGAAGAACCGTTTTCCCAAATTGGGCAGAGGTTACCTGAGCAGGGTTAAACGTTTCTAACTCGCCACAGTTTGATGTATATGGATGTATTTATTGAACGCGTTCGGTTGTTTTGTAACTGAAGCCAACACATGAACAAGCATGGGCGTCGGAAGGATTTTTTCCAGAGGGGGCCCAAAGTGGTGAAATTTCATTTTACCCACTCGAAACTATGAAAATAACCTTTTTTGCTAAAATCTAATAAGAAAATGTCAATTTTCAAATTCTAAAGAAGAGTCCTTGGCCCTCCTTCCGACGCCCATGGTAATAAATAACAACTGAGGTTCATCAACTTACTACACTGCAAACCATTATCGATCAGGACGCGTGGAATCGTCAGAAGCATTCCCTGTCTTTTCAGATACGTCAGAAGCATTCCCTACGTCAGAAGCATTCCCTGTACGTCAGAAGATACGTCAGAAGCATTCCCGCAAGAAGCATTCCCTGTCTTTTCACCACGAGAGCAACGGGAGCAGAACTCCTTTTGTTTTATTAATAAAACTATATCTTGCGGTTCATCAACATTAATCTTCGAAACCTCTTTGCAAACCCAGGGGCGGAACGAGGTTGGATGGCGTCCGGGGCAAGAAGCAAGTTTGGCAACCCTATGTTTGAACCTGAGGACTTTCAGAAACAAATGTACTGTATTGAAGAAAGTACTTGTGCATTGTTGCGACTTTTCGGAGCCCCCATAGTGGTTCGGCGCCAGGTGAATTGTGCCCCCCTTTCGTCCCTCGGTAAGCCCCTGTGCAATCCATCTCCTAATACAGAATATTTTTCTGTTTCTGCTCGAAATTGTGCGCAGTTATACATATAAATGAGTACCATTCGCAATTTTAGAGTCTTTTTGTATGGAATACTTAAACAAGTCACTACTGTTGAACGTAGAAGTGCAACAAAACAACGCGTGCTATCTCTACTGAACAAGAACCACACCACTCGAACATTTGGTCGTCACTGGTGGCCCTAACTTTTCATATATCTCCGTTTTTCACAGCTCAGGCAGCCTTGTGTTGATCTTGCCCCTGTTTGAACCTGCACCATTCTCTTCGTTGATGTTGGCGCAGGATGTTCACCGATGTTTCACTGTAAGTTAACTACTTATGAGGCAGATTCCTCATATGGACTGGAGTGATACTTCGCAAGTGCGTCGCCTCACCTAGAGAATCCCTACAAGCGCGCAGTTGTTCCTGAGATGGTTTAGTTGTACACAAACAAAATATCACAACATGATATACAGACAGATGGATATCCGACGATATTGTCTGAACACTTGGGGAGGTTTGTAGCTTTGTTTTCCAAAACGTTTGCGATCTTTTCGCGCGCTGCGAATAGTAAATGCAACTCGTGGTCGTTAGCCTTTGCAAGTAATGCCAATCTTGACTGGAGAAACAGGAGTGAGTTCTAAACGGTTCGTTCACAAACAAGTTAGTCTCCAACAGCGATTAGCGCAGATTCCTCATCGACGGTCTGTTATGCTCGGCATCAAAGGGCTGCTTATCGCCTATTCTAGAGCGAAAGTGAAGTTTCACCTTCGCTTGGTACCAAGGTCTCCTAAATGTAGGCCTTGTTGGTAGTGTCGCGCCCCGATTTGCTAATGATGAACGGTTGGTCACGCAATCACTGATGCATGTTTGTCTGAAGTTCAACTCCAGACGTTGATGGTAGAAGTGCCACGAGCGTCCGTTCATGCGTCTCAGCCTCGGCAAGCATCATGGCTCAACCACACAAAATTCATCTCTGATCAACCATTCGAACGAACACAACAGTTACGCAGGTTTTATTGTCTCTCAAATCATATAAAGTTGGAAGCCTAATGTACATTATACGCTTTCGATAAAGAAAGCTGAGGTGGCAAAAGGCTTGGATCGCATGAATGAAACAAATATTTTATTTGTTTGAAACGGCCCAATACATGTAAATGCGTGTTTCTGGCACAGGTTTCCACGACAACACCTTGCCGATTGATTGAGCTCGCTGATACAGTTGAGCAGATTGACAGGGTTAACATAAAATGCGCTGATTAAAGTAACGCCACAAATGCTACCGTTCATGATGACGTTACTGTCATTTGATGTATGAAAAATCTTCAGTGCCCCAATCTACCAAGAACCAGCCAGACTTACCGTGATGTGCAGTAGCACGATGCCTAATTCACGAACGTCGTTTGCAGTGTATCAGTCAGTTATCAATCCATGAAATACAACGACTTAAACTGGTCTGAGGCAGTTGATTGCGGGTTACCTTTTGCTAAATGCAGGCTTAGTTTGGTGTACACATCAAAATTTCATACCTTACAGCTGGTTCGAAATTTCTGTCCTAACACTGTGAGAAACTATAGCTGGAAAATGAACAATTACAGTTTCATCTCTACTGAAGCAAGATCACAATTCCGGAAACTAAGGCACTCTAATCCCAATTTTGACAGCCAAAGATAAACAGATAAAAGTAACGGCGATGGTATTACCTGAACACTTCGTGAGGTTTGCAGCTTTGTTTACTCAAATTTATTCGATCGTTTCGAGCGCTGCCTCTGCAATTGCAAATACCACTCGTAAGCACTTGTAAGTGTCTAAGTGATGCGAATCTTGACGGGAGAAAAAAATGGTGCGTTGACAAATAAGCTAATCTCCATCATCGACGAGCGCAGACTGCTCAGAAAAAGTGCGGTGTGCGTGGCTCCAACTCGCTTGGCTGAGACAAACACTACGCCCACACTCGAACAAAAGTGAAGTTTCACCTTGGCCTGCAAGGCAAACGACGATCTAGCACACGATCTGCAGACTGTGTGTAGTGGAAACGTTATGCGCTCACTGTGCGAGTTTCTTTTCCCGCTTTTGTAGGACGTTCATTCGGCTAAAGGCGTTCTTCACGAAAGTAAAGGGTTCGAATGTGTTAAGACAAAGAGTAGAGTAGGAGCTGGGGGAGCAGGGGGTGCAAGCGTCGCCCAAAAGTTGATTTGTCAAAAATTCAAACAAAATCTTAAAAAATCGTGCACGGAAGTTTCGATACTGTACTTTTTTAACAATAGTAATGAAATTATACTTTTTTATTTAGTGCATAAATAAAAGTTTATTATGTCATAGAAAACACACTAAATAAACATTATATAAAATCAATAAAACTTCGTGTTTTACTTTGTGAGAGGTGATGAGTAACCAACAGCTAAAGAAAGTTTGTGGGAGAAAGTTTCTTACATAAAGGTTTTTCAGGAAATTTGGGGAAATTCTGACAAAATATCATTCGCACAACTAAAATATTTCCTGCTCCTACACCAATGAAGACAAAGATTGAAAATCTTTGTTGGACCGTCTCTTTGCAGTCGGTAAACATATTCGCATGTTCTCAATACTTCATTATCCTATATCGGCAAACATTAGACGCGCGTGTGGTTACGATCACTGACGTAAATGGTTGCCATTGGACTTGTTGCAGTTGCTGACGATGGGTCCTTTTCACAATGCAATTAATGAACAAGAAAATTTTTTGTGAAGCCGCTAATGCTCGGCAATCGTAATGCCATTTATACCTGACTCCAGATCAGTGGTTCTCATTTTGTTTTTCAGTACCCCTCCTGCATATGAAGAAAGTCATTTTCACGTCACCGGCAGCAGTAGCTACTCTTACATACACGCGCCCGTAGACACTGGCTCTAAATTACAGAAATATGTGCCGGAAAATTTGCACAGAAAATGAGAAATGTCAAAGTTTTGTATCAAAATGTTAACGGCGACTACATCTCGTCTTTCATTGGGTTGGAAATACAAGCTTATCTTCGAACTGCTAGAAAATTTGCATTTCTCTAAGTCCCGTTTCGTACGCCAACAGAGAACTGCTGCCCATGAGTTTTTGTTGTGAACGCGCATCAACTTACATACAAGAGGGCCTCTACGAAGTGCTTCAAAAATGCAGCTACACACAAGCAACAAAAGAGTGAACCTCGTCGAGCGGGGAATCTCTATTGTTGCTCGCCCGTTGCATTAGCGGACTTGGCGTTCTTTCGGTTGCGTCTTCGAATCTCCCATAAAAAGCCGCAATTAAGCAAGTCATTGCTGCGCAAATTCTCGAAGTTTAATTTTGGGTTCTACGGACTCAGCTTCAGAAAACACTGCTCTTCGTGGCAAACCTTTACAACATGAATGCTGCTTTGTTTGATAGTTCTAGCAGCACAATCAATGAAATCTTCCAAGCGTTGTCCGTGGCCTGTGTGACATCACAGACTGTATTGTGAAAGCAAACGTCATCAATTTCATTGTGACATTGAATGTATTTTTGCAACGAATTGATTTGGGCGTTTTTTTGAATCGGAAGCCCGGTTAAACCAACTGAAAGGAATTGAAACTAGTATGAATTAGCCGTTTTAGTTCCTACTGCCCTGGTTTAGCTGTGGTAGATTACTCCAGACTTTTATTGAGACTAATCTGCGATAGTGTCAATCTCGTTTTGGATCTTCTATTTTCCTCTTAACATTTTTATTGAATCAACTTGTAGGCCGCAAAGTTTTGCGGCATTGATTATAATCGTCTGAGTTTTCGTTTGTAACATCTATTCACCACATTAAACAACACTACTCAAATAAGACGCTAATTGAATATTATTCATATACCTCTTCAACGAAGGCGCATATTTCAACATTATTGATTTACACAGCACAAAACCACAACATCATATTCGAGAAAGAGAGCTATCGCAATTTCTTAAATGTTAAGCAGTTTCCAAAACATTTGAATATAAATTTATAGAAAATATGCACCACCAATATCACATTGTTTTGCCTTTTGTCGGTAGTGTATTTGCTGCTGAAAACTGGATTTTGTTTTTCAGTTTTGGAAATTTGTGTCAGTGGTTCAGTGCTGCAAACCTCACGCAAGAAAAATGAGCCAATCGCTTGCAAAGAATTTCTCAAAATAACTACATTTTGGCAAAAAAGCAAAAGTAGCAAAGCATTGAAAATGTTTTGTTATGCAAAGCTCGATTCACCATTGCAATAAAAAAGCTTTGACTCTGACAAAGTTGTCACTTTCAAACGTCACCAACTCAAAGATTGCGTTTTGGCAAGGTTGCTTTATTTCATTCTCTTACTTTTTTCCGACCATGTGTAAATTCATACAAGCGATCTTGACCTCATGCGACAAAAACGCAACTTCAGACACTAAAATTCTCCACAAATAACGTGGAGGTCACATTAAAAAAACGTAGAGCTTGTAATGTCGTATCTGCGAGAGATGTTTTGAATTATTATCTAGTTATGCATGGTTTGTATGTTTGTACGCGTGGGAAAATGTTAGCAATGTTATATTCGTTTTTGCATTTCCTTTATGGTTTTTAAAGTTTTTCTTGCGTTGTTGTATTTTGTAAGCTCGACGTGACACGACAAAATTGCACCAGTCAAGCTACCGCCTGTAACAAGATTGTCGTTAAATTTAAAAAATGTTGGCAATTGTGAAACCTCATGCACTAAATTCTCCAATTCATTTTTTTGCTGTTTTGACCAAGGTGAACAAAAATCACCTTAGTATGCTTTTCAACAAAACACTGAGTAACTTCTCACAAAACTGCCCACAGTTAACCGCTGCATTACAATTAAAATCTCTACGTTTGCTGCAAGATTTCGAGAAAGCAGACGTCTGATTTATGTTTTCTTCACTTTGCGATAATTCAAACTTCCATGTAACTGTATTCAGTGGTGCCACTCAGGACCGGATTAAGGGGGGAGGCAACGGGGGCAATTGCCTCGGGCCCCCCGCTGGAAGTAGGTCCCCTGTGATGAAATTTATTTGTTTCAAATAAAATACTCGTTTGAAAAATTTTTGTGATTCAGAAGCGATACAAGAATACAACTCTATATTATATTCCTATGTTGC
>JGI24158J21664_10014009_pt1 | contig 10557 bp, 6 predicted proteins | sample Ectturendosymbi3_FD_21664 | JGI IMG/M metagenome (IMG submission 21664)
CCCCCCCGGTTAAGAACCACTATATATTTTTAGTATGTACCCCTAAAACGCAACAGCTGTTTCACGACAGGTCAAATTAGAATTCAAGTCCCGAAACTTGCACCGATGTCCATTTCAACAGGCGTAGGTTTTAGTTGCGAAACGCAAGTCATGGTCCTTGAGTCCTTGTCTGAAGACTTGCAATGCTTGTTCACGCATTTTATTTTGCTGAAACGCCATTTAGAACTTTGCACACATGGTAAAGTATTTTTTAATGCTAATCTCAAATAGCTTAACTGCAGATGTGTTTGATCCTCAGGTAAAAAATCAAAATACGCAACTAAGCTGGGTCGGTAAGGAGTTCGATTAACGCCTATGGCCTTTGTTAGTTATATACGCGGACATTTCTAATAAAGCCAATTAAATTCTGACAGCTGGTCGCAATGCACATGAGTTGGTTGGTTCCGGTTCGCCACAAGAAAACGCAAAAATCACTCACACATCTTTCCGAAGCATCGGAATGGTGGCGGATGTCAGTTTTGATTACCAGCCGACAACTTCACAGGTGTCGAGTCTCGACCTCAGTGATTCAGGTGTCCCTCTCAGTTATTTTGACATAGTCTTGACGTCAAAGTTTAATTCGGTTCTATCGGTCTTAGGGCCGCCAGATAGCCGGTATTTTACTGCTAATTTAGTAGAGGACGGTACTTTTTGAAAATGAGTGCCTGAAGCCGGTATTTTCAAAATAAATGATTTGCGGTCTCCGAAATGAACTTCTCTGTTGCTGTGGGCCAAATCAGTGGCGACTTCGGCACTCGGGCCTAGCCCGAGTTTTCGATTACAATTAACATTGCAGGACGTAAGCTTGTTTGTTTTGTATATTTGTGCCACCAACCACTTCACTAATTACTAGGGCAACCAAAAGTCAATAAAGTCAAATTTTTTCTGCCCTGTCTAAAACTTATGAAACGCCCACAAACCAAATTTCACGCTCATACCATGAGCGAGTCGCAAGTTATTAGGTCAAAAAAAAGTCAAAATTTATCATTAGGTCAAAATTTATCGTTAGGTCAAAATTTTATTGCAGCACAGTTTTTTTCTCATTATCGATATTTTGTTGAAACTACAACAACAGATAGTGATATGTTTTTCAAGGTTAGTTGCAATTCTGTAATAATAATTGGCTTTTTGCGATTTCTGACGTAATAATGTTGTTTTGCCCATTACTGGACGATTGAATATCATGTAGGATAGGCGTGGTAGGCGAGATGTGTAGTCTTACAGTACTTGTTTTGGTAAATGCTCAATCCATTATGCATATAGTGTTTCAGCTTTATGATGTCCTCAGGTTTTGCTATACTGTGCAGTATAACTATATAGTTATTAATGCACTTATCAATATATCATTCCCTAAGTTAAACAACCAATTTTTTTCAATTTCGAAGCAGAGCGCATAAACATGTTTCTGGGTTAACCTCAACATTTAAGGCTGAATTATTTTGCTGTTGCAAACGCAGAAAATTTATAGGTCAAAATAAAGTCAAAATTTGTAAATTATAAAATCAAAAATTTAAGTTTTTAGGTCAAAAACTTGGTTGCCCTACTAATTACGGTTGTTCGCTTGTGATCTTTCAGTGAGCCTTGTCACTGTTCACAATATATTTTCGTTTCTTGGTTGTTTTTTCGCGTTCATGTTGCAGCAGGTGACCTGGGTCATAAAATTTCATTCGTAGCAACAATTCTCTCGACTTTGTTCGCTCACTATTTACTCAGGCTCATCCGTTGGAGAGCGAGCTGCAAAGTAATGTTTGAAATATAGTTCATATCAGATTAAATGTTGTTTTTTTAAGCAATGGATTTGCATAGAGCACTGGATTTAAATTCCAATCCATTGGACAGTTCCCATTCGAGAATAATTTCAAACAAACGATAAATTATCCAGTAACTCGGGCAAATATGAATGGACCTAGCACGCAGAGGACTGACTGGCGGCGTTATCATTGCCTTGTAACGTGATACGCAACTATGGAGGAGTTCTCATGAGAACTTTTCATTTATTATTGGGAAACTAACGTCACAGACCAACGATAGTGCCAGCCAGGACCGTAGCCAGGTTTTGAAGTTTGGAGGGGAAAAATATATTTTTAGGGGGGAACAATTTTTGTTTTTATGATATTTTTAAAACAAAGTTTTTCTGGGAATAAGAAATTTTGGGGGGGCATAAAAGAAATTTTGGGGGGCACTGCCCCCGAATGTCCCCTCGTGGCTACGGGCCTGGTGCCAGCCAGGATGAGAACAAAGGCAGATTTCAGCGACGCAAGCCTCGAACGGTTGCATGCAGCCTCTTGAACGATTTACACAGCAAGGAGCTGCTTTACACAGCAAGACAAGATTTTACATGAGTTCGCCATCAAAGACGACTAGTGCTCATGAAGGCCGATAAACAAACAAGAGCATTGTGTCGTGAAAGCTTTGCACGTAATTATTTTGCATATTTATCAGTGCGTTCATACATTTGCCGTGTGCAAATTTGCATCTCTTGCACTTTTATAAATTTGTTTTATAATGACTGTATGCGAAATGTGTGATGAGCTCGAGTGGCGCTGTTGACCTGGAGTCGCCACTGGGCCATAAATATAGCGTTGTTTCCAACGGCGAACGAAAATAACGTTCAATTCACTGTGTTCACGGCATTCGTCTATTTAACGTTTCGCTTGTATGACAACTTCTAAGAAAACACCTCGGGCAAATACTCATTTAATATAAGCACATCAAATAAAAGCTAGTACACAGGCCACCAGCATGAATGCGACCTGAGCTTTTCCATCACAAGATTTACGTGAATGATGGCGGTAAAATCGCATGTGTAACGGGCCAAAGGCACCAGTATCACAAAACAATTGAATGGGAGAGCTGCATAAATTCTTGAGGCAGGCTGCATTTTACCCACCCCTAGCGTTGTAATCTCAGCACCGTTTTGATCACTTTTCACATCCTGTTTTCTTCTCGGCAAGGTCGCAGAGGCTGTCTGTCGAGAATGTCTCGAAATTCCTCACAGTTTTCAGCAACCTTTGATAGCTGTGCTGACTACAAACCAAGACATGGAACCAACCAGGTCGGAGATGTAATATGACCATGAGGACGTGGTCACTGGTTGGCCTTTGGTTTGATCTCAGCACCATGACGTGTGGAAGTATATTGCAGTGGATGTGCACCCAGAGTGTTATTATTATCAGACTATAAAACGGCCACGACATTTGATGAACGTTAAAACACATCTCTGGAGATATTTTATCGCAGCAAAACCATGGATCTCCCATTTGCGGCAGTGTGAGCAATTAACATTGTGCCTCAGCAAACAATGGCCAGTATAAGTCATCAATGGCCATTGTGACTCAATAAACAGCCTTGCAAATCGTGCTGTTCGAGCTAAAGCGCATGGCGGAAACAACGGATCCAGTTCTTCGTCAGCTTCTTTCAATGGCGGTTTCGATGATATATGCGTATTGTCTTGTCTCTTGCAGGAACGAGCGGAGGACTGCGTCGATGCGCGGGAACTTTGTGATGGACAAGCTGAGCGCGTCTTTCACTGACGGAAGACGAACGAGTTATTCGTTGCTGGAATCTTCACCGTCAGACATTCTTTTCTATCCCATGTTGCCGGGAATGCGTTCAGCCAAAGCAATCCATTCGCGCCGTCGGACTTCTTTTCCAGTCATGATCGCCACACGCCAGGTAGGCATGTACTGGCTCGTTTAATTTTCTGTCACTCTCGTATATCATATTTCGTGATGATATCAAATGCAATGAGTGTTTCTCTCTCGTCCGATTTACTCCTTGCCTGCAGCATTAAGTTCATGAATAATTTTTGTGAAAAACAAACGATGTGATCGGAAGAATTAATAAAACCTATCAACAGTCAAAACAGATCATGCAGGAAAGGATACAAGCGCTGGTATATGAAACAAAAAAGTCGCGTTGTGAAGAAGACAGTGAGTGTAAAATTCTCACTTTTGAGAAAGCCTCCCACGATTCCCTGGAATTCTCTTTCAGACAAGCCAACAATGTGCCATAAAAGCTGCTAGTCCTAATAAGAGTTTCATAGTTGCAAACGTTCAAGAAACAGATAAAAGTATGGAAAACATTCAGTAGTCGTTGAGTTCTCGTGCAAATGTAAGATCATATTTTGGCTGAAAATCTGTTTTGCACTACATGTGAATTCTGACCCCAGTTGTGAATTGTTTAAATATGTGTTTTAAGTATGGTGCCAAGATAAAGTACCTTTGTTCAGTGCGAAACAATTTTTCAGTAGACAAAAGCGCATGCAGGGTGAGTGTGGGGGTAAAATCAGTGGCGTAGCTAGAGTGTGGGCCGCCCGGGGCGGCCCTTGAGTTTGGCGCCCCCGAAGCCCATAAAAATACGTATTGCACAGTGACTTTATTTGACTAGTTTGTACACCATTGTAATATTACAGTAATCTCACATGCTCAAATATGGTATGCTTTAAAATACACACCAAAAAACTCAAACATTGTAAGTACAAAAAGCAAAAATGACATATAGATAAAAGCAGTAAAAAGTGTAAAAATTAGGACCATCTTTATTTCTGAAATGATAACTATAATTTTTTACACAGTCACTTTCTTGCCTTTTTGGTGGCAAATTCTTCAATGGCAATGTCAAAATTTATTTCATCTCTCAGTTGTTGCTTTATGGACAGTGTGGCAAGATTTCATAACTGCAAGGTGCTCATACTAGATGGAAAACATTCAGTAGTCGTTGAGTTCAACAAACAGATAAAAGTATGGTAAACATTCAGTGGACTCGGGGTTACTTAATGGGAAAAAGGTTGAGAACACCCCAGCTGCAAGGCGCTCATACAAGGTTATACTTTTGAATAAACTGGAAAAGTTCAAGGTGCCTGCTTTTTCTACTGTGAACTGTGCATCGGCAACATCGCATAACTGCGATGCAACAATATTGTTGCGATGCAACAATAACAATCGCAGAACTGCGATGCAACAATAACGTTCTTCTTATTTGCACAACAATGAACAACAAGCGACGCAACAACTACAGTACCAATATTTCTTTTTCGGGTATTAACTGCACTCAACCTCCCGTACAACTAACTGGCCTACTTCGAATCTGAATGCAGCACGGTGATCTAAAAATTTTCATAATGACACATCAACATACTGAAGCATGAAATCATTTCCCCTAAAAAAAACAAGAAACCCTCATGGAACCCTTAAAACTCAAGTAACCCCACTTCATGTTTTGCGGAACACTAGGGTTCCGCGGAACCCCTGATCTAGATTATATTTCTGTACACACGGAAATCCATTTTGACGAGCACAAATCCAACTGCACATTTATTAGATTTACCCAGAAATGTTTTTCGACCCAACAAAGCGCTTTTACTCGGAGGTGCAAAACTTACAAAAGCTTAGAGCTTACCACAGCCGCAGGTTTTCCCACAGTCATCCATAATACTCCTGCCAAACTCTGTAACGTCATATAAGGACTGCGATCAAACGTCAACAAAGACCCAACACTCGATCAATCAACCGTGTACTGAATCAGTAAATTTGACATCAAGTGCGTTGATAAGCGTGTTGAAAGCCGTGTTGCACCGTCATGTAAAAAAGCCTATTGATACAACATCACTGATACACAATTGTTTATTGTTTGGCTAAGATAACAACCGCTTAAATACACATGCCATACTGTAGTTTAAATTACTTAAAATCAAAAACGTCCTTCAACTGCGAGTAATGTCCCAACATTAAAACCACTTTTATTTCAATGCAGCCTCTACAGCCCATAGTGCCGCCCCCATAAAAGTGCCGCCAGGGGCGGACCGCCCCTCCGCCCCCTCCCTATCTACGCCGTTGGGTAAAATCCCATCCCTTCTTAACCTACCCAATCAGATATTCTCATGTTTATTCATCCACGCGTAGCGTTTTTCACTAACTTCACAGTTAAGGATCGGATGCATTGCAGAAAGTTCGGCGGTCATGCTACTAGGTGTTCGGTAGTAACGCACTTGCTATCAAATTTCTTTTGATCAGGTGCTTGTGAACTTCAGAGTTTTGTGAAATACCCAAGCAGCTTTCTTCATTCCTGTGTAGCCGTACCAGAATTAAATTCTGTTCGGTGTATGCAGAACTTTGCTGGCATGGACACAAGTTAGAACTGGTGCGCACTGTTCTGTAGCTATTGCGGCACAAATCTTGGAATGCCGCAATGTGGCAAAACTAAAAAGATGCAGTGCGAAGTGTGATTGGCGGCGTGCTGTTGGTTTAGCTAATGCCTTTTAATGCTAACTTGTAGTGAAATCAAATAAGTTTTCCCTTTCGGGTGAAAAAGATCAAGGTGAGCAACCGCGAAAATTTTTATTGATTACTATTGGAATAGTACTTGTCCACCGGGCTCTGGTAGAAGAACAGCAACGGGCATCTGCTGCAACTAGTTGCGACGATGTTTCGGCGAATTCCCCAGGCGTGCGTGAGAGTAATGACGTTGGGAACTTTATCGGACGTGCTGTGCGTGAAAGCGGCCGAAAAACGTAATTGCTAATATCTGGACTCCTTCATCTTCGTACGATTTTCCAGTAATACGCAAATAGGCATCCAGAAGCGTCGTTTCTAAATGGAATGGCTTGAGATGCTCAAATGATTAACGTTCAGCGAAATCAATGAACGAGCAATTAGCAAATTGCGCTTTGTGTTTGCACCTGATTTTATCAGTTTCAATGCGAAGGCCCTCGTTCTGTTGGTAGAGCCCGCAGTGCTCAGCAATTGGAAAAAAGCAAAAGAATGTTAATAATCTCATCAAACACACCTATACCATCAGTTTTGCGTATGACGGATTTCTTAGATTTTGCGCACAAATAAATGAAAACATAGACTTGCAAAATGCGCTTTGCAAATGCCGAAAAAATCGTCGATCTAAACAGCAATTGAAAGCTCCTGATTGGCCGAAAGCGTTCGAAGAACCAGTCAACTGGGCTCTGCTTTCATAACTTTGTGATAACTCGGACTTGCACATATCTGCGTTCAAATAGGTAGTCTCCAGAAAAGTGGCGCAGTGGAATCAATCAGCAATTTTTAATTGGAAATCGATTTCACGTAAGCCTACGCGCATCATCAAATATGAAATTTGTTCAAATAGAATCCGGATCAAAATAAAGTTCGACACGTGATCAGTGTTGTCGAGTTTAGCGGTCGTTGGAAGTTTCCCCTACGTTGTCATGGAGATTACAGTCGCTTTCGCACTGATGAACCCGATCACTAAGACGTGGTTTTCAGAGCTACTTCGCAGTAATGACCTTAATTCTGCGTTTGAATGCTGCTGATGAAGCTACAAAACTCGTTCAGGAATGCTCCGCGTAATGCTTTACACATCAGCTGGCATACACAAAACAAGATAATCAGCTTGTTTGCCAAGCAAATTCAAAAGAAATTTGAATAAGATGTGGCAAACGTGCGTTACGTTTCTGTATAATGGACGAGACATCTGGTAATGGTCTCGCTTACCAGCCCAGGTTGTCTCCACGTTTTATCAAAAATAAGGAGATTCACGAATAATTTCCATGTTTCCTTCCACTTCTATCCACCACTGGAGAAGTACCGGCGGATTGCATTCCAACAAATTGTCGCAATTTGGACTTGACTTAACTTTCTTACCGGGTAAGGAGACTCGAGCAGTGCCTGAAGAGGTATGCAGGCAAGAATGCGTATGTTTCGTCCCAAAGCAATATATACGCAGTGATGCAGGCATGTGCATTGAGTGCTCTCTGGAGATCGCAATTTCCTTCGATTCGAAACGCAATGACTGTTGTTGCAAGCATTTGTTTTTAATTTTGAAGTTGCGCAGCGAGCGGCGATTCTCCGAAAATTCGTCCAAGTGGAAACACCGACATCTAGTGGAAAACGTAGACGATACCTCTGTGCAAAACTCGCTGGTTAGAAAGACGCGATCCTGCTATCGCGTTTTGCTTCAAATGGTTGCTTTTACTGGAATACAAATTATCTGACGCCAAATGTCGAGTACCTCCCCTGAGGAATCGGTCTTATACGCATTGCTGTGTGAGTCATAACGGTGGTGTTGTTGGTTCCATTGCTCAGCATCTGTCGTTGAATAGTTTGTATTCCACAGAAGGTAATTATTTGGTAAAGACATATTTTCAAGTTGTTCATTTGTCGCAACTTTTGTTGTGATTTATAACCATTTTGGTACACGAAAAGCGGAAGTGCTAAATAGCCTTATAATAAATACTACGGCCAAAGCAAACGATGCAACTGACATCTTGCAAACGTTTCGATAACAGTTGTTATCGAAACGTTTGCAAGATGTCAGTTGTATCGTTTGCTTTGGCCGTAGTATTTATTATAACCATTTTATTCTTGAGTNGATTGCTTCCTCTGCTCTTGCTTTGGCCTTTTCAGCGTTTCATCAGTAAGCTTTGCTTGTAGACTGCATAGCAAAAGGACTGAAGATGCAATGTTACGTCAAATCGATTTCTTATTAAAAATTTTGCTCGATGGATTCAAACTATCCACCTTTGTAGAGACTAGTTACTTGAACGTTGTTTATGGGTTTGATACTTGGTATTTTCAAAATGTGCTTCTCAGATTAGACCAAAGCAACAAATTGTGCGCACAAGGGAATGTTTCATCGTCGAAAGGTTGATTTATTGAAGGATAAACAATGGCAATGACCTTATTATCCATTTTTCCACAAAAGCAATAAAACACTTCTGGATGCTCCTCTGTCGCTTAAATTCTGAAGATCTGCAAAAAAGGAAAAACGTCCCATTTTGTATTTGAAAACTTTATGGGACGATCATGTGGTGGTTAGTGAAAGCAGTGAGCCTTGAATATTTCCGGAAAATGGCGCCCGCTTACGACGGTGATGAATTAATCTGGTAAAAGTTGAAATAACAAAGGCGATGCACACGCTCTGCGAGAGAAAAAAATTACCAAAAAGTTTGCAATACTGTATCTGTAAATTCTGTCGGGAAGATACACTTTAGGTTGCACTCTCAAACCATGAAAAAGAAGTAGCCCACCAAGCATTATTGAATAAGTTGAGCCTTCACAAGCAGTATCATCAGTGTAGTAGCTGGAGATTTGAGCCGGGGGGGCAGAATTTATTTAAAGGGGCCCACTGGCCACGTAGGGAGGACACTAACCAACACTCAGTAAAAGAAACCCTTAAGAAACGCTAGTAAATCCGGATGTCGTGGATGTCCACACCACCCAAATAACGAAAACACCTGAAAAACGCAAGAAAAAAACAGCAACCTACTGAAAACCAAAAAAAAAAAAAACAGCAACGTACAGAAAACCAAAAGAATACTAAGCATCAAAATGTCAGCTGAAAGGAGGCCCACTTTTTACATTTAGCTTGCCAAGAGGCGGCTCGCCCCCTGCCGCCTTCAGTTACGTCACTGAGTATCATGTGTTAACTTTTGCAGACGATGTTCGCTGATGCTGTTGTGCGACGAAATTAATGAAACTAATCTATGCTTTTGTAGAAGAGCGTTGGCAGTTTTTAAAATTTAGAAATAGCTTGTTTTTTTTGCTAAGACCACCTGTACAGTTGAACCAGTTGATTGTGAATGAAACGGAGCGAAATGTATAAAAACGGCAATATAGAAAGGAGCCAAATGTCTTCAACTACACCGGTTTTCCGATGATCAAATGCCACTGCCTTTGACGGTGACATCACTGTCTGTGACTTCAGCTACTCATGCTTACTGAGAAATGGACGTGGCGTCATATTAATCTTCATGCGTCACTAAAGCTGACTTTTTCCAAGTTCATTCTCAGGCCAGAGTTGTCGAAAGTGTTTCAAGTGACCCTTGGCTGTGATCGTTGGTGGTTTTCAATGAACGTATTTCGACAAACCTCTCACCGTGGCACCGTGCACACGGTACTTCCGATTTCCTTCAGTTGTTGCATGTTGAAGAAGGTGCTGGAGCTTAATTGTAAACACAATCAAGCACGGGATGTAAGTTGTTTATCATCACATATGCTCATCTTCTCTGTAAAGTAAGGTATGTTATACAAAAAAACAACGAATTTTAGATTGTTCATGCAACTTGAAATGATTTTGCAAGATACGTACGAACACAAAAAGGTTTGAGATTTTAAGCCAAAATTTTGATCAAAGTTTTAGTAAGTTTGTTTGTAGCTGTTAGTTTAAGAAAACCTTAAAACCAAGCAAAATGTTTCAAAACATTAGGTTAAACACGACTCGCATTTGCTGTGTATTATTTGAAAGTCATGCACTCTTGAATTTGTACGTATTTTAGACTGTGTGGATTGCATGCTTCAACTTGTGCTTGGAAAAGTTAAAAAACAGTGCTGTATCTCGGGAAGCGCAAAAGAACAATTTTTATCAAAATTTTCGAAAAAGCACCGCACCCTTTTCGTATTGATCCAGGATTGAAACGTTGGTGTTCAGGTCAGAGTTGGAATCGGGCCGTAATTTTTCAACCCGACCCGACCCGAACCCGATCCCTGTTGTCCGAAACCCGACCCGAACCCGACAAGTGAAATAAAAACC
>JGI24158J21664_10014011_pt1 | contig 10556 bp, 7 predicted proteins | sample Ectturendosymbi3_FD_21664 | JGI IMG/M metagenome (IMG submission 21664)
TAAAATCATCATGGAAAAACCTGAATAGGCAGGAAATAATGGCATGTTTTCGATAGANACAGAAAAGGANNATTGGTTACGAATGTNCAACTTCAAACGCAAANAANTTNATNAGGAAAACTTGGGACACTTTGATGAGCTTCCAAACAATTGATTTTAGTCTACAAAGAAAATATCCCATACCTTTGCGCTTTGGACAAAGCATTTTGAGAAATTTGTCATCACAGGCTACCAGCCTTTATGCAATTGCACCAAAACAACACTGCATTAAGCACACTGTTTCCACCTCACCTGTTTCTATCCGCCTGTGTTGCTATTTATGCTTTCTTGTGTATTTTTCGCGCTGCCTGCATCGTTACCCTGTTGCGCAATACATTTCTACATGCTGGTATTCAAAAGTGTGATATTTTATATCTCAGTTAGGATTTCATGATCGAAAACTGGTTCATGTAGTTAAATTAGAAGTGTTTATCAACTTAATTTTTTACTAAGATAGATCTTTGAACATAGCAAAAATCTGTTTGCTTGAGTTATCGGTTGGTTTACATCCGTGTTCAGAGTCTTGACTGAGGAAAGATATGAATAGTGAATAATAATACTGAAAAAAAATATAAATTGAAGCAACCCACCAGATGTAAANTAGTGGGTGAAGTCAAGATGGATTGGACATTGGAGGCATGGTCGACGGTTTGTTATTGTGCGCCACACTCACAGGCCGCAGAATAGGCCATAAACTGTTTGTGTAATCATGGGCGGTGGTGTGGAGACGGACATGAGGGGCACGCGCTGTCCTTTGAAGGGCCATTCCATGAGGGTGGGTGCCGATGTCGGGGATGAAAATTCGGAGTCTCGAAGTGTAATCCAACCTCTTCGCATTCCATCGGTGATCCTCCTTGAGCGCCCCACAGCTCTGTTGTTGTCAGTAGAACTGTAGCTGTTGTGCAATGGGCACAAACGAGTCTCTCGATTTGAGGTGCTGTGCATTCCCAGTAAGTGCACAGGTGAAGGCTGAGTGGAGCAGATGCCCTGGGTCCATGACACGGCGCGCTGAGACAGTGTACTCCCATGCGGGGAAGCTCAGCAGGTTGAATGTCGGCGAGAATAGGAAGGTTGTCCGCTGGTGTACAAAACAATGGACGATGAAATGTTCTTATGACGCGATTGTTGTTTTCCGAATTGAAACATTTGTGGTGTTGAAACATGTTGAAACAAATTGAAACATTTGTGAAGAAAGTTACTTTCGAAGGTTTCATTGGGATAGATCGCACGAATCGCCGTCCCTTGTGTAGAACGAAGGAATCCGCCACAATTTGCAATGCGTCGTTCATGCCGGGATCAATTAGGCGAGTGTAAGCACTGCAGCCCCAGACATGAGTGCATTACTCTGCTGGTGAATGGACCAGGAATAAGGTGGCTGTTCGTAAAATTTTTGCTCCAGCACCCAGTCAGAGCCATCAGTATGCCGCCTCAAGTGTTCCACGCGTGATTTCAGCTATTAAGTCGTATTTTCGAATTAAATTTTAAACGCCGCAGCGGGCACCACTTACCCTGATGTGCGAATACCCGACCCTAATGGGAGTTTTGGGGCGTACAAAATAGGGTTAAAGTCGCCCCATACTGTGACCTAACAGCTAAATTGAAGACATGACACAATGGCCTACCACACTATAGTCAACACATCAATCAAAGACAGCGTTTTTAACAGTTTTTTTCTCAGTGCAGAAACGTTTCATTCGCCATGCGTCAATGAACTTGAAAGGCACACAAAGGCCAAAAGGAAATTTCTGGTTGCACAAACATTCTTTTGAGGCAAAATGACATCTGAAATCCCGAGTTTTAGTTGATTTCAGGGTTTATAACACTATTTTCTTTCGCCTGGTTAAACCCCCAGACGCAGAAACACTGCACTAAAGATTTGGCGATAGTTTAACAGAGTTCTTTGAGTTGCCCGAAAGAACTTTCGTGTGTATGCGATCCTGGTCTTTCGATGACTTGTTCGCCGTCCATTAAAGCCTGCGGGAACCTCGCCTGCCGTCGGCGAGATGCCAGCCAAACATCAGTGGAGTCAATCGACAGATCTTTGCTCGTTCTGGTTCCAAGATGCATCGAGTTTCGATACTTTTACCTTCAGCAACTCCAGTTTGCAACCGGCAGTTACTTGCGCCGCCCGAAACGCAACAGAAAGCCGTTCCTTTGATACGGTTATCGCCACAGTTTCTCTACAAGACAGGAACTCGACCACAGTTTTGCACCAAATGAATCCGACACCACTAACTTGCAGCATTTAGCAATGGAAAACCTTCCTAATGTCAGCAGGAAACACGGTCTCCACCGTCTCCGACTATCAGGCCCCAGCATTTAGCAATGGAAAACCTTCCGAATGTCAGCAGGAAACACGGTCTCCACCGTCTCCACAGTCTCCGAGTATCAGGTCCCGTCGGAGACGGTCTCCACCGTCTCCGACTATCATGCACCAAGTGAATCCGACACCACTGACCACAGTGTATTTATAACCACAGTGTATTTATCAACATCAAAGTGAATTGCACTTCCCCTCAGGCAGACGCGCTGAGAGCAGGCCTCAGTTTTCCAGTGACAAGGAGTGTAGCGCGTGTCAGTAAGACATATTGACCGCATGTCAGCAAGACATATTGCCCACAAGATTGTAAGTTTATTCTACAACATTTAATATTGTCAGCATGCAGGTTTTGTTTTTTCATTTGCTAATACAACTTACTGAATTAACAAGCTACAAACTTTTGCTTACGCAAGCCATGTCAGCAAAAAAATGACATTTCAACATACTGAAAACAGCACTTGTGGACGAAGCAATGTGCCTGTGTTTTAGGGACCCGAATCGGGTCCCTAGAATTGAAAATCGGGTCCCTGGAATCAGAGAAAATTACCATCGGGTTTCCAAAATCATGAAAATCGGATCCCTAGAATCAGTGAAATCGTGTCCCTACAGGACCATACCGGCACCTGACATTTTTCTTAGAAAAACCCTGCTTAAAGCCCGCATGTGGTGACATCAAAGCTCTGTCTGCCAAAAATTTCACTGTAATGCAAGATGAATCTTATACCGTTCTTGCAATACTGCTGCACTTCCTCTGCTCAGGTAACCTGAAAATACTATACGAGTCAGGAAAAGTAGGGTATGATGCTACCCTTGTATTGATTACGTCTTAAAAGACTCTTCAAATATTAGGCATCGGTGGTCATATCTGGCCAAACAGGCTTTGCACTTAAGATCACATTCAAATTGTAAGTTGCCCAAGATTCCTGAGAAAGGTGTGCAAATCCTACAGTTATCAAGAAATACGTACCTGCTTGTGTTTGTCATTATTCTGAATCAAAATATGCTGAGCCATGCTGCAATTGTGCAAACAACTGCAGTGATTTACCTTATTTATAAGGTAAATCACTGCAGTTAAACAACTACAGTGATTTACTTAAACAACTACAGTGATTTACTTAACATTATACAACTACAGTGATTTACTTAACATTATAGATGAATACGTGGTGGATCTCTGAAGCAGCACAGGAACTGGGATTTACAATAACCTGCAGCAGGGCAGGCTTTAAGCGGATGTAATCGATGCAGCTGCATTGGGCCCCGCGCCTCTGGGGGTCCCGCGCTATGGTGTTTGGGTAGATTATTCATTTTTGCCAAATACACCTTGCGCTGGAGAATTCAGTAGAAACGCCACAAAAATTACATTGTTGACAAAGAACGCTCTCGTCAGAACTAGCGAATTTCCTTTCGAACGTTAGCAAACGTGCTCAATTCTCGTGTTAATGCTGTACTGCATATCTGCGCTCTACCACGATCGTAACACGCTTGAATGAACACGATGACGTCATAAAATCACTACTCAGAGGGGCCCCGCGCCCAGGTCTTGCGTTGGGCCCCGCATCCGCTAGGGCCGGCCCTGGTGGGGCTGGTACGGGAACCCGAAAAGATATGCGTGCGGTGCGGGGGCGGGTTGAACTTGGGTCGGGTCGGGCGTCGGACAAGAAATTTTTTGTGCGGATTATTGAACACTAACCGAATACATGTGAAATAGACATGCTTAAGAAATTCAGTGCTACAGAGAGCTTGTTGTACAAGGGTGTAGCAACATTTTCCAGTGGTGGCAAGACCACAGATTGTAGTATCCAACTTTCAGTGAACTTGCAAGAAACACGTTCTGCGTCCAGAACTGTCGCCAGAAAGTCGTCAATAGGGGGGGTTTACGTTTGTGCGGGGGAGCTTTGCGTTCGTGCAGGGGGGGGCTTGACATTCAAATTTGACAAAAATTCCACTAATATATAGTGTTTCATATTTCAATTTTTGGGGGCTTGGAACTTTGTTTGGGGGACTAAGCCCACCAAAGCCCCCGTTGCGACGGGACTGTCTGCGTCATGGCAACTAGCGCTGCTGGCGAACGAGTGTTTAGTATGGCTGGGCATGTGTTGAATACCAGAAGAGCAAATTTAAAGCGTTCGTCAGTGAACGACATACTCTTTTTCAACTGTGCTTTTAAAGCTAAGAATGAAGCTAGCTTTCGAGGTTGGCCGAAAGGTTTTACATTTTTACTTTGTAGTGTTTTTCAAGAGCTTCTGTTGGCTTTGAAATGAACCATTGACTATAGGTTGCCACTAGCGATAAAACACAATGTTGCATGCGTTTTTAGTGGTTTTCAGACATACTGCAAGTGATGCAGGCAGCGGCTTAACAAGGTTAGATGGCGTCCGGAGAAAGAAATAAGTTTGGCGCCCCCATAGTGATTTGGCGCCCGGGGAATCGTGCCCCTCTTGCCCCTTCCCCTCGTTACGCCCCTGAGTGCAGGTGTGAGGGGAAAACAGTGCGAGCGGGTCTGGAGCGGCCTGGGAGGGTATGCGTGGTTGTTGTGGGTTTAACAGGGTTGGTGCATACTTCATCAGCGCAGTGTTCAGGCAAATTCTTACAAACGGTCAAATCTTCGTGCTGGTTTTCATCAATTTTTATATACAAATATTTTCATTGACATTTATTAGAAAATTGATATTGTTTAACCAGAGATTAACCAGATTTTGATTTCGAAATCCAATTCAGGCTATTGGCGTACTCCGCGACTTCACAGTCAAGCCAAACAACTTTTAATCGAACTTTCAGCATATGAATTATAGTATAAAGCAGGAATAGGGAACCTATTTACTATCACGGGCGGCACTAATTGTGCAATTTCGCAAAACCAAATAATTTTATCCTAAAATTATACCTTTATATCAATGTGAGGAAGAGTGACTTCTCTTGACTCACCATGTACCTGCTTATCATAGAGCTTCGTTTTGACGCGATGTTGTGCACTAACTTAGGTTGCAAAATTTCTGATGCCGGCAATATCAAATGTTCGCACGGGCCGCAGGTTCCCCAACGCTGGTGTAAAGTGTACATCAACTGACGATTGGTGTGATCAGCAAACAAAGCACAGCATACAAAAATCAGTAAAAAAAGTCCTACGGATCCAATTAATACCAGACTCGAAGCTTTGCCGAGTTTGAATCTGGAGCGCAAGAAATCTAGCTACGTAGATGTGTATGCTAGTGTGGACAGAGAGCTGTGGCAGCAAACAGCGACACTGGCAGTTAACTCCAACTCCATCTGTTTTACCCGGCCGGAAATGATCATGGCTTTTGCAAATTTGGTGAATGCCGTCATGAGCCCTGTAGCGTTAATCGCATTTGAAATGCGCTTGTGCTTAGCAGATGACGCATGTAATTTCAAAGTTTTTTTTTTATTAGTACGAAATGATTTAGTGCATAGTTTTCCCTGAGCACTTTAAATCCGGTCCATTACAACCCATTTTGTCGATAGAAAGACGTTTTTCCGCTTTGGACTTGCTTATCACAGGCGACATTCCGCGAAGCCATTGCAAATACCTGATCCAAATATACCAGAGACCAACCAGTGAACTGATCTCACCGTGCTCAACAACCCACCATCAGTGCACTATTCTGATCAAGCAAATCAGCGTGCGAGTTCAGCAACTGCCTTCAGGAACTAAACTGCAGATTAGCAATTTGGTCGATTGATCACAATAACAATGATAACTCTGCATCGTTATTATTTCCAATCTCTATGTCTAAAAGGTTAACTGTGTAATTTCAGCTGTCAGGAAGGGAAGCGTGCTTGTGAGAGAGTTAATGGAGACCGTCTGAGTGTTTAAATTCCAGAATCTGGCACCACATGCACATCAGGTCAAAATTTGTCGAAATTTCAAATATACTCAAAAAGGCCAAAAGTCAAACAAAACTTTGTGGCCAAACTATTTCTCAAAACGTCCAAATTTTCACAATTCGGCCGCGAAAGGGGCAAGTTCCCAGCCCTGGCTTAATGTCTGCGGATGCTGGTTAGATGTTTGCGGGTGCATGGCGGGAGCGAATAAGATTTCTCAAATTTCTGCAGGTGCGGGGTATGGGTACGGGGCGGGGGCGGGGGCGGTGGCGGGTAAAAATTTTCAACCCTCGCAGGACTCTAGATACATTTTTCATGAGAGGATCACCGCACGTGGCCTTATTGTGCTCGAAGCGTCGCCACTTTTATATGTCATGTTTTCTTTACCGTGCTATATCTTCCTACTACGTTCACATTAAAATTCATTGAAACACCATATACTTTAGCTGCAGCTTTACAACTAGGAGTTACTTCTTTGAGTGTCTTTGAAAGTGCGGTTTATGAAAAAAAGGTTCGGCAGGTTTCAGCAGCAAGTATCTATTTGGGTTCACATACCTCTGTTCGTGAGAATCAACCTTGCTTTGCACAACTCTTGACAAAGTGCAAGGGGATTTTGTAAGCAGTCAACTAGTTTCAGTTTTAACTAAAAACTACCTTGACTGTGTTTGATATTTCAGAAAACTAATGCGGATTCGCAAAATCGTTTTTTTTTGTAAACGCATGAGTCTTTCAATCACTTATTCATTGGACTGGGCGCAAACTTTATTGCTGGAAGATAAAATGTAACGGTGTTTAAAAGTTTTTCATTGTATTGTCTTATGAATTACTGTACATCACAGCAGTGGTGTTCAAGCTGTTTTGTACCGCGACCCATCGCAACAGCCCACGATAACTTAACGACCCCCTATCCACGACTTTCGTCGTCCAATCGCAATGAACGTGTTAAGACTGGTTTCTAGTAACCGTAGCGAAAGCGCTTGCCCAATGCCCATCTAGAATTGGCATAGATGTAGTTTGAGACTTAAATTTCGAGACCGAGACCTGATTAAAACCATGAGACCGCGACTTCATCAAAAAAAACGAGATAGAGCCTCGAGACTTGAAATTTGAGACCGAAACTCGAGACTTGAAAATTTGTGAATTATGCCGAAATTTGTCCAAACATTTCCAAAAAAATATCATCACCACATTTAAGTTAAAATTTTTTCGAATTTCTGGCATTTCTCCTACCTGCTTTTGTTGTTTCTTCCCTGCAGATATAGCAGACAGAAAACACGTCTAATTTCAGACGTTTTCCTAAGACATATCGTTGCAGTATTCAAATCTCAAGGCAATAGGCTTGTTACCGAGACCTGTATCTTTCGAGACCGAGACGAGACCTGAAATTTACGAGACCGAATCCGAGATCGAGACTCGCCAAAAATGGGTTTCGAGACTTCGATACCGAGATCAAGTCTCGAGACTCCATCATTGCTAAGTGCGACCCTCGAAAAAAGGCTCGCAACCAAAACAGGAGTCGCGAGCCCAAAATTTGAAAAACACTGCGATAGATAATATCACAGATTTAAAAAAGCAAAGAAAATGGTTCTTACCTTGCTGATATTCACGTCTATTTTCTGTTAAAGGAAGTTGTTCACTGTCAAATATATCAGAATTTTTCATTTCTACAACAGCAAAAACATGGTTTGGGACATTCATACCACTGTTTATCAAAAACGGAAATGATTGGTTGCACAACAGGGGCGTGAGTACAAGTTTTAACTAGGACCTGGCGATGTTGTCTAGCATTGACAGAGCAAACCTCCTGAAGCGCGTATGCTCAGTGAGAGTGAAGACCGGTGTTTGTATGACGTTATTCGTTGAATACATTTCGTGACATTTTTAGACTATACGTATTTGGGCACTATACCGACATGCACTTAAGAATATTTAAAACTTCATTTTTGCACCGTGTTAGTGATTATTCGCAATTGAGCTATAATATGTATTTGAGTGGGAGTGCATGGGAGCGGTTTACTCATGTTTTGCTTGTTAAAAGATTTCCACTGATTGCTTATTACTTTACCGGTTAAGAAAATACATCGAGACATCCGAGCAGGGACGTAACCGGCTGATATTTTCGGTAACTTGTTGTTGTGTCTAACAATCAAACCCCTTTTTCAATTTCGGGGGGGAGGCAATTGCATGGTTGCAATCCTGAGTGCGGACCTGCATCCCAGAGTTCAATTAAGTATCATTTCACGTATTATAATGAGGTTGTTACGTGCGGTCTACAAAGAAAGCATTGCTAGAAATTTTCACAGTTCTTGTTTGTAGAAACAAGATTTTTTTGAATGAAGAAAACAACAAAACACACACCCACGAAAGAATCAGTGTTTCGTGTTGTATGATGTTTTCACTGATTTGTTTATCTTGTTTGAGTTTCTAATGTTAGATGTGCGTTTGACTATACTATAATTTTTCCGAATTTACTTTAGGGGTTTTATAAAACAAAACCTATGAAATTCTTGCTTGGGAAAATCTACTTCAATTTTCCAAAGGGGCCACTACACCTCACAATAAACAAGCCTCGATTCTGTTTTTTCGGTATAATAATTAGCAATGGAAGCCAGTGAGTGAAAAAATTGTGTTTTTAAGTAGCAAAAACAGGAACTATTAACAATCAAAGGGTTGGATCTGGGACATACGTTATGGCTTATCTTTAAAAAAAAACTACATTCCACACCGTTTTCTGACATTGGTCATTCAAAAATTATCGGTTTATGAAGTGACCTGCAGAAATGCATATTTTATAGCAAATGTTGGTCAAAAAATTGATGCGTTTGCAAATTGTGTCTCTGTGAGTAAAAATTCAAATGTTTCAACATCTTTGGTAACTTTCAGAGTGAACTACTGGCGTAGAGCAATAAGTTTGCAGAGAAAATATTTTATTATTTTGTGAGCCAGAGTAACTGTGACTTTGCCACTTCCAAGGACACTACCTTATTTTCAACAAACGATCCTCTTATGATGAACTCAACATCTATTTCTGATTTATTTACAGCACCTAGAGAATTGACAAGTCTGCGTTGAAACGGATAGGTTGTCGGTGTATTTTTATATCAGTGGTCTTCAACGTTTTTTGTTCGATCGCCCTCCTTCAGGAACTTTGCTCAAAAATCGCCCCCCGCGTATGACTTTAGTGTTGGCAAATAAGTTATTTTGATATGAGAATATTTCAATGCTAATGAAATATAGGGACAGTTTAGTTAGCACAAAGAACGAACAAACAAAACGACTGCAAATGCAATTGTAGAAACAACGTTATTCATTTCCAAAGCAGTTGGTTTCAAGCAGGGCTGTGGAGCCGGAGCCTGAAATATGAGTTCCTGTTCAACCGACACAGTTTGTGGAGCAAGCCATTTGTACAAATAACACATTGGTTTTTAGTGTTTATTGGACCAAATCGTTCTGGAGCCGGAGCAAAAAACTTTGGATACCTGGAGCTGGAACCGGATCCACAGCCCTGGTTCCACTTCCAACTGCTGCGAGCCTTGCACCCGGGCTTTTTATCTGCTAGTTTTTTGAAGCAGGTTGCAAACTGGTCAGCTTCAGTCGTATGGAGTTTCCACCAGTCTATGCCGATGTCAAGACGATTGCGGAATTTATTAGCATGTGCTGTACGTGGTAGAAACTTGCTCAGAAACATATTTGGTGGGAAACTTCAAAAGTTATATTAGCTTAACGTTTCCCAAAAATTCCGGAAAACGCTCACTGCACTTGATCAAAACATCTGACCATCCGTGTTAATAAATATGGTGCAGGCTTCATAATCGTTTTGGTAGTCGATAAAAAATTCCTGGATGTGGAATCGCATTCGCTTGTGTGAGTTAACTGGCAAAACACTTCACCCAGTCACTTTCTACGCAATGCAACTGTTGGCGTTATTTCGACAACAGAAAGGGTTTTTAGCAAACCTCAAACTACAGAAAACGATTTTTTGGAATTTTTAGTTTAGCTAAGATGGGGATGGTTGGACTTTCTTGCCAGTATAAGTTATCCCTTTCCTTTAGCCTACTTTACTGATATACTGTGTCATTAGTCAGATGAACACAGTACAGCTATATCTGCAAGCACAGTGAAACACTCGAACTGATTGAAAAACATGATAAGAACGTTTTACAACATATGACTAACTAATTAATTTTGCTAGCCAATAATTGCTACCTAAATCGTCTCACAACAGTCGTTTTTCACGTATTTTTTATAGAAGACACTTGGTTCCACTGTTTTACTCAAGTTACGAACCGAAGTTTACAAAACACATGATAACGGACTATGACGTGTTTTGCCTACGAAAAAATGTTTTGGCAAC
>JGI24158J21664_10014012_pt1 | contig 10556 bp, 9 predicted proteins | sample Ectturendosymbi3_FD_21664 | JGI IMG/M metagenome (IMG submission 21664)
ACGAAAATTTCACAACACAATCATTTTAGGTACTTCCGACACCATTTTGGCTCAACGTTTCCTAGGAATGCAACAAAACCAATGTTTCGCTGTTTTCCAACGACGCCGCTTATGCGATGACGTTTTCAGCACACTTGACGATGAACTTGGCGATTTCGGGGCTGTCTTCGGCACAGCCCTAAAGGAAAGAAACCAAACAATTGGCTACAAAACCATGGTGGTATATCCGCTTATCGCAAAGCGTTTTGGATATTTTGACGATGAATTTCTAAACAAAAAAACGGAGGAAATATGGTCTTGACTGTTTTTTAGTACTTTGTCGATATTAGCGGCATTGGATTCAAATCTGGTCGCCAATCTCGGGCTGCGAAAATACAGCACTTCGTTTATCTGCACCAGTGCAGCTTGCAACAGTTGGATAAGCTGATGAGTTTTCAAACCATCATCATTCTGGCAGAATTCGAAGCACCGCAAACCACATGCAGTGTTTCTCCGGAAAAAACGCAAATACCAATGATGAGCTCAGTACAAAGAAAAGCAGACCTAGTTTGGGATGTTCCGGAATCACCGGCAAAAAAAATTTATGTTATTTCACATCTACAAGTGTCGCAGATTCCGAAAATCACATCAAAAAAGTGAACCGGAACTTGGAATGCCAGCAGAATGACAAAATTCCAAGGTCAATCTGCGAAACGTCGGTCAAATAGTAAAAACTGCAAAAAGCCGAAAATCAACGAAATGTTATATTTATTTTTGTGACTTTCCGGAATCATCGGCCAACAATTTTTATGTTATTTCACATCTACAAGTATCGCAGATTCCGAAAATCACATCAAAAAAGTGAACCGGAACTTGGAGTGCCAGCAGAATGACAACATTCCAAGGTCAGTCTGCGAAACGTCGGTCAAAAATGAAAACTTCAAAAACGCCAAAAATAAACGAAATGCTATATTTATTTTTATGACTTTCCGGAATCATCGGCCAACAATTTTTATGTTATTTCACATCTACAAGTTTCGCAGATTCCGAAAATCACATCAAAAAAGTGAACCGGAACTTGGAATGCCAGCAGAATGACATCATTCCAAGGCCAGTTTACCTGTGAAAATATTCTCTTTGATGGAATTCCATAGAACGCGGTGAACATCGCAGTCATTGTATACCATTTCACCGAATTTGTCGCAGGTATATGAAATGTAATGTCCACTACTGCTGCTTTCAATCAGGTGAACCACAACGCTTTTCAACATATAGCAGACCTGTCCTTGTTTGCTTTTCACGATCAACATCCTGTCTGGAATGACACGCTTCATGTTTTTTTTTCACCGTCGCCATATCGCCACAAAATGATGGAAAGCACATCATGAGCTGTGCTGAATATATTTTCTTTTTTCAATGAACTTTTGCTCATGCAATTGTCGCATGTCGAGGAGTAAGTTGAATTGAGCTCATTGTGCAGGTGTGCACTGAGAGGCGGACCATCGCAGATGTTTTGTTCGATTGCCAGCGGTACCACCGACTGCTTTTGGTTGAACGCTATACAGTTTGCTCGGCAGCTTCCACACGTTTTGTGAGTTTCAATCTGAAACTCAGAAACAATGCCAAATCTTTGTAGAAGTGTTTTGAAGTCACAGAGCATGAACAATTTTGTCACATGCCGCTGAGACTTGGACTCCCAGCCCATACCTTGACAAACTGCAGTGAAAACGTCTTCAAAAACCTCATTCTCAACGCAAATTTTCAGAGCAAGGTCTTCAATAAGTTGTTCAAGCGAAGGGCCTGTATAGCTATCCATTTGCGGGGACTTTCTCATGCTGCTGCACGAAACAATGCTTTGAATTCCTTGAACAGCTGAGTTGAACCAATAGTTATTTGATGCAATTGGCAAGCCAGGTTTAGCTATATTGTGATTTTCCAAAAACTGTTTCATCCAGATATGGCATGTGGTCGACGCCTGCGTCAAAGTGTAAGGCATCCATGCACGGAAATCATCCACACAGAAATGTGCATGGCGAAGGTTCAATGAGCGAGATTCGATTTCGTCTATCGTGTAACAAACACAAACACCGCAGCTCGACAAATCGGTTTGCAACGTAAGTTGCCCGTGCTGCAGCACTGGTGCCATAGCCATAGCCAGGGGGGGCAAAGGGGCCATCCCCCCAAATTTTTAGAACAAGCAGTCATTTTGTGCTTTGAGAGGCGTTTTTCCAAACAAATGGTGTTATTCGCCTAAAATCAGACATTTTACCCCCCCCCAAAATTCTTGGGCTGGCTACGCCACTGACTGGCGCTGGCATGTCAAACGAAGACAAAAAAGCTGTCATATTTTTTTCAATAGCTTGAATCAGTGCACTGTTGCAATCGCTAGTGGAATTGTAAAGAGTCAGAGTGCTGTTTGATTTGCTGTATGACATTACTGTGAAGTGTCGCTTCCACAGCACTGGAAAAAAAGATATTTTGGCGCAAAAGCACTTTGTGTTCTGTTGAATGGAAGTTATTGCTGGGCAAGACTTGCTGCTTTGAGAAAATGCACTTCGCAAGAATCCATCAACAATCTAAGCAACCGAAGAATAGCAACCCAGCAAATGGTTGCATGCTTCTACAGTTCGTGCAATGTAACAATCCACCACATTTTCCGTGAGCCAGCCCACAGCTGATTTGGAATGTATGTGCTTCAGCAGGGAATCGTACGTTTTTCCCTCAGGATCGGGGCAAAGTGAACACAGATCAATAAACGACAGTTCGCGACCTTGACCAACAACTAAGGATGTTTGCAATATACTGCTTTCAGTTAGAGGCAAACTGCGCCATATAAATGAAACAAATGGTTTAAACGTACAAAAGTCTTCACTTTCAAGACAAAAAAAAAACAAATCTATTGAGTGAAGGCGTTGCATCCATTATCTGCACCTTTTCGTAATCATTTGTAGAGGAAACAGCATTGACATATTTCAGTTTTCATCACACTTCAACGAAGCGTAATAGCTGTTACCGTTACGTTTCCTTTTCTTGAATGTTGACTGCACAACTTTTGAACATTGTTTTCCTGTTTAAGCATATTTTGGGTCGAGCACGGCTGTTTCACCTTGTGGCTTGTTCCGATAAACAATGTCGCCGAATTCCTTTTGTACGCTTAATACGAAATGGTGATACTGCGTCACAAAATCATCCAATCTAGCTAGCCGCTTGCCTCTTAAGCGATTCTGTTTTAAATCCCTGAAATGCTGTTCGATAACATCCTGGGTCCGGTTATTTTCAAGTATCGTTTGAAAACTGGACTTGGCAAGTTTTTCACACTTCTTGGAGTATTCATCACACAACCGCTTCTGGGAAACAGTTGTCCTGTCATCCATGTGCCTCATGAAATTACCATCATTAACTTTGAAGTTGTAGCAATTTTGTTTAAGAGTATTTCCAAAACAGTTTTGCAAAATGCTTGGTCTTTTGTACCTCATTAATCGTTTTTTGTAACTTTTTTACATGTTTTTGGTATTTTTTTATTTTTATGTTTTGCTAAAAATATTCTAACCACACCAAATTCCTTCACTTAAAATCCATCTACTCATCTGTGTACACTACATAGGCAGTAGGCATGCGCTTTAACCTGTACATTTTCTTCATGTCCTGCGTTGATTCGTTTTCCTTTTTTTGATTGTGCTTATTTGATCTTCAATTGTTGTTTTTCAACACTTTTCAATAAGTGATAAACGGTGTTGATTGACTAGATGACCGCCATAGTCCTTCACCAATCCTATGTGACACAACGCCCTCTTTGTTTACACTGATCAGCTATTGTGCCATTGTGTTTTCATTTGCTCTAATGTTTGCTAATGGTTGGTTTACTTCATGCGATGGCTTTTTATGGTGCTTCTGCTTGATGGCTGAGTCATACGAAGCAATAAACCATTACCATCACCACCTAAGATAGATGAAATATATTTCACAACACTGCTGAGACAAAACAATGGACGGCAAAATGGCCATTAACTTTTTTGATATGTGTTTTTGTTAATCTCGTGTTTCATGATTCCTTTTGTGAATATTAAGATTTTGTGAGGTTTCCCATAAAAGGCATAAAAACAGCACGCAGAGGAGACAAATCTGTCACAGTGGGCCCGACAATCAGTCCCGTAACAACAGCAGGGCTTTTGTTTCAGCGCCCCAAACACAGCTGAAGCCCTGAGGCGTAACGAGGTTTAATCGCTCCTCTGGGAAGAAGCATGTTTGGCGCCCCCATGCTTGAAACTGCAGTCTTTCGGAAGCAAGTGTACTGTATTGAAAAAAGCATTTGTGTCATTGTTGAGACTTTTCCAGATCCCCCGCAATAATTCGACGCCCCCTGCAAAGATTTGGCGCCCCATAGCGGTTCAGCACCTGTTCAATTTTGTTCCCTTTTCCCACCTTGTTATGTCCCTTTATTCTAGGCCCCCATATTCCTATTTTAGAAACTGCACAAAATGTTATTAAAGAAAAAAACTGGTGACCATGCTTTTTAAGCAAATTTCGTTCAGGCTTGTGGCAAAGTTCTTCAATTTGCGATAAACAAAAAAAATCTCAACTGCTAACAGGCTCAGATTTGTTCCTTCAGTGACAGTGATTTTGTAATTGAGCGATATAATTTTGATTCTGAATACCTGCGTTTCTATAACATTAGAACCAGGGTTGGATCCAGGGGAAGCGATTGGTGCGATTATCCTCCCCAAAACCCACGAAAGTAACTTTATTCACCACGATTTTGTAAAATTCGGAAAACAGCATTCCATATTTAAGCCCATATGTATTTCGGCAAAAAAATTAGATGAAAACGCTATCGAAACAACAATTACATATACCAATCAATAACTCTACAAGCGTCCTCTGATACGAAAAATGTTCATCAAGAGGCACACCTCTTTTTGCCGATGATGCCGGAGTCATAAAAATAAATACAGCACTAAGTTGATTTTCGGCGTTTTTGAAGTTTTTGTTTTTTGACCGACGTTTCGCAGACCGACCTTGGAATTTGTCATTCTGCTGGCATTCCAAGTTCCGGTTCACTTTTTTGATGTGATTTTCGGAATCTGCGACACTTGTAGATGTGAAATAACATAAAAATTGTTTGCCGATGATCCCGGAACTTCCCAAAATCCCGGTCTGTTTTTCTTTGTACTGAGCTCATCATTGGTATTTGCGTTATTTCCAGAGAAACACTGCGTGTGGTTTGCGGGCTGCGAAATCTGCCGGAATGACGATGCTGCTTTCTAGGGTTGGCGTTTAAAGATGTACGTCAGTAGTTGGTCGATCTCATTCTTGGACAACAAAATATATGACTGGTTTGAAACATTGAAATATGAAAATTTTGAAGCATAAGAAATCTGGCAAGCCTATTATAAGCATTCAAGTAGACCTTTCATTTTTTGGTAAGGTGAACATTGTCGCTGCAACTGATTCAGGATACAAACTTTTACTGTAAAAACGCATAACAATCCAGTTGTTAGAAAAAACGAAAAATCTTGCGTAAAATCATAAACTGTTTTAAATTTTTTGGAAAATTTGAAGTTCATTTGAAAGAACATGATTAAAGTACCAGCTCAAAAAAGTGGCTCTAGCCCAGGTCTGCTGCCATGACATGGTTTGAATAAAATGCTAAAGTCTATCACGTTTACAATAGCGCCTTAGTAGTCGAGAGGAATGTTCCAAGTTCAGTATGTGAGTGGTGCTGGGTTCAACTCTTGCCTTTGCAACTTTGATGGCAGTGGTTATGCGTCATACTTTTGATAGCACCGTTCAATTCTTTTTTTGTGTTTACACTTTAGTGTTTGGTTTCATTTAATTAAACTGAAGTGAATGTTTTCCATGTATGAATAAGACAACTGAAAATTTTGAGTTTGATAAGATTAGGACTGCTGTCTTTTGATGCTTCGACCAGGTTTGTAGCACTTACTGAACGGGAAAAATTCCCGCGCAAAGCCACGTGTGTTTCGGTGTTTTTTTTTTTTAATATTCCTTTTTTGGCCGCACGCCAAAGTGTTAAAAATCATTGTTTTTCTCTTGAGATTTATATTTTTTTGCCTTTGTTGATTGTTGAACAGTTATTTATATGCATATTTTAAACTTGTTCTGATTGTTGTGGTGTGTTTCATCTTGCCCCATACTATGGGCATTTTTTCTGAGTGATTCTGTTGCAATCAAAAATCCCTAGTGGCATGTACTGCACACTGTGGCAACAAGCAACAGCAGAGATCATGTGCCACAATCACTCTATAATTGCTTGTTCATGCCACATATATGGGTGTTATTATTATTCTTCCTGCACATCCCATTTGTGGCGAATCACACATTCAATGGCCACATTACCCAAAAGTTTGCAACAACATACCTCTTTTTTTACAATGAACTGTACCGACCGCACATTTTTTTATAAAGGTTGCACCTTACATGGCCTTCACATGCTAGTCACAGCACCACCTTGTTGAAATGTTGCAGACACATAAGCTCAATTAGTTACTTTGATTCACTCTGTCACTATGAGAGGATGAAGGTGTTACCGAGGCTTGCAGCTGCTCGAGACACGAAGCAGGCAGGGGTTTGAAAGGCAACACTGTACAATTTATTGCCTTAAACTTAGCATCACATGTAACCTTTTCAGTCATGCGAAAGCCCCAAATCTTGCAGAGCTTTGTAATCCTATAACTCGCCAGGCGATGGAGCTAGAGAGCTATCCAAACCATCCACGGATTCAGCAAGTCTTGTAGTCAAAATCGAAAAAAAAACGTTTTTTGTTTTCGGTGGGGGGATTTCTGGAGGTAACGTCACAAAGAAGGCATGTTTTGGAGATTTTGGCCAGCCCTGGGCCCCAACCCATTGACCCACTCTTTTGGCTCAAAGTTTTGTTGAAAACTAGGTAAAAATGCACGTCTATACAGAGCCCTGGATTGACTTGCTAGCATGTCTGTAGCCAAAATTATGGGTCAAAAACCCATTTTTTTTGGCCTAATTCAAAACATTTCAGAAAAGGCATAATTTGCCCTTTCAGGGCAAAGTTTGGCCAGCCATAACTCGGCAGCGGATTGAGCTAGAGAGGAGCTGTTTAAACCCGGTAGTGACTAGTGGCGTTGTGTAGTTTAGAATAAAAAAAAATTTTTTAAATTTGGTTGGGGGTTTTGGGCCAGTGGGATCATGACAGGGGCATGTTTTTTTGGTTAATTACATGACGTCATCATCCAATCCCACGCGCCAATATTTTGGCTCGCAGTATTATTGGATTCTAGGGCAGAATACGCGTTTTTAGAGCCTTTGATTGAGTTTCTAGCGTTTCTGGTTCAATAGTTAGGCCAAAAACCCGCTAGTTGGTAAGGGGCTTTTCTCAATACTTTTGGGGGATTTCCTAAATAAATTTTAAGTTTTTTTGGCCCTAATCTTACAACCAGGAACGCTAAGAACCTGTTCGGACCCTTCAAAGTCCCGAATAGTGACCAAAAAATAGCTAAACTCAAAAAAATTATATGTCACTTAAATGGCTCCTGCGGGTCTTAAAGGGAGGTCGGGCAAAATGCTGACGTCAGCAAAAACTAACATATCGTTATATAAGCATTAAAAAAAAATACATCCTAAACTGAAACGTTTTTTTTTTATTGCAAACTGCATACCTTCACGAGTCTTTAGAGGGTTTGAACAGCTCTCTAACTCAATCTGACGGCGAGTTATTGCCCGGGGTGAAATGCCCCCAAGAGTGACTTTTAAGAGAGCAAAAATTTGGTCAATTTTTGGTTTATGAGCCATAATTTTCGCTCCCGATATGCTAGAAAGTCAATCAAAGGCTCTGTAGACACGGATTTTGACCTAGTTTTCAACTAAACTTTGAGTCCATAAAATGGCCCATTGGGCTGGCGCCCAGGGCCAGGCAAAGATGGCCAAAATAACGCAAAAACATCTCTACTTGTGACGTTCCCCACAGAAAACCTCAAACCCAAAACGAAAATTTTTTATTTTGACTGCAAGTCTTGCTGAATCCGTAGAGGGTTTGAGCAGCTCTCTAACTCAAACGCCTGGCGAGTTATAGGATTGCAAAGCTCTGCAAGAAAAGTGGCGCATGCGGGACTGAAAGGGTTCACAACAGCAACCGTTGCTAACCGTTGACACACAAGGGAAGGTGACGTTGTCTTTGCCACAATGAAGAGACAAACTCATTGGAGAAAATGGTCAATAGCTCAGACAGAAAATGGTCTCACTTGTTGCACTACTGAAAAGCAGTCCATTCAGACTCTGCCAGGTCATAAATACACGCATAAAAATATAGACAGTAAAACACATTCAGCACAAGGCGTAACTGTTCAGTTATGTGATACATGTAAACACAGTGTGAACATGTGAACGACAGTTTGTGCCCAGCAGAATGGCTCAATAAACAGTATTACAAAGCAGTGACCAGTCCAACTGTATGGACTGGACAACAGTCCATATAGTTCGGCCACTAGCCACAAAATTTCCTTTAGTGTTACATTGACAGCATTAGCACAGCCTTTGCAATGAGTTACCTCTGCTATAGTCATCACAATAGACCGCATATTGTTCCTCCATTATTCCAACACAATTGAAATGATACTATTTTGCTGTGTAAAAATCAAGTGCTCCATTCCTTTAGTTGTGCTTGATAACTTCTATAAACTGAATTGTATTTTGTTAATTTTTTTCACATTAAAATTTCTATTATGTGGTAGTTTTATAACTGTACAGTTACTTTCAAGGATTGTATGTTTTTGTATGATTTCGCTGTAGACCAAAATGCCTCTTGAGCTTGAAATGGGACGTTAACACATATCATGAACAATTAGGCAGACCCGTAAACAGCTTGGAACACTATGGGGTGAAATGTTTTCTGAGAGGAGCCTAAATTTTTGAAACTATATCCAATAGCTAGTGTCCATCGCATTTTTTTTCTCCCCTAAATACGGGGCTGAGGGGTCGCATAAAAATAACTTTTTAAAAATGGGTCGTAGAACAAAAAAGTTTGAGAAGCCATGGTTTAGACAACACCTTGTCCTTTCAGATCAGAGGTCAACAACCTTTTTGAAACTGCGAGCTACTTCTTGTGTACCGATTAATTAATGTGAAGGGCTAAGAACAGGCCTGTGGGCACTGCGTTGGTGACCTCTGTTTTAGATAGTTTGTAATTCTAGTCATTATAAAAATTGGAAGCTCTACTGGTTTCTTGAGCATCAGCATCAACCTGCGGCGATTCTTGTCTACCCATGTCTTCAATTCAAGTACTGCCTGTGCACAAGTTTTTTTAGAATCGCTGCAGTTAATAGAAAGGAAGACACAATTTGATACTGATGCTCAAGAAACAAGTAGAGCTTCCAATTTTTGTAGACAAATGATCAGTATCCCTGTCAGTCTTTGCTTTCAAAAATGTGTAGATTGCGCAAAAGCTAGAGAAAAGATAATATTCTTGAGACGTTGTTTGAAAGAAGATATTTTACTCCCATCCAATCATCACAAGCGTATTGACCTCAACCTGTTGTTAGAACGTTTGCACAAAAGCTAGAGAAAAGATAATATTCTTGAAACATTGTTTGAAAGAAGATATTCTACTCCCATACAATCATCACAAGCGTATTGACCTTGACCTGTTGTTAGAACATCAACGGAAGAAAATAAGTACAGACTTAAAAATTCTGTCAAATCAAGCTAGATGTGACCCAAGTTTTTGGCACAATTTATCTGAACATAATCGACGCGAAGTCTACTGATTAAGACATTTAACTCAATTCAAGTACATAAAAAATTCAATTGGCTGAGAAGCAAACAAGATAGAAGTCATTCAAATTTAAGATTTTCCAATAAGATAAATAACTCTGGTTGCCACAAAAAAATGTGCATGACAGGAAGAGATACAGACTGCATCAAACGCAAAAGAAGATCCAAGTCACGTCCGAGGAAACGTTTGACACGATACTTGATAACTCTGACATAGAACTTTATCAGCATGATAAAGACGTTCTATCTAAAGGTCTTAATTTTGCACCAACACTGGCATGGGGGAAGATCGGTTAAAAACAATGAATGCCACAATGCTTACCAGCATATTAGAAGGGAAGAATGGCGAGCGCTACTTGGTGACAAAACTGAATCGAACAACCCTTTACCTAAAAAGTTCAAAATTCCAAAAAACTGGAGACCAAATAGGGAACAACTTGATGAAAAGACTAACACTTATGTTGATATGGTTCTATCTAAGCTGCACAATTTAACACTTTGGCGTCTGGCTGCTATCGGGAATTTACGAAAAAAAACGCCTAAACGCACATGGCTTTGCGCGGGAATATCTCCGCTCCTGTTTGGGTTATGGACCTGGTCGAAGCGTCAGAAGACGCGGCAAGTCTTCTAGTCTGAACTCGAATAAATTTTTTTGCTTGGGGCTTGCGGTTTTTTTGTGAGTGACGTCATAAGTGGAAGACTTTTAGGCCACCTTATCCCACTTTGCCTGGCCCTGGAGGCCAACCGTTAGGTGGTAGTATTTCGCTGAAGTTTTTACTGGAAACTAGGCTACAATTCGAGTCTTTTGATACTTTGGA
>JGI24158J21664_10014014_pt1 | contig 10556 bp, 10 predicted proteins | sample Ectturendosymbi3_FD_21664 | JGI IMG/M metagenome (IMG submission 21664)
ACTGCTGAGGGGCATCGACTCGACAACCTTCCGGTTCCTTCAATGCCCTGGCGTCCTTGCACTGATTTGTGTTTTTTCTAGCTGAATATGAATTATCGCCAAATAAAATCAACTCAACTATAACGTCATTCACTCATCGTCATACAGAGATCCGGTCATGGGAGAGAAGTGAACACATTCTAAAACCAAGTTTTGAGGTAAACGGCTAACTGAAAAAAATAAATCGGACGGGGTGCTTAGCGGCGCACAAAAGCATATGAATTGTTTTGACAAAGGTTTCAAATATTTTTCGAGATATCTAGCATGAGGCTGATAGTCATTTGTTTTCACTGCATTTAAACAAAGATTTGGCGGTTGGTGTTTTATTATGTACAGCCCCGCATTCAAGATCTTTTTCTGCCTAGCAGCCTGGTGTAAACGACAGCGCAGATGCTCTTTGTGATGTCACCCATTCACTGATGTAATTGGCGAAACCATCGCGAAAGACTTCACCGTGGCAGCCTGTTAATCACTGTTCCTATTTCTGCCATGCCTTTTTTGTCTTGTTGCATAAAAACAGTACGAGTATGTTCTGCAAATATAGGTTTTCTCCATTTTTCCGGCACATGTTTAGTAAAAACTGTTTCTCTGCAATATGAGCAAAGATTTTATTGTTTTGTTGTGACATAACCCAACCACCGATGTTGTTTTAACCCTGCTTGGAGAATCATGCAACAGTGCATTGCTTGACAACTGCTGTTTCCACGACACACAGGTATTTGAATCACTATTTGACTCAAAAAATATTGGAATTCTTGGTTGCAAATATTGCTAGACGTTGACGCAGACTTCTTATGCTTGTCAACCTTTTTCATCCTACAAGCCAGTTTTTTTAGTTGAGCTGTATCCACTAAACTTACGAGTTGAAAGGGCTTAAAACCTGCTGTCTGGACACAAAATTATATTAGTGTTATCTAATCTTTTTGCTCGACGGTTGCTTTGTGCTACAACGTGTTGTTTTGGTTTAATCCACCGTTCCTTAAACAGCTGTGGATCACGGACCCCTAGTACATCCTAATAAAGGCTTGCGGAACCCTGAAGAAGGAATGTTGCAATAAATATTTGACATGCAAAGTCTATAAACCTTTTAAAAATGTCAGTGCAAATCCTATTAACCTTTTAAATCATACTCATAGACCCCTTAAATCACCTTTACGGACCCAGGTTAAGGACTCATGGTTTCAGACCTTTCGCAAATTGCCGTTGCACGCAAGTGGTGGGAAAAACTAGTCACGGTTCAACTGCGCCGGTTTAAAACCGGGGCTTTACTGATCCGTGACAGAATCCAGCATCGCATTGTGAGGTTATGAAGGATTTGAGGAAAACAACGCTAGTTTTGATTATGTGCTTCAGTAATTGTGCCAAAGTATCAACATGAATAAAAGAAATGGAAACCATGGGAACGCGGCATTAGAATCAAGAGAAAATAGCTTTTTGCACAATTCCGCTTTCATCTGCAGTAGATTTGACATTGCGAAATGTTTCTTATGGGGCAGAAGGAAACGTCCGCAAGAATGAAAGGATTCGCAGGAGAACCGCAAACAAAACAGGAAGCAGTTTGAACGTGAGTGATCATCAGTTTGTGTCTGAAACAGATAATACCAGTCAATGGAAATTCCCAACTTTCATCTGTTCAACGATAAAACATTGTTTGACGACTTATTTAAATTTTATGCCATGCCGTTGGAATTTCTTAAGGACGTGAATTAAATCTACGAAAAGGCGTTTCTCATCACCTGTCCTTATAATTAACAAAATATGAACAGATCGAAAAAGGCAACTGGAGAGAAAATATCTGTACTTTACAGAGGCTTGGGGTTTTGCCGGATATCTTCAGCTGATCTGTGATTTTCGGGTTGTCTTGTTAGGGGTTTCTTTCACCTCCACGTATGCCTTCAACCCGTTGTTACATCTGAACGGACGGATTTAAGTAAACAGCATCGGCCTTTCTCTGCTTACAACGTCGAAGAACGCCTAGGAAATGCGGCTATCACCGTGTCATTATATCACCGTAAACATATACCGCGAGGCCGTGGGGTCCAACAAGCGGAGATGGTCACTGCAGACCGTTCGTGACGCTCCGAAAGCAGCATACTACAAAACTGAACCTACCAGTCAACTGCAGCCAAAAACTCTCAGGAAAGGGTTTTGCTAAGAGGCGTTTGTTTTGCTTGTTATACCAGAACAATTTCATGGCACTCCCAGCTAGCTTATGCAAGAATCAGCCACAACCACTTCGATGTGTCCAACGCACAATATCCTACATGGGTTAAGCCAAATTTGTCGCACGATCTGGGAATTCAAGAATTTAAGGAAAATATTGAATTACGAACATAATTTTGGCCAAATTTTTTGAAGCAAAGGACTTTGAAAATATTGTCAATAGACGCCATCTAGGCCCAAATATACTTACAAGACATCTAGCAGCCAGGATTTGGACCAGAGATGCAGTCGAGATCTAAACTGCGAGACCGAGACTTCACCAAAAATCCGAGACTAAGACCATAGGCGTAGCNAGGGGTGGGGCGAAAGAGGCCGTAGCTCCCACAAATTTTTAGAAAATATAGTCATTTTGTGCTTTGAGAGGCGTTTTTCTNAGCAAAATAAAATCAAACATTTTGGNCCCCCCAAATTTGTTGGCNACCCAAAATTTTTGGGCTGGCTACGCCACTGACCGAGACTCGAGAAATGAGTTTTTCGACACCGAGTCTTGGAACTTGATGAACGTTTGTGGATTATGCAAGTCTAGAGATCAGCAAGGTTTTTGCACGCGTATTTCCGCCATCAAAAAGCCTGATGCGCAAGCTTTTTAAGCAAGTAAAGTAGGGTGTTCGAAGAAGCGTCATTTCTATCCTTATTCACACTTTTTAAGCAAAATCACTTGAGCTCATGGGAAAGTTTCTCAAACTTGTGATAATGAAGGAACACATTTAACACGGTGCACTGTTTTGACCGGCCTCAGATTTTTTCTTCGATAACAATGTTTTAATATCTGAACGATAGGCTTGATTCTGGTTTCTTGCAAATTTTTGTTAACATTTGCATTTCATTGTGATCTCTAAGTAATCGCTGTCAATTAAATGACAATGATTAAGACCCAATTCCTTTTATTGAACTCTTTCAAAATATTTTACTTGCAAAATACGAGCCCATTATGGGTATTTGTGGGAAAACATTTGATAATTTTGTCAATGTGAATCACAATTCGCAAATGCTGTGTTGTAAATTTTAATGTAAATTTTCAGAATGTCAATCCCCCCCTGCACAAACATTAAGCACCCACTGAAGGCTTTCTGGCGACGTTTCTGTCTTGAACCGGTACGCAACATAACCTATCCGGGACCTCACAGAAAAGGCAACCCTCAGGGCTGGAAAGTGGTCAGTTGTTGTTACTTATAGGCAATAGGTATCACTGAAAGATCCGTGGCAGGAGTTGAACCTACAGCTAGCGGCACAAACTCCTGACCACAATTTTTTACGGGCCACAACGAAAAAATAAACAAAATCTAAATAACCGCAACACTGGATGTCTGGATTTGATAAATCTCAGCTGAAAGCATGACACTAACGCCTTATAAGTTAGAACTGCACTTTGCTGATGTAAGGCGGATTCTTCACAGCTTCGCAAACTCAAAGGTGCTTTAATCTGACTCAATATCACTTACGTAACTTTCCCTTTGCTGGCAATTCTGCCCATGCGTGGTTATTGACAGATAAAGCAAGAACTGTAAGGCTTTGCTTTTGTTTTCAATCCCTTCTACTTCAATCAGACAATGGGCAAGCTGGCTGACGTCGCTGAAAGCTGATCGGCCTGAAATATTTTCTTTCCTGTTTCGCTCCGTGACGACCGGCATCTGCATTCTTAGTGAATTCTCACGTGGTGTCAAGGATAACGCTCGTCACCAATTTCTGAAAGGCATAAACTACTCTTTTGCTGTAGAAAACAGGAAAATATAAAGTTAACAAACCTGAATTAAACATTATTGATGAAACGAGGTACTTGCGAAACATGGATGAAATAAAATGAGAATATATGCTAAAGAAATAGATGTTTCCAAAAAAGTTACTTAAATTCTTAGCGAAACTGACTCACGCAGCCATCCACAAGTCGACTATTTTGAACAGATCCCGTTTTCTCTTCATCGCTCCCCGCGTTTTCGGAGCCAGATATGATTTTTTCTCTCGCAGCATGCGGAGTTTCTGTTCGATTGAATTTCTCTCCGGTGAAGCGCCTTTTGGTTGAATGTGTACTTCCTGACTTCACAGGAAAAAAGTGAGGCGCTCTGCGCATGTTTCCCACTATGTCGACGTGATTCAAATGCTTACCAGAGATAGCATTTTTGTGGTCGGGGTCGTCATGCTTGAATCTGACAAGGCAGATAGTGCTCTGCGAGCGTGCAGTGTTATCTTTCCACGCTCTCGTCACAGTAGCAAAACTGAGAAAGTGCTGCGTCATGTTTGCATTCAGCCTGAACGTAGAAGTATGCGATCAGACTCGGAATGCAGTAGTTTTAACTTGCGTCTGTTCGAAAGCAAGACACGTTCTTCATGCCGTGCATAATCACCCTCAACATAATCACCCTAAGAAACAACCTTTTTTGCTGAAATTTTCAAAATCCAGGGAGTGCATGTCCTCCCCCTGCCCTCCCCCTGCCCTCCCTGCTTCCCCCGCCCCCTTCCGACGCCCATGCGCAAGACTGCTCTGAACCATGTCTTTGGTCAGAGCTCACGAATCGCAGAAGCTTCGCGAAAATGTTTGACATTGGTGGAAAGGTTATTTGTTACGGCGTATCTTATGACGTACCATTTTGCGCGTATGTGATGTCTTTGTGACGTATTAAGGGAGAAAACCCGATTTAAACATTTTGCAAAACACGGACGTTTGTAGAATGGTTGTTTCAGTCATATTCTGACGTCATTATGTTATTTTCCCGTAATGGCATCGTCATCAAAATTTATCGGTGACATTATCATCCATTCATGATTGCACACTGGCGTCATCAATGACATCACGTTTCTTTACAGTGAGTGGGTGATATTTTTCTCTAGATCCAACTGTTGTATGAGTCATGTTAACTTGCATCTTAGTCTACTAAAATTCTGGATCAGATTGAGATAAAAATAAATTCTGAATGACAAAAATAAGATAAACAAATTGTGAACAAACTTACACCTAACTGCTTTCAAAGTAACGCCAAAATTCAATAAATTCCATCTTTTTCAGAGTGGGCACACCATCCTAAAGAGCAACTAGACTCACAAAAATAAAGGTTTGACTTTTACAAGGCCCTCAGTATTGAAAAACTGCTTTTACAAGAGCAACCGAACAGAACTATGAAGAATACTGCTTTGTACGTGTTTGTAAAGAAGTAGTGAACACTTTAAAGTGTTTGATAAAGAAACAAAGTTAAACAAAAATTTGTTTATCTTTTCTTTGCTCAACCAACACAAATCATCACTTTCCGACCGACCAAGTCATGGCGGATATTTCCCGTAGTTGTCAGTGATGTACTGCACTCCAATCAAATTTGCAGGGCAATAGTTCTGGATGTAACAAAAGCGTAAAGCAAATAATATTTTTAAAAATGCTTTCAAACAAAAAAACGTTTCCCAAAAAATGCTCAGACTTTATTTTTTCATACCGGATTTTCAATCCCAGTCCGAGCAACTAAGATTTACTTAGTCCCGAAATCGCGGAAAATAAACGATTCAGACCCAGTTTTGTGATTTCGAACGCATGTCCTGCTTCAGTGAAGGCCATCCCAGACGTGTGGAATATAAGTTTTCTACAGGCGGCAGAGATCGGAGTTTTACGAACAATTCACCTTCACGGTCCTGCACCATGTGGCGTGACGAGCTGAAGCTGTCGAATGCCTGTAGCTCTTAATGTGGAACTCTTTCTCCGGATGGGAAATCAACTGCGTTGGTTCGACCATGTGAACGGAAAGTACCAAGAAGGTTGGACAGCAGGTCCTGCTGGCTGCAGTCACAGGAAAACGCTACAGAGCACCGCTAAGCACCAAATGACGTTGCTTCTCATGATGTTGCTTGGACGCGCCTTGACGTGGAGTCAGCAGAACCGTCAGAGATCGTAGGCGTAGCCAGGGGGGCGCCCAGAGGGCCATTCCCCCAAATGTCCATCATATCTTATCATATACAAAGTGGACATTTTTCTAGACTACTACGCTTTGTTGAAGCAGTTTCGAAGTCGCACAACAACATTCCGATAAACTCAGTGTCAAGTACTTGTTACGAACAACGGAAAGTTGTTTAATGTCGGGAACAGAGTTTAGAACAAATGTAGCTGCCTGCACGCCAGCATCCAAATCTGTGTGGGCTCCACGATTTTCTAAATGCGTTGACTTGCAAACGTCTTGTGGGTGCGTACACACGCTCAGCTTAGGGGGACACTGCCCCTCGTTTCACATTTATGAATGTTTTTTTTTCAAAAACGTCACAGTTACTACGCATTGCTACAAAAATTAATTGTGTTGGAAAAGCCGCAACACATAGAAAGGAGGGTCAACTGCAAATGGATAGTTGGCGCTAACAAACTCACTGGCCATAATGCTGGGATCCTTCTACAATGTTTCATGACCTGCGAACACTTCAATGGAATGCGACTCGTGACTGAACTAATGCTCAGTTTAACATTCACCACAGAACCACACTGGCAATTTAGTCGACAATGAATCAAGTTGAAAGATGCATTACCACGTTGCTGTTTATTTTGAACCAATAAGAATTGTTTACTTTGATTGAAACCAAAACATCGAGCACGTTCATAGACACAGACTCACTTGTGCTTAGTAAAACTATTCTTTCGTTGTCTCAACATAACAACTAAAGAAATAGTGCAGCACTGCACAATCATAATTAATCCAATAACTGGGGACAACTGTGAACAATGTTGCATGCGCGGGGGATGCCAACACGAGCGTCGGTGACGCACGAATGGACGGGTATGTTTTGGCCCAGCCGTTTTGGCGACGACTTTTTGGCGCCGGCCATTTGGTACCGAGCTATTTTGGCGATGAACTATTTTGACACCGACGTGTTTGGGCGCCGAGTTGTTTTGGCGCCAGTGAAGAGCCTGACAAATGTGTGTAATGAAAATGGATAGAAGCATTGATAAACTTGAATTTATATCGTAATTGTAAGCTACTGTATACCTCGCAAATATTGAAGTGACGCCTGTGAGTCAAAATTTTTTGCGATGCTTAGAATTTACATTCGTTTTTTTAATTCGCATCTTCCAAGCAGTAGCAGTGGATCAATTTTGCTGCGTTTATCAAAAACGTATAGATACCCATCGTGGGGAAACTTTGGTTTAACCCTCTTGCCAACAAGATTCTCAGCCATTTATGTTATTGGCTACAAGCGAAAATGAAAGAAATATTTTTTAATGTTAAGAAAGACACTTCCTTTAAGTCCTAAAATACAGAAATACACTCAATCTCCTCTCAAGACAAACGTACAACATTTGTTGCCTTCTTTTAAAAAAACAGTTGCCATTTTGAAAAACATCCGAGCAAGATGGAAAACACACAGTTCAAGAGACAACCACGTGTGCGTACTGCGTAATATAGTAATCAAGCAGATAGCGTTAGCGCAAAAACGTCTCAGCGCCAAAACGGTAGCGCCAAATGGTCCCATTCCGCGAATGGACAAACTACGGCCCGGGATCACATAAGGATCGATTAGCTCTCTTGTCCGGCTGAAGAACTTCAAAAAATATTAATAATCAATTCAATGTTTTACATTTGATTAATAACCAATTCAATGTTCCAGCAACACAGTTACCCTCTTTCCGAGGGTTTCAACAGAAATTTCCGACGAAGTCACACCGATTGAAGACCTGTCTCCATCCACAGGTAAGTTCAATCGATCGCAAACGTCAAGGTCGACGAAGTTTTCAGAAGTGCCAGAGTTAATGAGAGCCTGTATACACTGGAGTCGTTCAACGTCCCAGGTACGACGGCAGATCCCAAACTCGCTGGAGCCGAAGCAAGGAAAGGTCGGTGCACAGACGGGACAGGCGCAGTGATAGCAGCCGAAGCAAAATCATTTGATGAACCTTTAGACCGAGAGACACGAGCGAAATGACCCCGTTTTCCACAAATATGACAGGAGGCATTGCGAGCAGGACACAACGATCGGTTTAGGTAAGTGTCTAGAGCAGCGCTCTTCAACCGGTGTCCACCCTGGGGCGCACCAAAATATGCGTGGGGTGCACCACAAAGAAAGGGTTCACAAAGGTGCATCACAAACTTGTCACACTAAAGAGATAATTTTTACAAAACTTTCTGTTAGCAAAAATGAACCATTAACCAACCAATGACTTTCAGGATTTAACCGAGACTTTCCATATTCTAAAGTGTGGTGCGTAAGCATCAGACCATGCCAAGCTAATTGCNGTANTTAGTTAATTATTGTGATTCATAAGCAACAATGAGCCACTATCAATTTAATTTTGTAGCTGAGTTACTGAATTAGGGTACTTGCTTATTTAGGCCAGGGTACTTACAGACATGGGTGCAATTAGGTGGGGGACGTGTCAGTAAATAGGGTCCATGGGTTTAAGTAAATAGGGTGTATGAGTTCATCAAAACGTCTTTAAGGGCGCACCATAACAAAAAAGGTTGAAGAGCACTGGTCTAGAGCATAGGTTCTCAAAGTGCTCCGTACGAAGCCCCAGCGCTCCGCGAGAGAAACCTCGGGGCTCCGCGAGCTATTCGTTTACTTATTAAAATACTGACTTGGCTAATTTTGCAACTGTCCAAAGAAGCAATAATGGCAGCAAATACATCCGTGTCATTAAATAAAGCATTTCCAATATACTCAGGAACATCAATCGGTAAGTGACAATGCGTTTTTTTTGTTTTTATTTTTAGAAATTTATTGTGGGGCTCCGTAAATTATGGCCAATCTCTTCATGGGCTCCATAACACCAAAAAGTTTGAGAACCCCTGGTCTAGACCGCAGAAGAAGCACGATACAGCTTTAACAACTGAAGAAGATGATCGCCTCGTAGAGGCGGCAGCACCAGAATTTTTAGTAGTCGAGTCGGATGTCATCATCGACAACGATTGATCAGGGACAAGGGGGCCCATGCAGCTAGAGTAGCGATGAGCTCTGTCAAGGTTATCAGCTAATTGGAAAGCTTGGTTCAAAGAGAGTTCTTCCTTTTCAAGTAAACGTTGACGAACAGTAGATGAAGCGAGTCCATTTACGAAGGCGTCACGAGTGAGTTTCTCGCGATGCATGTCAGCGGTCACATTGGAAAAAGCAGTCTTTAGCAAGGTCCTTAAGAACGTGTAAGTACTCTGAAATCGACTCACCACTAGCTTGACGACGGCTTACTAGCAAATGCCAAGCATAGACATTGTTCTTTTTTTGACATGGAAAGCTTTCAGAAATTGAACGATCCTATCGTATGTCTCTGCTTCCTCGACGTGAGGGTGCAGCAGGAGAAAGACAGTTAATAATAATACGCTTTTGTTGACTACAGGATCGTCGTCTCTTCGCAGTTCTTGCAAAATAAAGATGAAATCCAGAACCGTCGCCAGAAAGTTTTCAACAGGGACTTTGCAGTTCTGCGGGGAGGCTTTCCGTTTGTTTGGGGGGCTTGAGGTTATAAAATTAACCAAAACGCTACTTATTTATAGTGTTTCACGTTTCAATTTGGGGGTCTTGGAGCTTTGCGCGGGGGGGCTAAGCCCACGAAATCACCCCCGTGGCAACGGGACTGATGAAATCTTCGACTGTTCGCAACCAGACGTTAAACACGCTAGCAGCATCAGGCTGCTCCGATTCAATATATAAGCACGCCAGGACGAAGTAACTGCTTATCCATTTTAACTTTATGTTGATTAAATTGTGAGACAAGAAACCTGCGAGTCGGCTCTAGTACGCTAGGCTTTAATAACATAAAATCGCAGTTACCATCTGCAGAAACAAAGAGCAGCATCAAGAACACGTAATAGCGACAGCAACAGAACAACCCGCTCAACACTCGCCATGAAATAGGAAGGCCAACTGCCCGAGCTGTCGTGGCAGCAATCAACGCTCCTCGATGAAGACATTAAGGTGGCGAGGCAACAGCACACGAATCTCCACAGGTAATATTTTAAACATTTTGATATCTTTTCAATTTTTTTTCCGAGTTTTTGATATTTTTTCATGTTTTTGAATGATTTTTAAATTTTAGAGTTTATTCAAGTTTTGACTCCTGCAGCTCGCAATTCATGGTGTGGCTAAAAGCGTGCTTGGTTGTCCCCAGGTTCAAATCCGATGAACAACTTTTCATGTCACTGGCGCCAACTGACTAGCCCTGACCACGATTTCGTCATCGGCGCCTATAATACACAAAGTCGAAACTATCTATAATATCTATAACATCAGACCTTTACAAATTAACCAAAACCAAAAATAAGTTGTATAGAGCACTAATTCGTTGTAAATTTGGTAATGAGCAAGAACATAAAAGATACAAAAAATAAGGAATAAGGTAAATC
>JGI24158J21664_10014015_pt1 | contig 10556 bp, 6 predicted proteins | sample Ectturendosymbi3_FD_21664 | JGI IMG/M metagenome (IMG submission 21664)
CACCTTTGCACCTCAAGTTCTTCATGAAATGCTCGAGATGAATAAACACACGAACGAGTTTAAATTGGCGGCAAATGACCAAAACTAAATAAATTCATAGCCGAAAACCATTTGAAGCCCTCAACAAAATCATTTTCAAATTAAACAAGCAGGAAGAAGGATTGTACAGTGAAAAGAGTAGGCCGAAAACTTCAGAATGTGTGTTGTCATGCGCAACCACTGCACACCCTTCTAACTGTTTTGCTTGTAATGATTTCAGCACAACAATGAATAAAATATGACATATGCGTTGCTGGTGATGTACTCGAAGCTTTAGCTACACTAAATAAATCTTACTCATTCCTCCATGTGGACTCCTATGTGGACTCCTGAAAATTATTATCAAAACTGATTTTCCGGTTAGTCGATCTTCTTTGACCATCTACATCTGATTCATTAGTAGGTTTATGTGCCCAATGACTTAGACAAAAAAGTTGAAACGAGCCTTTATCCCTCACATTTCTACAGTCCAAATTTTTTGCTGATCTAAGAACAAATGAGTGGCTCACAACATTTCGAAAACAGAACTTTCCAAGTAAAATTTAGCGATTTTAGGTTTTACCTGCTACTGATCAAGAATTTGTTTTCGGGTAGCTGGCAGTTAATTACCGAATGCCTTCTTTTGAAATATTTTACACTGAAAAAAGTTACCTACTTTGTTGAAAAAGTTACAGAAACGTAACCGGTTTCAACTATCACCTCATTAATATTTTTCATGAATAAGATCGACGTAAATAGCAGCAAAAACTTTAACATCGTAAACGTTATTTTTGCTCATTCGGTGCTTCACTCTCCCTTTTGCTCATTCGCTGCTTCAAATTTGAGATGCCGACTTCAGTTTTTTCGGGAAATATTTGGTTCTTAATCCGAATTTCCAGGGTGGGAAATGGGCATTTGGCCACCCTGCGAACGCCCAAGTGATCATTGACTCTTTTATATCAGGTTCCACAAACAACGCCGGCTCATCTAATGAACCGAAGAAACATTTTTGACTGATGTTAGCACAAGTTAATTTTTTGTGTGCAGTACAAAAATATTTTTGGCGTTGATTTTCAATGAAATCAAGAGTCGCGTCAACACCTCTTTAGGTCTGGTGGGAGGATGCACACCCTGCATCCCCCCTGTGTCCGCGATTGGCTGTTACCACGGGCGTCGAAAGAATTTTTTCCAGGGGGGCACTAGGGGATTTTTCCAAAATTTTTCTAAGGGGGGCCAAACGTGGTGAAACAAAATTCAGGGGGGCCCTGCCCCCGGTTCCGACGCCCATGTCAGCTACATCTATTGGGATACGTCCCATGTGAGTTTGTGGTTTTAATTCTGCATCTCTCCACAGCATTGAAACAATTTTTTAATTGCGTTACATGCAAGATTCCCGGAGTATAAAGATTTATGCACCACTACAGCGACAGATTCAGATGTACGGTGTATTGCTCGAATGTTGCTGTCCATATTGCTATCTGTGAAAAACGCTATCGTTACACCTCTGACACTCGGTCAAACGCCGCTGCGGAAAACCATGCAGTGAGGTGATTATTAACAAATTTTTTACGTGCAGTTACGCTCACCAGCATTTTGTGTAGCTTGTCGCTTGGGACGAGAATGCTTATCGTCAGAGAAAAGAATTTCCTCAACGTCCACTCCCAATCTTTTGTCCTTTGAAAATCGTACCAGCTGGTGCAGAAAGCTGTTAAAACGACCGCGTCTTCGTTCCAACTGTCGAGTATGTTTTTCTGAACTTAGCAATCGGTGCTCCGCTGCTAAGTTTGCCAGAGAAAGTTTGTCCTTTGCTTCCGGTTGTTTGACTGTGCCCATCACGTCCACAAAACATACCACCACCGCCAAACAAACAGCACTTTTCCAAACACTTAACACGGTGCATTCACCCATTATTTTGAATTAACACTTTATTCCTTACCTGTTAACCTGTACTTTCAAAAGTGCATCAAGAAGTGGGTGTAAAACTTTCGGCAGGCTTTGGAGCTTCTTGTTTTGCGTCAGTGCTCATAAACAAGAAATTTGCGAACAATATTATCCTGCAAGCTATGTTGCAGTGTACAACACTAGACTAGTTTCGGATGTTGTCTGGTTTGATCTTGCCGCGTGCACCATTGTTACATCTAGCCTATTTTCCGCTGAACCTCGATACCATTTCGCTGTGCGGTGACCTATCATAGTAACGAAAATAATATTTTTTCCGTCCTCCATTTATATGCACGCTAAGCTAGGTGAAGACTGCCATTTCTAGTTAATAAGAAACGCTGCGTTGCATTTAATTCAGTTCTCACACAGTCTGGAGAAAAAACGTATCGCTCTCTCACGTTTGAGGCGTTCCTGCTCATTGTTACATAATAATCGACAGTTATGTTGCTTGCGTTGCCCGTTTATTGGCCGCACCTTCAAAAATCAGCAAACGGTCGTCATAGTTGAGAATTGTCTCAATTGCGCAGAGGGTAGTTTATCTACTGCGCGATCAAAAAATTCGTATTTTTTCCCAGTCAGCATTGCTGGAAGTTTACATGCTTCATTCAGATAAAACTGTCACCATACTGTAGCCGAGGATCCGAAGAGAATCAATTGTAGTTAAACCCTTAAACGCTTGAACGTGACGTTACTAACCCAGACGAAAATTCAAAAGCACCTTTAACCCATACCTTGGTGCACTAATATCACCCTGTATGTATTCTTCAAGTTGCTTATGAGCACTGAGTTGAGTTCATTGGCGCAAACATTAGACCATTTCAGCATGGAAATTAAAGCTTAAGCGCTGGGACACTGAAAAAAAACTTCAAACAGGTTGTCTCATCGGGCACCCCTCGACAGGTTCACGATGGCCGAATTATTGGGAATTTAATAGAGTTATAATAAATATCACGGCCAAAGCAAACGATACAACTGACATCTTGCAAACGTTTCGATAACTACTGTTATCATCCTCAGTGCATAGCTTCTTTTGCTGTTGTATCGTTCAGTTGTATCGTTTGCTTTGGCCGTGATATTTATTATAAGGCTATTCAGCACTTCCGTTTTTCGTGTACCAAAGTTAATAGAGTTACATTTTCGAAATGGGTTGCAGTCTGCTTGATGAATAACACAGCTTTCATAAACACGAAATAAAGGGCCGCTGACGACCCAATTAGGTAATACTACTAAAACGCATATGGGTCACTAGTGACTGATTTAGGTAATAATAAGTGGCGATTAGCTTAGGATTAAAGATCTTCAGAAGCCACGCCTAACGTAAGGATTGGGTGTGGGCAGAGTTTGAACATGATTACGGCATTGGGCGGGCCAAAGCAATTATAAAGATTAAAAACGTAAGGCTGTGCCGTATACAGTCCTATTTCTACATTGTTGGCAGCTGAAAATAGACGTGACTCTACTTCTACAAATTTATATTTTAAGAAACTTATCGTTGAAAATCTGCGAAACCATCGCCGCAGCTATACTGTACTTACAAGAAACTGGGTTTCACTTGCGCAGTATTGAATATCACTTAAATTCAAATAGAAGTGGACTTTAAATTGTGAAACAATTACTTAGCACAAAGAAACTACTTATTGTAAAAGCATGCACCTGTATATCGTGTTTTCATTTGTAAAACTTACGACAGTTTAATTTGAGAAGCAAACTTGGTTTCGCGTATGGTATCATCCATATACTTGGTTTGGTTTCGCGTATAGTATCATCCATATATTGTTGAACAACACTTATATTTACCAACACGGGTGTTTATAAGTTCTTCCGTTGTTTCACAAAAAAATGGCACAGCAATCACGTTTTCACAGTTCTTCTATTTTTTGTCGTCATTTTCAAACCTTGGAAGAACTAATCATTTCAACTTTTTGAGTGGATTAGATTTTTAAAGATTACATAAAAGAAATACGAAAACACTGGTTATTGCGAGCAGCAAAGGCCCAAACAAAAGCTTTCCCCGTTCTGGCCAAGTGCTCAGCAACAACGCGTCGCATTGCTTGAAATCTCTTGCCTTCGGCAATGACTAAAGTTTAATAAAGACAAAATAGCGAATGTTCGCGACAGTGTTTTGCCACATGGTGAAGTACATCATTCTGTCAGTCTTACAAACAGCTACAACTGTACTCTCTACTGCTCTAAACATTAAACTGTCGCCCACCAGCAAAATCTGCACGCACCGTCGCTACGTCTTCGTTGATGCGCATAGTCAGACCAAAATGAAGCAAGTTCTGTAAGACCTCGCAGCTTTGATCAAGCGCTTAATGCCAGACCTGCACTTGCATTTTGTCATTTTCAAGTACTGCTTTAGCAGCTCGATTTGTACTTCGTGTTTGCCAGTAAGAGAAAGAATTCTTTGAGTCAAAGAAAAATGCTCGACATAGTTTAGTTTCCCATCTTTTTTTTAAGTGAAAACGTTTCTTAGACTTACTAGCCTCGGGACACCAAAATTATGTCTTAACTGTTTTCATTTTTGCTGCTTTCATGGTTTATTGTAATTACGTGAGTCTAAAACCAAAAAATGGCATAATAGGAAGTCTGCCTTTCCGAACAAACTATTGTCGCTGTGCAGGTCTGGAAAAGGATGGTTTTGGGGTGTTGCCGACAGCTGAAAATAAATGTGACCTTGCGTAAGATACGAAAAAGGCGATTAATTTTAGAGAAAAATGCAACAAACAACCTGAAACGAATTATCGTTTTAAGTGGCTTTCGCCGTTCTTAAAGGTTAAAGGTGGTGCCATGAATATAGCTGCGCCTCTCGCGTGTAAAAAAGCTTAACAAAAAGCATGTACCATTCCCTGGCGATGACAGAGGGCTTGTTACCTTATCATATTGTACGGGGCCGGACAAGTCGATTCATATGAAGCCTTTGCATTTTTGACAAAGCGTAGCTTCGATAAGCTTCTCTATTCCCAGCGGTGATTTCAGTTGCTTTTATATCGATTCATGCTCTGTGATATAAAATGGCAAGCCTAAAACATGCCGAGTAAGAATTTGCTTTAATCAGGGAGTTTATTAAAGCAAAAAGTACTGTAGATAAAAGCTTGCTTTTTGTACTGGAACAAAAACATTTACTGCAACTCTTATCGACAAGCAAGGGAAAATAAACAAAATTTTAAAATGCCTGTCAAAAAACAAAATAAGTGTTTAAAACGGAAAACAACCAAGCAATAGTAAATATTGATAAACCTTTTTCTGTTAATTTCACACAGCAACATTAGCTTTATTATTGTTGGATCTGAAACATTTTCGGATTCTAATTAATTAAACATGGATAGATTTTTCAAAAATCTAGCACTTTTTAACCATTGCTTTAGTTCAGTTATGCCGCGCTGTTGATGCGGAAAAAGAAGCAATTCGCAAAAAGAATCAAAGCAATCCACTACGTCATAATCCACATGTCCTCCTTTTCAGTCTGCAGCAATTTTTCTTTGCAGCATTGAAGCAGGAGCTGTGAAACTGTTTTTAAGGTATCTAACTATTTCTTTCACACTAACCTTAGTTTTAATTATTTCCTGAAAATGCCATTTCTAGATCTTTCACATTTCTGCCTACCTCCCCTCACGCTATTTAGCCTGTTCTATACAGAATCTATTATCGTGTCTTCATCCCATGAAACTTCACAAATGTAGCAGTTGATGAGTCATACAGCAGCCACTCCTCGTCGCAGTCACTTCATTAATTCTTCATCACTGTTTCTGATTAACAATACCTAAACTAGAATTTGCTGAAGTTGAATACCATCATTATGTGCTCACAGCACAGTATAGGGCTCAGTGCCATGGCGTAGTGACGCGAGGACCTCGAAAAGAAGGTTTTCGTGGGTCTGTTTGGTGAAAAACTAAACAGGGTCATCCAATTTCACTGCCCCCCTGCATGTGGCATTTGGCCACTTTAGCCACGGCTGTTTAGAGGCTATAGACATTAGACATGTACGTGATGCGATGTATTTGGATGACCAGTTTTGTTGGAATCCTATGGGATGGTCTGTCACAAGTTGCCATTAAATGGGGCAGTAAAAGGTGTCTCATAAACAAACCTGAATGTTTTGCATAATTCCGGGATACTTTATGGTGGAAAGATTTAGCAGCCAATAGCAATTTTCAAATTAATTACAAAAATTTTTGACAATCTTTTGTAAGCAAATTAAGGTAATATCCAGTCGTGCTATCAGCTAAACAGCCGTAACTTCAACAAATGTAAAAACACTTGACAATTTCAAAGGTTTTGAAGCCAATTTTGAGCGACAAATGGCTAAAGATGAAAACGTATCACCTTCTACCAGTTTTTTAATTTTGGCACACTCTTCAGAATTCTTGCCCTTTTCGGCACGTTGGGGCAGCTAGTTGCGCTCTAATAAGCCTGTTTCATTCCTATTTTTAATTTAAATCTCAACTTTCCCGAGTGGCAACGTCAACTTCGACAGAAACGCAACACATTATGAAGATTATCAATGATCTGTTTTCTTATCGCTACTTCTCGTTGTTGTATGTACATCTACCAACTTTCAATGTTTTGTATCTTTGTTGCTGGTGACACTGTTTTTCACCATTCATCTAGTTATCCAATTAAGTTGCACCAAACTTAGGCAGATAAGCTTCAAAATTTGATTTTTTTTGTAAATCATGGTATATAATCGTCAGTGCTGATAACCGTTTAAAATATCAAAGAGCAAACTTTTAAAATATCACAAAGATTGACCCCACCATCAACGACGCCTTGCGAATTGTGACTGGATGCCTGCGTCCTACACCAGCGGACAACCTACTAATCCTCGCAGGCATCCAGCCTGCTGAGCTTCATCGCAGAGGAGCCACACTATCCCTAGGACGCAGTGCCATGGAGCCTGGACACCTGCTACACTCAGCGCTCATCTGTCCATCGGGTGCAAACGCACGGCGCCTCAAATCGAGACACCATTTGTACCCGCCGCACAACAACTCATCAGTTTTTCTAACAACATACGTGCGGCGCAGTGGGCCGATCATCAATGGAACGTGGAGTGGGCGGACAACCCCACAATGACCCTCCCAAGAAGAGCCTGGGTCCGGCTCAACTGCCTCCGCACCGGTGTCGGCCGTTTCCGCTCCTGCCTGTACAAATGGGGTATGGCCTCCTCTGCGGCCTGTGAGTGTGGCGCAGAACAAACCGTCGAACATGTCGTCCTCCACTGTCCAATCCATCGACCTCCCCACGGCCTACACGGCCTGGCGGTTCTGGGCGATGAGACAACCGAACGGCTGCTCAAAACCTGCCCCGATATCTAGGCGGACTAGCGGTGGATAAAAGAACTCGCTCAAACGAAAGAAAGAAGAAGATTTTTTACGTAAACAACTGCACTTGTTGTTTGTGCATTTTAAACCTGTCGAAAGGGGTGGCGCATAAATACGCGGGAAGGAAAATAAATCAGTTGATGTAGTGGCACTTTCGCGTTCTCACACTCCAGAGTAAAGAGTTTAACACTCCGAAAAGAGTAAACTTTCTATGAAAACAAACATGCTCACTTCTCGGCAGTGACAATTAAATCCTGTCACAACTGCGAATTTTAGCCGTGACTGATTACACCGGGATCGCATTGCCCGATATCTTGTAGGAATGCAATAGAACGTACGTGAACAAAATTGACTGTAATTATACCAGATTCATTTGAAATTCGCTGCATTCTTCAATAATGAAGGAGTGCGGTCTTCACTACGTACTGTGCGTCGGCAACAACCTCTTTCATCGGTCTTTCGCAAATTCCTTTCTGCCCCCAGGAGGGCCTCGATTTGCCGTCCTCCGAAAACTTTCTTTTCTCCGAACTATGTCATAAAGACAAAAAACTCGTCAATTTCTGGAAAAAAAACAAGAGGAAGCTAAATGCATATAAAAAGACTAGAGGAAGCTAAATGCAGAGGAAGCTAAATGCGTTTTTCGTAGGATGGCTCATTATTTTCTCTTATTGTTTTCGAGGGTTTTCCATAAATATGAACTTTTTCAATTTCAAAATACAATAGTTCATGGATCTACGTTGTGTAGTATCAATAAAAACATTGTCAACACGATATTTATATCCCCAAAAGCAGAATGGAAGAAAAAGATTTCATCTAAGGAAATTTTACTCTAACAAACAGTACACCTTTACAAAAATTGCCCGATGAACGGAAAGCTCAAGTATTTCTCACCAACCAGTCTGCGACTGTGTACAAATTACTTGCAAATACAATATAGTTGCGCAGGAAATGCCACCTAGCAAACTCAATTATCTTCCAATGGATCAAATAGGAGACCACCTACGGCGCAAAGTCGGGCAAGTCGAAACTTCAACAAGGGCAGTGGCGTTACCATTCAGCAAGTAACCATCCGTTGCCGCTTATGGGTGCTTTTACTGACAGAGCCCAGTACGCTAACGCCAGTGAAGCATATCCACTCTTATTTCTTGTTTCAAAGTTCCCAAATTTGAATCTGCTGGGTCGTGATGCTGTTAGAACCATGCAGATATCTTTGAACACACTGCTGTATACAGGTGCTGCCGTTGGCAAGCTGGATCGCCAATTGTTGGCAATTCCGCGATCTGATCACATAGATCGACATTTGCAACAGACGTATCGCGACATGTGCAACGAGCTCAGTGTGTTTTTCGAGCCGGAACTGGAATGTCTCGGCCGTGTGCAACCAGAGATCGAGTTCGAACAAGAATCCGTCTCTTGCAAACCACGCTCGGTTCCATTTGCAATCCAAGAAGAATTGGCTCAAACTTACGTTGCAGGAATTGCTAGAGGCATCTGGGCACCTACATCTTTCAGTGATTAGGGAAGGCCCGTCGTTCCATTGACAAAAGCGTCGCGTTCTTTGGAAGTAGCCGCTTTGCGCATTTGCCGCGACTGCTCCGTAACTGCCTACCCACAACTGGAGGTCCATCAACATCCGTTGGCATTCCTTGAAGAATCGATGCGTAGGTTGGGAGGTGGTTGTGGTTTTACCAAAACTGACGTTGCGGATGCCTATAACCGGGTCAGGCCCGAAAAGACGCCAAAGGCTCCCGCTAAGGACTCATCGCAGGTTCTGCTTCAAAACGTACTTCCATTCGGAATCGGCTCCGCACCTGGCTACTTTAAACAGGTGATGAACGCAGTTAACAGTGATTTTCCTGGCGTAGCTGTTTACCTGGAAGACATTCTCGGCAGCTGGCCAGCCCAACACCGAAAGCACACGTACAGGATCTGGGCAGATTGTTTGAAAGGCTATCGATTTGCAAAACGCAAGTTTGCCCAGCCACAAGTGCTTTACGTGGGACACGTCCTATCCGGAGAATGCGTGTCCCGAGGTACAAAAATAAATGTCCTCAAGGATATGCAAGCGCCACATCATGTGTCCACATTACGTTCGTTTCTTGGCACCGTGCATTTCTATACCTAATTTTTGCCACGCCGTTATACAGTGGCAGAACCGCTTTATCGCCTCACCAAGAAAGGCAACCTTTGGGCTTGGGGGTTAAAAGAAGAAGCAGCATTTCATCGGCTTAGGAACTTTTGTCTACAGCTGATGTGCTCATGCACTTTGATTTATGCCTTCCGCTAGGAGTCGCCCGCGATGCTTCAGCGGTTGGGATTGGCGCCACTTTGTTTCACTGCTATCCAGGCGGAAACGAACGGCCAATCCAAAAGCTAACATTTCGAAATCGCTTACGGCCGGTCAGCGCAACTACAGCCAGATTCAAAAATAAGCTTTGGCAGTCAGCTATGCACTGAAGATGTTCTTTCCGTATTTATATGAAAGAAATTTCATCTTGGCGACGGACCACCAGCATTTAGTGGCTTTGATTGGTCCGCATAAACCGACTCCGGCTCCTGCAGAAAACCGTTTATCTCGATGTGTACTGTATCTTCGACAATTCAGCTATACCATCAACTACCGCAATACGTCGGACCACTCCAACGCTGATGTCCTCAGTCGACTGCCAGTAGGTGACGATCCTATTTTCGACAGGAAAGAAAGTACCGATGACGTGGACACCGTCTGTGCTATCGAAACTCTGAGTTTACAAGCTAAACCAACCGAGTCGGGTGTGTTGCAGAAAGAGCCTTCTAGAGACGCAACCTTGACGAAATCCGTGCGATTCACCAGAGAAGGTTGGCCAGTGAAGAACGACAGCGATGACCCAGCGGAGCAATTTCGACAAATTGCCGACCCACATTATGAAGACCGCGTGGTAATCCCGACATCGCTATGTCCTCAGGTACTCAAGATTTTGCACGAATGCCATTCCGGTATCCAGCGGATGAAACAGTTCGCGAGGACAGCCGTGTTTTGACCGCGTATCGATTCCGAAATTGTGTGTGCGTGCCAGGTTTACCCAATTTTCACAGGACATCCGAACCATCAAAAGCTACAATCCATCCTTGGATGTTACCTGAAAAACCGTGGAGCTGCCTTCATATTGACGACGCAAATCAACGCAATCAAATTCTCTTTACAAAATTCCTGGAACTCCTCAGACTTGAAAGTAGCAGCTCAGTTCGTTACAAACGGTATGGGGGAATCTAAATGCGCGGAATCCTCTTGCA
>JGI24158J21664_10014016_pt1 | contig 10555 bp, 10 predicted proteins | sample Ectturendosymbi3_FD_21664 | JGI IMG/M metagenome (IMG submission 21664)
TTTCATAGTCTCGCATCCAAGAGCGGAGCCAAACATTTTCATTTGGGGGGGCATTGGAAGGGTCAGTTTTGCAACAAGGGGAGCTGCCAATGGTCTGTGTAGGACTTTCAGAAAGAGACCTGAAAATTTTTGAGGGGGACACTGGGGGGACCAGGCAAAATTTTGGTGGCGCGGTGGCCCCCCTGGCACCCCCCTAGCTCCGCCCCTGGTCGCATCAACATACTGAAACAAGAAAATAGAAGATTGTTGCTAATATGATTTGAAAATATTATCAATTTTCCTGATACAACTATTATCCAACGTCAAGATTTTTGCTTGGCCACACTTTTTTCATTTGGATAATCCGGATCCGGTTGATACGGAAATGATACCCAATCTAATCAAAATCCAAAAAATTCTTAATGTCCGGCCGGATTGGACTTCAAAACCGGACCCTGTACACCAGAGGTGGGACCGGATCCCGAGTGCCGGAGTCGACTCCAGCGGGGTTCTGCGTTTTTCTTTGGGACCGGATCCGAACCCGGAGTCAAAAATTTTGGAAAAACCGGACCTGGATCCGGTGGCACTTTTCAATTACGGCAGTAGCAGGAGTCTGTGTGGTCATCAGAGATGAGCGGGCTGTCATATTTTTCCATCCAGATCCAGTCCTGAATTTTCAAAACTCAGTGCAAGTCCAACCACAGTCCAATTTTTTTTTTTTTTAATTAAAAGTCCAAGTCCAAATAAAGTCAAAAAAATTAACAAAATACAGCTTTTTAAAAACAAATATCAGGCAATTCTTTTCCATTAACTCAGTCCAAATCCGGTCCTGATCCCAAATTTATGAAGCAACTTACAGTACGGATCCAATCCAGATTCAACAAAATTCGGCATATTCCGGATCCAGTCCAATCCACGTCCAGTTCAATGCTCATCTCTGGTGGTCATTTCTTAAGTAAAAACATGGGTGAATCAGGGTTCGATCGATGACAGTACCGCCGGAGTCTGAACAGGGGTTGGATTCCCAAATTTGAAAAAGTGCCGAACCCAGATTTAAAAATTTGGAACAGGAGCGGAGTCAGAGTCTGAAAAAGTGACTCCGGCAACCTCTACACCAGTGTTGCACATGATCCAGTTACCGGATCGCGATCCAACCGGATTCTGCAATTCAGAACCGCTTCCGGATTGGACGGGATTTCGAAAATATCTCTACCGGATCGGATATGGATATCCAAACTGCGTTGATCACTGCAGTCGAATGCTTAAATCAGGTTTTTTTCAGATATAAACCGGACTGGATCTAATATTTGGATAGTGCTACCGAATTAGGATCGGACAGGATTACTCACTGAAAATATTGGACTGGATTAGGATCGCAAAAATCTTCGATCCGTTCAACACTACTACTATTGTACACCACTGCAGTGGTGTACAGGATCCGGATTTTGGAGTCCAACAGGCCAGATAGGCCTATTAGTAATTTTTTGGATTTGGATTGGATTAGATATCGTTTCCATTTCAACCGGATCCAGAACCGAATTATCCAAATGAAAAAAACTGTGGCCATGTAAAAAAAACTTCATATGGTATGATGGTTGTATCGAGGAAAATTACGATATTTCGAAATCATGTTACCAAGCAACAATTCTTGTTTCTCTTCATAAAATTCTTGTTTCTCTTGGCAATGTTACCTGCCGCTCGGGATCCTCGCTTTCAGAATGAGGACATCACAATTTTCATGGAACATATAGTCTGGAACTGTGTGAAGATGAGCATCATTCTGTTGTTTTATTATGTCGAAACCCACAGTTTTTCAAATCAAACATGAATCATATTTGAAATACATTTGGTGTAGGCCTATCATTATAAACTATTGGTGTTTAATAAGGCATTACCAAAAAGTTTTTTCAGCATTGAACGAAGCACACCAGACCAGTTTGTCTCAGCAGTGTAGCTCACTAGTCTAACTCAAAGTAGCCTTAACCTTAACACTAATAAGTAATAATAATAAGCAAGGTTAAAGCATATTGACATTTTGACCATGTTGTTGTTTCAAATATACCTAAAGTGACAATGAAAACTTGTGAGGTGTTGGATTTAACAGAGTGGTTAGGGTGTTTATGCTAAGCCTGCCAGTGCAGGAAGTTCAGTTTGTAAAGACTTTCAAAAAAGGGATTAAGGTGAACATCGTTTTATTGGAGATAAAATTATGGTGCTCGCTTTGTCACTGTTAAATTAATGTACAATATAGCTGTTGGCATTGCATGGAGTTCAACATGTAGGCCAACACAAATTTAGGCTGGTTGTAGGCTATCTTTGATTCGAACATATCCATTAGAGTATGAGAATTGCGTCCAACTATAACATCCTATACCGCATACAAAAAGAATTGTGCACTTCTTGTCAAGATCAATCATAAGTCCATTTTGGCAGCAGTTGTAGCCAAGGCATTCATTGAATTCAAAACAAAAAATGTTGGTAGTGTCTATATTGCCTCACGAGGCAAAACCAATGCTGGAGCTATTTTGCTTTTGGCCTAACATGATTGATTAAAATGGTTACATGACAATTTCGGAAGCATGATCTGCTCAGTTCACGATGACATCTGTAATGGCTTAAATCCAATCGATAAGTGTTTTCAAGGTTTCAGTGCTGACAAGCTGTGAGTGACTTCTTGTTTGTGTGAGCTATAGGCTGAACCTGAACCCTAAGTCCTAGTTACCTTAATCCCAAACCCTAGCAATCGTCTTTTTATGCATCGTCGTTGTCACATAACAACTTCAAAAAATATAGTGTCTGACTAACGGCAAAATAGGCACAGGACAGCTTTTACCTCATGAGGCAAAATAGACACTACCAAATATGTAGGCTAATGTGCAACTGAGTGAGCGATCTCGGATTTGATTGGATATCGGAGTCCATAATTTTTAATTTTCGGATATGGATTGGATATGGACTTCATGAAAAAGTTTCGGATTGGATCAGGATTGCAAAATTTCCACATCCGTACACCACTGCACGATTGATGTATCTCTGCAGAAGTGTTGGCACTTTGTTGTTGCGGTAATGGTAATGGTTTATGATTTCATATGACTCAGCCAACAAGCAGAAGCGCCATAAAAGCCATCGCATGCAGTAAACCAATCATTAGCGAAAATTAGAGCAAATAAAAACACAATGGCACAATAGCTGACCAGTGTAAACAAAGACGGGCGCTGTGTCATATAGGATTGGCGAAAGACCGTGGCGGTCATCTGGTCAACCAACCTCGTTTATTGCTTTTTGACAAGTGTCGAGAAACAACAGCTGGAGATCGAATCGGCATAATGAAAAGAAAACAAAAAACGAATGAACACTGTCTATTGAAAGAAATCCTTTCTCAGCACAGAATCAGACACTAAGATCTTACAGAGCATATAATTCGCCTACAAAGTAGGCATCATCAGCTCTTATTCAAATAGAAAACGAATGAACGCAGGACATCGTGAAAAAAAACGAATGAACGCAGAATATCGTGAAGAAAATGTACAGGTGAAAACGCATGCCTATGTACATTGATGAGTGGATCGTATTTAAGTGAAAGAATTTGGTGTGGTTAGAGTATTTTTAGCAATACAAAGAAATTTTAAAATAGTAAATAAAAGGTACAAAAGAAAACAAAGCAAACAGAAAAAAACAAAAAGTGTGCTTCATGCCGGAAAGCATAGAATATGCACACAGAAAATGCGAAAAAGTAAATACACACAAAAAATCAAACAGAGTGACGGACGGAAAATGGGCTACTAGATTTCATGATAAAAAGAACTAGATTCACTCACAAAAAACACTGGATAACAAATACTTGACATATTTGTCAGATTAATAGAAAATTGGTGTTGTAAGCCTACTTAAACAACAGGTGGGTGTTTGATGAACATCATGTATCTATTTATTTGTCTCAGACCAGATGGTCCATAAAACACACTCGCACACGCAAAAAATTATTCTTCTTAAAATCTTTCAACGTGACTTGAAGTGCAACAGAGAAGGCTAATATGCAGGCAGAACAATAGCCTACTCAGTAGTGCTTATAACAAATTCTAACTAGGCTATACAATGCTAAGGCTTAACAATACTAAGTTTTATTGTTAAAGTAAATACTATTATTTATTCTTCTGAAGTAATTCAATGCAAGTTAGCTGCAAAAGCAAAAGGCGAAATTATACACATGGAAAATGGCCAGAAAATGCGTTGCAATGCAAACAAAGACATTGCACAACTCATTGTAAACCAGAGAAAGAAAATGAGAGCTAGCAGCAACACTTGTGTTTGCTTGTACGGGTCACTGAAACTTTTAACAGATGACCACAGTGACTTGGTAGCGGTTAAACTCAAAACAGATCATATGCTCTTGCGTAATTTAAGATGTAGGTAGAATTTTTAGCTTATGCAATTGCACAAAATCAAAAAGTCTCAATTACAGTTACAACACAAAATTGTGTTGTGTGGTCAATTACATTCAGCTCACTCGGTAAAAAAACACTAGACAACTAGGAAATACCACTAGAACACTAAATGAAATGCAAAAACACTAGATCTAGTGGAAAAACACCAGGAGTAGCACCACTGCTCTGCAGGCGAGGTCGTCACAGGCTGATTGTGTTTTCTTTCGTAGTGGTGATGATTCATGAAGTGCGAAACAGGCGTCAGTTGCGTTGATTACTTCCCTATGAGGCTGTGCGAGAGAGGGAAGCATCTAAAAGACGATTATTAGGAAACATGGCAGAGACAGGTCCGTGGCGGAACGGAGGCTAAGGCCTCCATGTCAGATTAGTAGGAATGCTTGTTATCAACTTTTCCAAAACACACAATGCACATTTTTTCTGTGTTGATTTTTATTGCGGTGTCGAACGCCTCAAGTTCCTCCTTGCATTTGAAGCATGGGGCAATACGCAGCAAGTATGTGAGTCTTGGGGTTGAGAGGCAGTTGTTTAAGATGAAAAATGCTTGATGTGGTTCGATTAACTCGAGATTTTCAGTGATGTCGTCTATCACTTTGTATTTTGCCTTTAGCCTTAACCTAAGTGTAGATGGGCAGATTCCTCATGCAACGGGGATTCTAGTAACTGCCAATGGTTGGGGTCAGGTATAGAGAGGGGTGGGAATTGGTCTTGAAAAAGCTTGCTTGTTTGAGGCTTGTTGGTGTTTGTGTGGTAGATAAGCAGTAGCTCGCATTTAGAATCCAGGCCAATCGAAGATAGACCATTCCTAATCGTGGTAGAGTTGCTGAGCACGGTCTGAGGGTCTACATCAATACATCCATCGTTGAGATACCAAACGTTTAGGTTGTCTTTGACGTTGGATGTTGCATCATAGATGGCAAGAGTGAAGAGGGCTGGGCCGAGGTTGCACATCAGTGGCAGAATCTAGACTGAAGTTGCCGCGAACGAGGGATGCTTTTGAATAATAGCAGTCCCACATGAAGGGGTACCGTAGATTTCTGAGAGGTGTTTTTGAGCTTCTCGAAGATCAGTGTTTTTAAAACAGTTCTTTAAACAAGATTGGAAATCTGTATTTATAAAACTCTACTTCTGCATCGACCCGGTGACTTCATTGATGTCCAATACTTGTAAACTATGTCCAAATGTCCAAATACTTGTAAACTATATCCAACACATTTTTTCAGGGGTGGCGAAAAACTTTCCAAGGGGGTTCGCTCGCCCCTTGCGGCCCTCTGGTTACGAGCCTGTTGGTGCGGTGTTAGTATCTGGGGGTGAGAGTAGCATAAGGTCATCAGGGGCTCGGGGGTGTTTCTGTTGAAGGGTGTTGAGAGATTCTTTATTGGGTTTAACGACTGAGCTGTTGCCAGATAAAGTTTGAACGGCGCCGTTGATATTGAAGTCGGATAGTTTCTGGTTTAGGCCTACCAGTCTTTTCATGTTTTGGCTGGGTCACTGTGGGGTTTGGTTGGTGGTGGGGTTGATTGTCTCGAAGCATAGCTTCATGATCGGGAAAGCCATCCGACGCTAGGTATGTGTTGATTCTTGATTTGATGGAAGAGGTCAAGGAAAAGCTCTTCGATCCGGGGATTTATGAGAGAACTGATAGGGGAAGCATATTATGCGATTCCAGTTGAGTAGACCTAATAAGTTTGAAGAAATAGCTTTGTTAATGAGTTTGCTAAGTCCTGAAGCAAAAGAGCGGCGTGCCGCCTTGGGGATGCGGTGGTTAGGGCGATTGACGTGTCTTAGGGATTGAATACGCTATAGGTGCCAAATGAAGTGTGATCAGTCAGGAGAGTGCTCGTGGATGGGGTTCGTCGAAGATGTTGTGGTTAAGGATAGGGCCACAAGTGTTTGTGTGAAGCAGAAAGTAATGTTGTCCTGAGATTTTCACGTAGGAAAGGTGAAAGGGCCGGTTACATTCGGAACATTGGATTGTCTTTCTCCTTGATCCTGTTTGTCTATGACAATGGAAACATTGGGTTGGGTCTTGAGAGTTACTGTATTTGCCTGTCGGTTGACAAGCATTGACTGAAGTGAAAGGGTGCTGATTCAAACTCAACAACATCGTCATCTGCTGACACCCCGGCCCAGCAGGATGGGAGAGCCACTGCTCACAGGAACTGTATTCTATTAGTGCTGTTTCTTTGAGTTTACCACATGAGCTGCATTTGCTATTTTGTCCAGGCATTGCAAAGTACGAAGCTGATCATTCATGTAGTGGGCCATGAAAAATAAATTCGCTGAAGTCAGAAGACAGGTATATGTTCACAAGATGGGTAGGATCCACTACTGGTGTCATTTGATCAACAATGGTGACACCAGTATTTAAACCAGAAACTTATTTATACAACGCACCATGCACTTAGGCTATAACACTTAGAAAACCTTGTTCAAATAGAATTGTTTCCTATTTCAACAACAGGCAACGATTTTTTGCCTATTTCAACATCAGATTGTTGCCTATTTCAACATCAGATAACATCAGATTTTATGTTACAATTTCATTTGAGCTAAAAATCTTTTACCGATAGGCTACTTAACAAAGCGCGATTCGAATTCCGAAAAACTGTACAGCGAAGTATCACTGATATGACCGATCTCCGAAAGCGAGAAGTTGGTCATGAGTAACCTAAAATGTTCTTCCCAATGAATGAATTTAATTTGTTGTCAGACATGAAGTCCATATAGTTCAAACGCACACTGTCTGCACATCGTAGGTTGAAAATAACAGACAAAACAGAACGTTTACAAGCGTTGGAGGCAGAACCACAGGGTTACAGATACTTTCTTAACACTATTGTTCGCTAATCCGCAATACTTGGCATGGGCGTCGGAAGGGGGGGCATGGGGGCCCAATGCCCCGCCTGGGATTTTGAAACTTTTAGCAAAAAATGTTGTTTTCTTAGTTTTCAGTGGGAAAAAACAAGTTTCACTACTTTTGCCCCCCCCTAGAAAAATTTTGGAAAATCCCCTAGTGGCACCCCCTGGAAAAAATCCTTCCGATGCCCATGATACTTGGTACAACGCTACTGCAGACTAAGACGCTAGTTCCTAAACTGGTTGAGGCCAGGTAAAGCATGAATGCGTTGTGGCATGACACACCCTCAAACGAACAAACACTGAAATGTCCGAGCACTCAGTCACAAAGTAAACTGCGATTGTAGTGCTCTAAGAATAAGAACGAATATAAACAATCTGACTGTATCAAAGCACGCAACCATACATTGTTATACTTTCTGCATCTTTCAAGAAACAGGTATATATATTTTCGTGATAAGACCTCAAACGTAGGAATGTTACATTAAACCTGATGACTACTAACACTCGCTCTCCAGGGCAGGCTGTATAGAGCTCTGTACCCAAAATTACAGGCTACACGCAATCTCTGCATGCATGACTACCCTAAATTACACCATAATTGTGATGCATATATGGACGTACAAAAAGAACGAAAAAGTACATTTTTAACTGCATGTGAACATCGCGAAACAGAGGCTCGCAGCTTGTTTTCTGCACAATATTGATATCCCAACACTGATATACCCAATGTTGCGACGGGAGCTTCTTCAGTTAGGAACGATAACCAAATGAGAGATTGATGAAAGAAACTTAAACACAATGAATCCAACTTCTTTTCAACCTGAAAGGAGAGGAAATGTAGAAAACAAAAGCAACAGTTCAGTCAACTTCCGATTTCTCACCAAAACATCAGACATCAGAAATTTTTCTCAAAACATTAGATCTGATGTCAGGGCCGGATTAAATGAACGCGAGGCCCCGGGCCCGGTTTGCCCAATGGTTAATCCGGCCCTGTCTGATGTTAAAACATCAGCAGTGGCAATACTGTCACCGTCACGCCGAGTCACTTCGCAAAGAGCTGACTCCATGTGTCGCACTCTTGAGGTGAATGGCTGACTCGGGCTGTGGTACTGGGGCAACAGCGTTGCAAACAGCCACCTTAGCCCTGGTCCATTCAACAGCAGTGTGCTGCGCTCCTGCCTGGTGCCTCAGTACTCACACTCGCCTCATTGATCCTGCCATCAACCACGCCTTGCAAACTGTGACTGGATGCCTGCGTCCTTCACTAGTGGACACTGGACAATTTTCCTGTCTTCGCGGCATCCAACCTACTGAGCTTTGTCGCAAGGGAGCCACACTGTCCCTGCCACGCCATGCCATGGATCTTGGACATCTGCTCCACTCAGCGCTCACCCGTTTACCAGTGGTGTAAATGACGACGTGCACCCGCCCCGCCTAGGGTTGAAATTTTTTCAAGGAAATTTTGTTTTTCAAGAGATACAGTGCACTACTTTTATAGGTGTCCGCAAAAAGGGCAAAACGGCTTTTTCTTCCCTTGAAAATGGGACTAAGAACCAAAAATGTTAGAAAATCTGAAATCAACATCGCCATTCCGATTAATCGTTTTAATTCTTGCAATAACACTTCATTTACCGGTATGGCACTCACACTGCACAAAAGCCAGCTTCAGTGTTCTGGTGTGATGTAGTGATGAGCTTGCAGTTCACTCATGTCTACTCCTGCGCCTGCAGATTCCCGTTGCGAAACCTGCGAGCGCATTATTCTACTGTTTCTCTTAGTTTCGTAATACTAACATGCCAACGAATCTTCAAAGGTTCACTTCAAGTTACGATAATGCGCTTTTCCGCATGCAACTGATGACCTCAAACAACTTCGGCAGGTGATGCAGCGAGACAGTGACTGCTGAAAATGGTAAGACGTGTTGTTATACTGTGTGAAAGGAAGCAGGGGTGAATCTGTAACAATACTTCCGCTTCCACAAGTTTCAAAAATCCATTAAAGTGTGAGATTGTGAGTGAGTGTGAGCAATGTGCCTGAGTAAATGGCTAAGCTGCGCTTATGCACAGTGGCGTACGAGGCGGGGTCGAAGGGTCGGGGGGGGGCTACCGCCCCCCTGGCTTGAAAAAAAATCAGGGCAAACTCTGTTTTCAAGGCAAGCGCAAGTTGCTCAAAAGTCCTGAAAGATAAAAAATATTTCATTGCAGTAAAAAATTCAGGGCAAACTCTGTGTTCAGGGCAATCGCAAGTTGTTCAAAATTTTGAATGATAAAAAATATATATTCAATACACTGAATTCAGGGCACACTCTGTTTTTCAGGGCAAGCGCAAGTTGCTCAAAAATCCTGAAGGACAAAAAATGTTTCTTCAATACAGCGAATTCATGGCACACTCTATTTTTCAGGGCAAGCGCAAATTGCTCAAAAATCCTGAAAGATAAAATATATTTCAATGCAATAAAAAATATCAGGACAAACTCTGTTTTTCAGGGCAGGCACAAGTTGCTCAAAAATCCTGAATGTAAAAATTATATCAAACTTATTGAAAAATTTCAGGGCAAACTCCGTTTTCCAGGGCAAGCGCAAATTGCTCAAAAATCCTTAACGATAAAAAACATTTCAATAGAGTGAAAAAGTTCAGGGAAACTCTGTTTTTCAGGGCAAGCGCAAGTTGTTCGAAATTCTGAATGATAAAAAATCGGCGACGTGACAAAATAGCGTAGCCAGCACAAAAGTTTGTGGGGGGATTTTTGGGGGGCAAAAATGTTTAATTCTCGGCGAAAAACACCATTTTGTTTGGGATACCGCCTTTCAAAGCACAAAATGAGTTTATTTTCCAAAAATTTGGGTGGTATGACCCTGTAGGCCGACCCCTGGCTACGTTTACGGCGTGAACCCCCAAATTTCTGGGCTGGCTACGCCACTGTACTAAAAATTAACTTGTGCTTACAGTTAGTCAAAAACGTTTCTTCGGTTCATTAGATGAGCTGGCCTTGTTTGTGAAACCTGATATAAAATAGTCAATGATCGCATGGGCGTTCGCAGGGGGGAATGTCCGTTATCCCCCTGGAAATTGGGATTAAGAACCAAAAATTTATCGAAAAGCCTTAATTCGGCATCTTAAATTCCGATTGATTGATTTGATTCTTGCAATGACAGTTTTTTTGCTGGTATGAAANTCACATTGCACAAGAGTCAGGTTCACAGTGATAGTGTCATGCAGTGATGGGCTTGCAGTTCACTGATGTCCCTTCCTTTGCCTGCAGAGGCGGGTTG
>JGI24158J21664_10014017_pt1 | contig 10555 bp, 8 predicted proteins | sample Ectturendosymbi3_FD_21664 | JGI IMG/M metagenome (IMG submission 21664)
AACTACTATCGCGAATAAATTGAACCATGCAGAAACAAGGACCTCAGTTTAAAATACAAGTAGTCGGTAATTTGTTCAGGGCTTTCACATGAAACATAGATCAACAAACATGTTTTTGAAAATCTGCATAAAAATAACATTTTTTTGAAAAAATGCATAAAAATTCCATAAGAGGTTTTGATAGCCTGGTTTGTCCACCACCTTGATTGCTGGCCCAATTCAATTTACATGCGCATTAAACTCTGTGACAAACATATTTGATCTTTTATTGCTTGACCATTCTCTTCAGTACAGTACACACAGCGCGAAACTTGCATTGTTAAAGGCGATTGCTAGCCTACAACAATCGACTCACAAAGCCATACGGACTCTATATGGGCGTTTCTGCAGTCTGTGTTTCATTTATATATGCATTCACTGTAAAATAATTTTTCCTATATCATAACTGTTCAATGACTATTTTTTTCAGATCACGTTTTTTCTTTACCAACATTTTACAAAAAAACATTTCAGGGTTAGGTTTTTCAAAATAGTTCCTACGTCAGAAAAACAAAACCAAAATTTTTTTAAGTGCAGCAAAAGGAGCGGTAACGAATAGCGGTAGCGATAGCTCGCTACTATTTTTATTCAGGAACGGCTAGCGCCGCTATTAAATTTGACAAATAGCGGGAGCGGTAACGACGCTATTAATAAAGTAGCGGTTCCCCACCTTTGTTAACATGAAACTAGCTGTTGTGTGCTTTTGGAGGCAAAGTATTCTGGTTGGCTGCATTGTTGGTTAAAACGGAAATGGTTGTGGCCTTTGTACTCTGTTTTCTGCTTTGGAAATTGTCTAGCAACTCAGAGTTGTTTAGAGCAGTGCTCTTCAACCTTTTTTGTTATGCCGGTGCACTCTTTGAAGATGTTTAGATGAACTCATGCATCCTATTTGCTTAAACCTATGCACCCTATTTACTGACACGTCCCCAATGTCTGTAAGTACCCTGGCGTAAATAAGCAAGTGCCTCAGCTCAATTTAGTGACTCAGCTACATAATTCAATTGATAATGGCTCACTGTCTGTTGCTTATGAATCACAAATAATGAACTAATTACAACAATAAGCTTGACATGGTCTGATGCTTTGCACCACACTTTGGATTGTGTAAAGTCTTGGTTGAATCCTGAAAGTCATTGATTTGATGTATGGGCTCCATGTCAACAACTTTGGCTGAACGTTAATATCAGTAGTGTTTTTGCCTGGGAAACCTCTCACAAGCATTGTAAGTAGCACATTTCAGCCAAAATTTCATGGCAGTTTAAAAAATCCACATCTGCTTTGTTGCATTCTTCAGGAAGCCTTTATTGAACCAAAGGACATTCAAAGCATATAAATTTGATGGCCTTCAGATCCATCATGAGAATGGTAGGATAGTATCCATATAGAACACAAGTAATAATAATGTTGGCTTCACACTAGAAGCCTTGAAAAAATTTTTTACCTACAAGGACAGTTGCGATCATTTTTTACCTTAATCGGTAAAACCATTTAGAAACATGTTATATTTTAATTCATATTGTATTGAAACTAGCTAGTCATTTATCTTTGAACGTCTTTGTATAGTGAAAAATGCATAGAAAATGAAAAATATTAATGAAAACACTTTATTACAACTTAGTCAACACAGTTTTTGCATAACATGATTGTTGTATGTCCAGATGTGTGCTTTTCAAAGCAGACATTCTCGCAGTTTTAGCAGCAGAAGAGCTCTAGATTTACTTTTATTTCTCCATGACAGAAACCGGCTTTCTTTCTTTTCCAAACTTGGTGTGAATTAACACTGATTGTAGGCAGTGCTGGATGTCTTCTTTTGTCTGAGCTACTAGTAAGTAGGATGTTACACAGCTCACTCCATCTTTTGGCTTGCAAACTCTTTTATAAGCCTAAATAGAAACTGTCTGCTTGACAACTTCAATTCCATTGTTAGACAGTAAATGATAAGAATTTATGCATGCACAGTTGGTCCATTGTAAGTATTTGTTAAAAAACACGGCAACAGGCCCTTGTTTAGTGGCACTTCTACTGGTATAGTATCTAGCCATCTGATCCAGAACATCCACACAAACCTTACCGTATCTGAAAGTTTTTGAGTTATGTATATTATCAAGCTGCATTCGGATGAAGAAAATTTTTTAGAAGCATGCAATGGCTGGTCTTTTATTATCAGCTCTGCGTCTGACACCTCTTGTCGTTGTTTTCATATAGTACCAAAAACTGTTGTTCTCTGCTTGAGTACTTCTGCTAGCTTCAGACTTGTGAAGTAGATGTCAATTTTCACATGTAACCCTTATGGCAATAAGGCTACTAAAATAGATATTAGAACACTCAACTATCAGCAACTGCTTGAGGCATCTAACAAATTCCATCTCTTTCAATCAAACCTATGAGATGACCAAGTATCAGTCTAGCTCCTAGTTCTTAAAAGAAAATCAATCAATTGTTGCGTAACTACATTGATAGTTATGAAAAGCTCTACTCATGCTTTTAACCATATTTTGAAAGAAACAATTTCCTTATGGGCAGGTTATCTTTTACTGCTTAGGGCTTAAAGGTAGATGTGTGAAATGCACTGTTTCCAAAAACTTTAATAAAAAAGTTTCAAATGCTACAAAAACATAAGTTAGGAAAAGTCAAGGAACATGAAGCAAATAGCAACAACAGCCAAAGTATGAAAGGGCCAAAATGAAAAATGCCCAAAAATGACCTGACAGGTCTTCTAGTGCTAAACACCTTAACCATGCTACTAATTGGCATAGACTGTTGCAAAAATTTAATGGTAGCAACATCTATGTCGATTAAAAGTTGTCGCAAAAGTTGTGAACACCCTTGTGCTCATCTTGATATGGATCTATATCTATAGAAAATATGGCACTGGCTACATTTTTTGTAATATAGTCAAATGGGGTAAAAAAAAACAAAAATTTTAAGTTTTCAGTATCTCTAAAACAAGATAAGGTATTTTCCTGGTCTTTTGATAGAAGGTCGCCCCCATGCCAAAGTAAATTGTGACATTAAAATTTTTTGTTATCTTTTCCCAAAGAAAAATTATAATAAAAAAAGCTAGTTTTTTTACCCAGGCGAAAGGGGTAAAAAAAAACTTTTTCTGGGTAAAAAAAACTACTGCTTGTTCATCCAGATTTGCTTGTATTCTGGACATTAAAAGTAATCCACATTTTTGCACGAACATTTAGCCATGATAATGTAGACTTGCAGTGATCAATTCACAGCATGCTTTCATGCAAAAACAGGAGATTACAATGATCACTTCAGCTCAAGCAGTCTTGAGTAGGTCATCGGTAATGTTTCCCAAACTTGTAGAGGTTAGCAAACTTCTTGGACACCATGCTCTCCCTTAAAAATTAAACAAGCTTTTCCTCTGCCTGAATCAGTAAGTATTTTTTGGTCTGGATCATGAAAGCAATACTTAATGTATGGAAGAGAATATCCATGTGTTTCACAGTGGGCCAATCTCACAACAAGTGACTTGTAATAGTTGTACTCTCACTTTTGTACAAAAAGTTTATTTTCATACTTGTTGGTGTTTTATCATCAACATCCTCAAAGAAACCTTTTAAAGTTGTTCCCAGTAGTCGGCTTTAAGGCTTGGTCAAAAAAACAGCATAAATTTTCCCATATTTATTCCTCAAACCTCAATCATTTGTATGCCTTCAGCTTTACTCTTATATGTAGTACTTAGGAAACTTTAGCTGATTACTTAGTGGTGCATTGGTAACTGGTTCAACAAAAAAGCGCCTAATCTGATTCGACTTTCTTTTTCAACTTGATTTTCTTCTGTTTCTCACTTCATACTTAAAAAATCTCTTGTCTGTAATGACTTTTCCATGCATAAATATTGTCTTTTTTGGAGACTGAAAGTTCATGCTGGCCTGCTTTTAGACCTGAAAATAGCCTCAACAGATGTTTCACTGCCTTGAGGTGTATACATGTGTCAAAAATATTTTTCTTCTGGTAAAGAAAATCTTTGCATTATTTTCAACTAAATCAAAATGTATCTGATTCTATCAATTGCTGCATGCAGTTAAATACTATTTTTATATGGCTCTTCTTAAAGGTAAACCTGCTGTAGTGTGATTCCAGCAAAAAAGAGTCCTATGAACCTGCTATTGTTTTTAGCCACACAGTACTGCTGTGATGCAGTTTAAAAAATGCAATTATAATGCAGTTTCATCACCACTCTTTTGTTACTTTCTGGACGAGACCCTGGATTCCTCAACTGAGGGTCATGAAAGCTTTGGAATAGGAGCACGGGTGTGGTAGCAACATACTGTTGAAAATCACTGTAATTGCAAATAAAGTTTTGTTTTTTGGTTGGATTGTGAGGTTAGCTGAGATGCTATTATCAATCATCAATGCTAAAGAAGACGCATCTAAAATAGTTTAAGAACCTTTGTTCTAGACACAAAACGATAATTGGCACTTGCTTGTGAGCTATTATTGTAATCAAATACATTTACAATATAGCTGAAATGCCCAACAACGAATGGAGGTTCTTGTTTTTCGCAGAGCAGTACTATAGAGAAATTTACTTCATCTGTTTTATAGTAAGATCATACAAAAATACACACATGGGGTAAAAAAATCTTGTCTGGGGTAAAAAGTAACTAGTTTTTTTTTGCCCAAGTCAATACATCCATTTGGGGTAAAAGCGAACTAGCCCATAAAACTCAAAATGTAAAGTTGCCAAATTTTTTATTGGTATGCGTATGCAGAGACATGCATTACCAAAGCACTTGCCAACTTTGACATGTTTGTGCTAAAATTTGTTTGAAACTTTCAAACAAAGCTGCAAACCTTTTCAAACAAAGCTGCAAACCTTATTTAAGGATTTAGGTTGGAACAAATATGTTACAAACAGTGTCTCAATGAATGCCTCTGTAGCACCAATTCATTTGAAACTTTTTTTCTTTTCAACAGTTTTTAAGGGGGGTAGTTTTTTTTACCCCAACATTGCGAAAAATTTTTTTTACCCTACTTGACTAAACATTCTGTTTGGCACTTTTGATGTGCTGCATTGCAAAACCTCTTCTATTTGTGCTTGTGTTCAACTATTTTATGTACCACTTTCGATATGCTGCATTGCAAAACATTTTCTGTTTTGTGTTTATGTTCAAATAACTCAAGCTGTATTTGGCGTTATTAGTATGCTACATTGTAAAACCTGTTCTGTTTAGGACTTGTGTTCAAATACCTCTTCTATTTGGCACTATCGAAACCGGCTGTATTAAAAACTTCTGTTTACCACTTCTAACAAACTACATCTTGTATTTTGGACTTTCAATATGTTGCATTTCAAAGCCTGTTTATGCCACGTGCTACATCCATTTATCCTGTTTAAATTTTCAAAATAAAGCTGTAAGAACCCTCAAATATGACAAAACTAAAACAATACTCTATTCAGGGTTTTTTTTTGAGGAAAATGTTCGGTATCGGAATTGGGTCCTTACACCTTAAAAAAAACCTGCTCAATTATAAGCAAAGAGTTTTAACCTTTTCAGTCCCACGTGCGCCACTTTTCTTGCAGAGCTTTGCAATCCTATAACTTGCCAGGCGATTGAGCTAGAGAGCTGTTAAAACCCTCTACAGATTCAGCAAGTCTTGTAGTCAAAATCGAAAAAATAAATTTTTTATTTTGGGTTTGAGCTTTTCTGGGGGGAACGTCACAAATAGGGGTGTTTTTGCGTTATTTTGGCCATCTTTGCCTGGCCCTGGGCGCTGTCCCAATTGGGCATTTTTTGGACTCAAAGTTTAGTTGAAAACTAGGTCAAAATCCGCATCTATAGAGCCTTTGATTGACTTTCTAGCATATTGGGAGCAAAAATTATGGCTCATAAACAAAAATTGACCAAAATTTTGCTCCCACAAAAGTCATTCTTGGGGGCATTTCACCGTAGGCAATAACTCGCCGTCAGATTGAGCTAGAGAGCTGTTCAAACCCTCTAAAGACTCGTGAAGGTATGTAGTTTGCAATGAAAAAAAACGTTTTAGTTTAGGATGTCTGTTTTTTTAATGCTCATATAATGATAGGATGTTTATGTTATTTTTTGCTGATGTCAGCATTTTTGCCTGACCTCCCTTTGAGACCCGCAGGAGCCATTTGAATGACATAAAATTTTTTTGAGTTTAGCTGTTTTTTGGTTACTATTCGGAACTTTGAAGGGTCCGAACGAGTTTTTAGTGTTCCTGGTTCTAAGATTAGGACCAAAAAACCTTAAAATTAATTTGGGAAATCCCCCAAAAGCATTTAGAAAAGCCCTTTACCAATTAGCTGTTTTTGGCCTAACTTTTGAACCAGAAACGCTAGAAACTCAATCAAGCTCTATAAACGTGTCTTCTGCCTTAGAATCCAAAAATACTTCGAGCCAAAATATTGGCGCGTGGGATCGGATGATGACGTCATATAATTAACCAGAAAACATGATCCCATTGGCCTAAAACCCCCCAACCAAATAAAATTTTTTTTTTTATTCTAAACTACACAATGCCACTAGTCATTACCAGGTTTGAACAACTCTCTAGCTCTATCTGCTGCATGCCTTTTCTGAAAAGTTTTAAATTATGCCAAAAACTAGGTTTTTGACCCATAATTTTGGCTGCAGATATGCTAGCAAGTCAATCCAGTGCTCTATAGACGTGGATTTTGACCTGGTTTTCAACAAAACTTTGAGCCAAAAGAGTGGGTCAATGGGTTGGGGCTCAGGGCTGGCCAAAGGTTGCCAAAATATTCAAAACATGTATTCTTTTTGACATCACCTCCAGAAATCCCCCCATTGAAAATGAAAAACGTTTTTTTTCAATTTTGACTACAAGACTTTCTGAATCTGTGGATGGTTTGGATAGCTCTCTAGCTCAATCGCCTGGCGAGTTATAGGATTGCAAAGCTCTGCAAGATTTAGGGCTTTCGTGGGACTGAAAGGGTTACATATTTAAATTGTCAGTTGCCAAATTCATGTACATTTTGATAATGGAGAACTGCTGAAACAACTTTGTAACTACTTTTGTGATATTGCATCAGTCCACAATAGAAACCAAGGCTTTTCTTCTTTGGAAAAATATCATTTACCCAGAATTAAAATGTATCCGGGCCAGCTTTCTTTAAAAGTATATTGGTCCCAAAATTTGGTATGATATTCCTGAATATTTGAAATATCTCGTGCCTTATTCCTTTTGAAAACAATACAAAAACATTCTGTTACCTTGCCAAAATTCTTGTTGATTTTTGTTTCATGCTTGTCACTTTTATGTAATATTGTTTTCAGTGCCCCTCTCTTCACTTACATCTTTTACCACAGTTTCTCACCTCACCTGTATATAGGTATGCTTTTCCTTTTCTCTTTTTATTGTTTAGTCTACTTACTTTATCTGATGTTACTTTGATGCATTTTGTTATTGTTCTTTTATTACATGTGAAGCATCTTCAATTCAAAATTGATTTATGCTAGCAAAAATGCTGGCTGAGCAGTTAACCCATATGGTCTTTCGCCAATCCTTCATGATTCGAAGATGTCAAGAGAACATGAATTTGCTAAACCTGAAGTTTTTCACATTTTCATATTCTTGTCAGCATGCAATTAATTTGTGCTCTTTGACACTGTCCTTTTCCTCTCATTGAATTTATGTTATTTTGTAAATTGAGTTTATTGGTGTAAACAGTAGATTATTTCATGCATATTAAAGTAGAAATGCTGTGACACCAAGAAAAACTGTTAATACAGGTTGTCTTGTCAGGCACCCCTCAACAGTTTCATAATTTTCTATTATGGTTTGAAGTTGATGGCTAAATTATTGGGATTTTGTTAGGGTTACATTTTTGAAGGGGGTTGCAGTCTGCTGGATGATCAACACAGTTGCACAGGAGTTGCTGGGCTGCAACTGGCCACAAATATACATGAAAAACCATTACTTGTTCATATTTGGTGTCACCTTTTAGCCACTGCCATGTGCTAGAACCTCTTCTGTTTGGTGGTGTCGATGACCCGAGAAGTTTGGGGAACCTTGTATTAGCATATCTAGTTTTACTGATGCTTTATGTTTTGGAATGTATGTCTAAGAGAAACATGTACATGAAAGAAATGATGGATTACAACATTTGACCTTGAGAAAATGTTAGAGAACCAATATTGTTAAAATCAGTGATCTAACGAAAACTTCAAAAACTGAAGCTCTGAAGTTGATCTTTTTGTTGGGAGAAAGATTGGAATTTAAACTGTATTTGTAAAGGATCTATTACATAGCACAAAGTCAGCTAATGTAGAATGACTTACAGAGATACTTCCTTATATTTCAGTGATAAGCAACCTTGTGGTTTTGCAGGCTACAGTATTTTATAGCAAAAATAATAAATGAAGTCTAATTTAAATTGTTGTTGTTCATGTTGACTTTTATATAAGAAAAATCATTTATCCAAACATGGCATATTTTGAAAGCACCCATAGTGCAATTTAAAGTAATCGGTAGTTAAATGTTAACCATGAATAATGTTCAATCTGTTATAATGCTATAATCTGTCAGTATCAAGCTATTGTGTGAGAAATAATGGGAAATTAAGATTGCAATGAAAGTGTGCTGTTTTCATATCTTATCTATTTCGTGCTTGGGAAAACAGTTTCTCCATGATTTTTATTGTGAAACTCAAATTAGTTACAGCATTTTCGTTTCAAAATTAATGAAACAGGTCCAGAAATGTTGTAACTGAGGTTGTGACTTTTGCTAAGCAACCTAAGTGTTTTTATGTATGTTGCTCTTGTACATTACCAGTTGATTGATATTCCAAAATTTATCCTTCTCATTTCTGAGATTGTTTTTGCACAAACCAAGCATGTATTTGTGTGTGCTAGGTTTTGGAACATTGCTCTATTGTTAGTTATAAATGTTTTTTTTGTTACTAAGAATGTTGGTCTTATGAATTATTTTGGTGAAAAATAAATTGTACAGCTATATACATAAATATAGACGAAGTTTAAATGTTGCTTTTATTGGAGAGTAAGCAAACTACTGTATGCAACCCTTGATTATAATCAAGTCACATAAGTATGTGATTGTGTACTTAATTATGAATGTTCTCTTTTTCCTATTGCAGTGATAGTTAGTTTAGTCACTGAGAATTATGTATTATAATGAGAAAACCAAAACGTAGCCTGATGCTTCAATATGTCTGTATAAAAACAATATTATTATTGAATATTATTAGCACAAGAATAGCAAGCCATGCAGTGCTTAACTGCAGAAAGTATCTCCAAACTAACATCCCTTGTGTGGGGAGGAATTGTAGCAGAAGACATTTTTAAACGTTGGTCTCAAGGTAATATTTTTTTTGACTAATTGTTTTTCCAATGTGAAAGTGTGAGCAAAAGCATGTTTGATGTTAGTATATGGTAGATGTAAATATATGTTTCTAATGATGTACCTTTCAGTATTTCATTATAAAAAAAAGTCAAATCAGTTATATATTTATGTAAAACAAATTCTGTATAGGGAGGAATCCAGGTCTGGATATAGGTGAAGCCAATTTGCTAGCACTGAGCCTTTTTGTGTGTTTAACTTGAATCTATGATTGTCTGCATCAGACAAATATCCTCAAGGTTATCCCCTTTATTTCTGTCCTAGGTTTTTCTCGGCAATAGACTGAATCTTTTTAATGACAAAAAAGAATAAGTAAATTTGGTCATAATTTTTGAAAATACAGATGAGTAGATATTGTTACTGCAAGTTTTAATATGATTATGGAACAAATACTGAAATGTCACAGTGAAAAAAACAGCTTCTGTCCAAATGCTTGCTGACACTGTTGATACCTTGTATTGTGACGCTAAACACGGAGATTTCCAGAACTGTAGTATATAAAAGTGCTTCTTGATGTTCCAAAAATCCTTTGGTCTTGATATTTTAAATTCTGAAATCTTGCAGTGTTCAGCAAAGCAACAGCCATCAATTGAGATGTGGATTTGAAGTTGTTGCTGTGCCATGTATTGCATGTTATCTGCAATGTGCACAGTGTGTGTGTGACCTAATAATTACCTGTATCAGTTGTGGAACGTTTCCTGCACTAGCTGCCATTGTTTAAATTCTGCTTGCTTTGGACTGAGTATTGCAGTTGTGAACATGTTTATGTCTCAAAGCTGCCATATACTTGTCCTTGAGATTAGTCAGTGAGTTTAAGTACACAGGTAAAGTTGTGTACTGATACTAAAACATATTTTTTGTTCTGTATGGCCAATTAGTTAGCAAAGCCACCATCTAATCAGTTGAATCTGCAAATTCACTGTTGAGGTTGAACTGCAGTGGTGGTAACTTTGTTTTCTGGCCATCCCAATGGTGTCAGCTCCTTAACACTTTGGCTGCCGGGTTAAATCAAGCGGTTCGCAAAAAGCAGCTGATTCGAACGTGGCTTTGCGGATGAATATCTCTGCTCCTGTTCACTCTAGCGACTCGGCGAAAATCTCAAAAAACGTGGCCAGTCTAGTAGATTAGACTCGAAAAAAAAAATTTTGCTTGGGGG
>JGI24158J21664_10014019_pt1 | contig 10554 bp, 9 predicted proteins | sample Ectturendosymbi3_FD_21664 | JGI IMG/M metagenome (IMG submission 21664)
ATACATCGAAAAATCTTTACGGACAAACAAGTGAATTATAGAGTTGACTCCAGTTTCTGTTTTTTTATTTTTTATTTTTTTGTCAGAAGTGCCACATGTGTGTTAATCTACAAATAAATGTTGTTTGAAGATAGGGACACGTTGAGCAATTTGATGTCATTAAAGTTTTGGAGGTCATTAGAGTAGCACATACGTCAAGAGTTGGTGAAAGTTTTGGCATGAAATTTTTCCAGTAGAAAATTTTGCGGTATTGTTTAAAACGTGTGGCGAGCTCAGGCTTCACTGCTTGACCAAACGTCACAAGCTGAAACGTATTTTAATGAATGTTGCGATGACGTGTGTCCAAGTAATGAAAACATAGTGTGCTTTACTTCAAAGTAGCCTGAAAATTAGCGCTAGGCCAAAAATAGAGACAAGATCGTGAAGAATTGATCAAACAATGTTTTTCCGTCCTAGTCGAATTTTGCGCGTCGTCTTCGAAAGAGATCCTTGATCCATCATTATCATGAATGGCATAACCGCAAGGTCTGTACTCAGCCCGTAGCCATGGGGTGCATGCCCCCTATGTTTTCGTGTTCCCCAAACTTTGTTGTTTCCAAAACAAATTTTTAAACATACAATGAAAAAACAATGTTGCCCCCTGAAATGCATTTGCCCCCTAAACCGTAAAACCTGACTACGGGCCTCGCTATACTTACCAGGTTGCGACTGCAATGACTTTCAAACAACCAGTGTTACATTTACTTGTGCGTTTTCGTTTTGAGTCCGAAAATCACTTGTTCCCATGGGGTTTTGATCCACCTCAAACAATCTTAGTGCATGTTTTAGAAAGTTTTCTTATTAAAATTTCAATTTAAATGTAATGAAATATTATTAAATAATGTCACAAGAGCAGGCCGGCGTATTCACAGTTTGTGATAGGCATGAAGAACCACTGGTTAGGTTATCCTTTCACGAAGCAGGAAGTAAATTGCCCTGCTTTTTGCAACAGTTAGGTTATCATCTATTTCGAAGTTCGTTACAAACCCATCCATGACTACACAAATGCATGCATGACTGCGTACTGTCATTGCGTTGTGATCGCAGGTTTTAGAAAACGCAAGTTTTGTGCTCATGCATGCTTCATCTCGACTTATGCTCAAATAAGACTCTGCTTGTTCATTTGACAATATTTAAAAAATAGTGCACTGTGTGTGTCTTGCTCGGAGACAACAAATGCACGTGCTTCTCTCGTTTTATGAAAAAATGTTATCGTCCACTTGTTGAGTCACAATCGAGAGTGAAGTAACAATTGATTCTATTTGAATAAGAGCTGATGGTGCCTACTTCGTAGGCGAAAAATATACTCTGTAAGATCTTAGTGTCTGATTCTTTGCTGAGAAAGGATTTCTTTCCATAGACAGTGTTACAATTGTTGTGGTTGACAACTTGTTTCACTCTTGAAGGTAGAAATGTGATTTTTCCGGCTCACCAAGACTTGAAATTGCTCAAATTTGTCAAAAAATTAGAACGTTTTGCGAGTGAAAGGTTAAATGGTAGATATTTAGCATAAAATTATCTGTGAACAGCAACGCTGTTGTGCTGGTGCAATTCTTAATAGTTACGAACTTTAGATATGCTCCTGAAACGTTTGCACGAAACTTTTGCATGCTTGGAAATATTTCTTGAAAAGATTTGTTTCCGACGAGAGTTTGCAAAAAATTTGTTGATGATATTAGCGTGAAGCAAGCAGTACATCTGCTTCTGAACGCAATCAAATCTTGAAAGAAATTCGATAGGAAATCTATAGTTCATTCGCTAGAACCAGCTACTGTATAAGCAATGAGAGCTACTAACATTTTATCCCCGAAAAAACTTTCTGTCATTATTGGCAGCAGATGAAATCATTCTGAAGTTGAATTTTATTATTATATGATCAAAGCAGAGTAGGTATTAGATCAGTGGTTTTTAACTGGGGGGGCGCGACCCCAGAGGGACGTCAAAAATTTTTAGGGGGGCGCGAGCCCTTACGCGGCCTACAACATGGAAAGTTTGATCAATTAATTTACCAATATTTGTTTTCACAGCTTACTTAATATCAGGGGGCTTAAAACAAAGGCTAAGAACCACTGTATTAAACAAAGATGTTCAGTTCCATGACGTAGTGATGCGAGGTATATAAGGTCGAAAATAAGGTTGGCGCTCCTTTTTTAGGTGATAACTACAAAGAGTCACCCATTGGCCCCCTAACTGAGGGTTTGGGTGCCTTAGCAGTATAGATGTTAAATATCAAACATGTGCATGATATGATGCACTTCATATTACTTGTTGATTGGAATCCCACGGGATAAGAAAACCACAAGTTGCCATGGGATGGGTAGGAAAAAAACAAAGTGTCCCNTGATTAATCCTACAAATAGCTCCTTGTGGTATTTGAACTTGACAATTGTGTGCTGAAAAAAGATCAAACGGTTCTTCGTCTTTTATTTNTTTAAACAGATTCGAACCGGAAAGGGAAAAGCAAAATGAATGAATTGCAGTAGAACCAGCCGAACAGTTCGCACATTCAAAAGCAAATTTTTTCGTATCATCAATGGCTGCAGTGAAAAAATGTGTGGGAGATGAAAAACTTTTCTAACTGAGGCAAGTGGCGACAAGGCGAGGATTGCAAGGCCTTAGTGATTTACCGTCGAAACAAGGGCACTGGGCGCGTGCTGCAGGTTACCATCTGGTGCAGATGACAGAGCTTCAGCCTAGCGCGTGAAAGTTCTACTTGCGTCAAACTGTGTCAAGACTTCCTGTTAGTAAGCAGCGGTTCCGTTATCAGTCACGCGTAGAAAGAATAACTAAAGTACAGCTTGCTCTGATAGATTCGAAACAAGAACACGGCACCAGGTGATTCTGATCACAACAGGTCTCTGACCAACGCAATCTCTCGCAGAGTCTTTGGTGAATCACTGATGTTTGAAGAGAACTAACCTTGGTTATTAGAAGTGTTATTACAATATTGTTAAATCAAATGACCAAGACATCTTGATGTTTTGAAACAAGATTTTAAAACTTTGATTAGATGAATGAAGCAACATATGTTGATCGTGAGTAGACGTGGACATGCGATTAGTTTTGTGGTGCAAAATATTGTGTGAATTTTAGTAACGCGCAAAAATTTTTTATTAGAGCACACGTATAAGTTTTGCCATTATATTTCACTTAGAATTATAAACTGGTCACTGCTACCTTGCTGCAAATCCCGTTCACTCATTCCAAGTTTTTGGTGGCGCGACGCGAGTGTGCGACTGCATTTTGCATCCCCTGAATTAGTCACAAACAACCTTGTTCGGATGATTTTTGAATAGCTCAAGCCAGGCATAAACCGCACTTACAGAATGTGGGTTGTGAGCAGAACTGCAACAAGTCTGTTTCATGTCAGAACTACGTTTGCAAGATAGGATGTTCCGAAGCTATTTGCAACGTTTACATTCTTCTTTTAGGAACAATTAATCAATGTATGTATCTTCTTCATTTACATCAGGGATGTACAACCGTTTTGTTATTGCCGCCCGCATTACGTTTATTGTTATGAATTACAGCCGCCTGTGAATACAAGATATTTTAATTTTTTGCATTGCTTCTGTTCTACTGCATCACACTGGGCCTAGCCTGCCTCCACGCGTCTATTTGGCCGACTTTCTGCTAAGTATCCGTACGCAGTAGACAAAGAATTTGCACCAATGTACGACCGCCATAACCAATAATTTAGAGGTCCAGGGAAGATGTGTGGCGCACAAGCTGTGATCAGTCAGACGATACTTCTGCAAAAAGTGTTTCTTCTGCAAAAACTGTGCAGCCGAGCCTTCTTGCCAAACTTGAGAACTGCTTTCTGTCAGTTAACACCGTTGGCGTTTTGCTTTTCGGCATTTTTCATGTTAAGAAAGTCCAACTTGACAACGTGACGGGGGTGATTTGCAACTTGCGTGCGAGTAGCATTACATCAGCAACTTACTGTTGATGTCAGGAAGCTGCTGTAATTTTGGCTGATGACAGAATCGTCTACGTTTATAACGTGTTGTGGTGCGTCTCAACGCACATTATTTTTACGCTAACCTAAGCGCAAGTGCACAACCTTCAATTTTTTTCCAAATTTTTTCCAATATTTTAGGATAAATCTAGCGATATGGTTTTCGCCTTGTTTATGCTTAGTTGTTATGGTAACCGGATGATAAAATTTGATCGATTTGCTTTGATGTTATTCTTTCAATGCCAGAATGTTTGGTTACATCGGGTTCATATCCATTAAAAAAAGTTGTGAAAAGATATAAAATTTGCTTATATTATGCATATCTCTGACTGTAGTTCAGGGGACACTGATTCTTTGATCCTCTTACTTGACATTTTCTTTGGCAAAAGAGACATTTCTGTGCTGTATTCAACAACACGCACTGTTGTCAACATCAGCTTGTTTTCTTATTTTCGGCTGATTGTATATATGACGTTGTTCGACTTGACTTAACAAAAAGAAATGAACAAGTTGGCCGCACCTCGGGGCAGCTTTTTCGAAAAAAAAAAAACTTTCCCAGCAAATGTCCTGGCTTATTTTCAGCCACGTTAGGCATGAACAAGCGTGCCAGATACAACGTTTATTAAATTCGTACTGCAGCCTACACGTTGCACAGCGCCGAGATCACCGCGACGTCACACGGTTGCTCACAGCAACGTCAGATGCGAACTGGTTTCAAGCTGGCCTCAGAAACGTAAAAATACTCAGTTTACGGGTCAGGTAAAATTTCTCTGTTCTCTCGGATCCGTTTGCGCAGCTGGAAAGATTTAAACACAAAAGGGGAACATCCAGGCCCGTAGCCACGGGGTAGGGGGCATTCGGGGGCAGTGCGCCCTTAAAAATTACTTTTGTGCCCCCCAAATTTTGTTGTACCTTTTTTTAAACATATAATAAAAACCAAAATCTTGACCCCTTTAAAATGTATTTTGCCCCTCCAAACCATAAAACCTGGCTGCGGGCCTGGGAAAATCTGAGGTGTGGAAGCCACATTGTTTGGTTCTTAATTAAGAACTTAATTAAGAACCAAACAAAGTTCTTAATTAAGAACCAAACAATGCACGCTTTAATATTTGCAGCCATAGATGTAGTACGCGGCTGTAGTTTACTAATTAGTGTTGACAATGTGATCAGAAATGCAATTGCTTTTTGGGTTCACTGTAAATAGTTTATCCGCAGTTGCAAAATGTCTTGACTTCGTTTCTGTTATGTTCCAGAAACCACACCTAGCGATTTGTCGCAATTTCCTTCAAGATTGTCTGATTCTGAGAACAAGCATTTTGCGATGCTTCCCTTCTTGTGTCCGCAAGCAAATTTTGAAGGGAATACGGAGCTGTAGAACTGCAGATTCACTAAACTTGTAAGATAAAGTATAGACGAGAAGTTGTCAAGTGTGCGTTGAATGCCTTGTGAAGGTTTAGCTCCCACAGCTTAGGGAAAGGGTTGGCGCTGCAACAAACTTTCGAGATATCTTTCTGATTCCCCTTTGCTGGACCATGAAACCCGTTTCAAGCCTTGCTAGCAAAAACACAACCCGCAGTTGGGTGCTGGAAAAGCCCTGGTTTTGTTTAAGTTCTTAATTATTGCATGCGTTTTGCGAGGTCAAAGTGGCATTTTTTTGTATTGATCGCATGCAATGCGACGGATTTATTTAACGACAGTTGGCGGCAGGCCGAAGCCTGAATGCTGCTTTTTGTCGGGGCAGTTGCAGTGAGCGCGTTTGCCCAACAGTCACTCAGTGGGCCGTGGATCGGAACGCAAGAAGACCTATGAGTGAAGTAAGTTAACAAGATTTTCACTGTTGTTGTTGTTGTTGTACGTAAGTTCCCCACGCACTGTCTACAAGCATTTTGGCAAACGATCGGAAAAAATTGATTTGGCTTGGAACGGATAAGTTTGTTGGAACTTCAACAACAAAAATACATTATTAGCGACAAGCAGGGCAGGTCCCATCCATCACTTTAACTGTTCGCGTAAAAGTTCCTTAACGCGACAAACTGCTGTATTGCTGACGGTAGGTAGCAGGGGCGTAACGAGGGGGGGTAAGGGGGCGCGATTTCCCGGGCGCCGAGTCACTATGAGGGCGCCAAATCACTGCGGGGCGCTGAATGGCTGCGGGGGCGCCGAAAAGTCCCAACAATGTCACGAGTAGGCTACTTTCTTCAATACAATATATTCGCTTCCGAAAGGCCTATTTCGAACATGGGGGTTCCAAACTTGCTTTTTGTCCCGGGCGCCATCTAACCTCGTAACACCCCTGGTATGCAGTGACACCCGCAAGTAAACTCCCACAGAGATTAGATTCTAATCTCTGGGTGGGCAAAGGGGTGGGCAAACATTTCTTTGCACAATCTTTGCACAGGGGTGGGCAAACATTTTCTACGGAGGGCCACACTTAAGATTTTATTGCTACCGAGGGCCGCATGTGGCCCGCGGGCCGTAGTTTGCCCACCTCTGGATTAGAACATCGATTTCTTTGCACAATCCCACAGATTAGGAAATCGGTTTCTTTGCACGGACAAGAGGAACCAGAACCGTCGCTGGAAAGTCTTCAGTAGGGGAGCTTTACTTTTGTGCAGGGGGGCTTGACATTTTAATACTTGATAAAGCTCCACTTGTTTATGGTGTTTCATATTTCAATTTGGAGAGGGTTCTTGGAGCTTTGTTTGGAGGAGTTAAGCCTACCAAAGCCTTCCCGTGTCCACGGGACAGCATGGGTGGAACGAGCCCTTTTCTCCGGTGATTTTGTCGTTTCGTGACGTGCCAAATAACTGACCTGAACAACGCAGGTGGTGATTCACGCACGGAAAGCAGTCAGTGGTTTGGAGTCGAAGGCTTTATTGCTCAGTCTGAATTACGTTTCGGGGAAATTTCTTAACCTTTGAAGTTACTGCTATTTTCACTGGTTGGATGCTTGCAATCAAAGAAGGAACGCTCTAGTTTAGGCTTGTGAGCAGCATGTTCAATTAACCTATATTAGCTTGAGTTTGTAAACGTGATTTGAATTTCAAAAATTCTGCTTGGTGTACTGATGATAACCCAGAGCTGCTCCAGTGCATTTCCAAGCCTGCTACAGAGTTCGGAAGCTAGAATTGTGTTGGTCGCATAATACGTAATTGTTTTGTGGAAGTTATGGTCGTGTCCTTGACAGTTATATTAAATCGCGTTGCTTCTTGTTTCTCTAACATTTTTACAGTTGTAAATTCAACCACCATCCCCTCATTATATCTTTGATGTCATCATGCTTTTTGCATGACTGGATTGAAAAATGAACAAATGGTTAAAAGTGAGTTTTCGTCTCAAAAATGCGCTTGCTCGCGGTGACAATATTCCGACGAAGATGCATTTTTGCATCGAAAAAAATTATAACATTTGACACCCGCATGCAGCGGCAGCTTCGCTTAAGCCTCGAGCCCAGCAGTGAAATAAAAGTGCATTCACTGCTCATGAACTTGAAATTCGATTTGAAGCTCTAGCTCTAGATCTAGGTTTTCTGTTAACTTTCTTGGAATTAGCCGACCAAGGACTCTGCTTTCGTCGTTTGCGATGATTCTAACTTGCACACATCTGTATTCAAGTAAGTATTCTCCACAATAAGCGAAAGCAAGGAATCGATAGCAAACTTTTTCTAATTAGAAAACGATTTCAAGTAACTTAACGCAAGCTCAATTCCGAAATCTGCAAACAATGCTTACGGGTGAAAATTTGAAGCATTAAAGTAAGAGTTGAGAAAGAAAACGAACTCAAGACTAATTGAACGTATCAGAAGACAAGCTGCAACAAAGCCAAGTCTATCTCAAGTAATTGATTCAACTGGAACACCAAAACTAACTGACGCCAAAACTCGAGCAAATCAGCAGATCTATTGAAATATTTGAAACAACAGGTGGTTATGAACTTATGACTAAGAACGTGGGTAGAATGTGTGAGTGAGTTTGCATTTGTTACGATGGCAACAAACCTCTGATTTATTCACGTTAGTCTTGAGTTGTTTGCTTTCTCTAATCTTACTTTCGCCTTTCAGACTTCCACCTGTCAGTATCACTTTCGGTTTTTTAGGACTGAGGGTGAGTAGTTTTACGTGAAATAGATTCCCTATAAAAATTTTTGCTTATCGATTCCTTGCTTAAATTTCACTGTGGAAATTGCTTGCTTGAACTTGAAATGCACCACATTTCGAAAATGGTTTCCATACGTGGTACTAGTGTGACGCAGGGTCACAATATGGATGAATTTATTGAAGTTTGTTAAAGTTTTATTCCTAAAAGTGTTGCAGTTGCATCGCGGACTTGGAGATGTTGTTTACAACGCTAGGAACGTGTGCGAACCACAGTTTGTGACAGGACACATTGCGCGTGATGAAAAATCTTGTGACGTAACATTTTTCCGGCAGCCGCGCCCGCACCGCCGCTTTGCAGAACCTTTAAAAACAATTGCTACGTTAATCATGCCCTTTTTCAATAACGCACGTTTCGAACAAGGGTCTCTCTGCAGATAGTCTGCCTTCGAATCGCCGTACCTTTATTCTGGCATCAATTTAATTTTTAACTGTGCAGTGATCAAAACAGGAAGTTCTGACCGGTGGTAATATTTCGCGAAGCCGTTCGGCCTTGCGCTATGGATGTTATGAAGTTCATTGGTTAATCCGCTGCAGCAAAAGTACAGCTTTTCGACTTATCATGAGAACAATCAAAACACGATGCAAGAAATATTTCTTTGCTGTCAAGGTAACAATTCCAATATGTGCCAATAGAAAGCTTCTTAGAATGAAGTCAACGGCAAAACAGGAAAAAAATCGCAAATTTAAAAAGAACAGTTACATCCCCAAAAATATGTTCAGACCTAGCCCCGGGATCTGCAACAGTACCTCTAATGACAGTGAGCACTAGATGGTTCCGAAATCAGAGTCCCAGGATATGAAATCATCGGCATTATTTTGAGCTACAGTAGATTGAGGAAACCTTAACTGTCCAGAACCAGAACCATTCAGGGATCGCTTGCTTTCTTCCTGCTGCGTGATTTAGTTTCATAATGACAGGCATTATCACGAATGTAGAACGTTGTGGACACTTACTTCCTCAGGCAGAGCGAGAATTCTCCACGTAACGGCAAGCAAANCTTTTCACTTAACAATGTCAATGAAAATATACCCTAATAACCAATGTTTGATTGATCTGATATTCNTGAGTTTAGTGAAACTTTTACAGAACAAGGAATAACGTTTTTTGCCAATACATAAACTACATTTTAACTTCTTTCTGCTTCGGAGACGCCAGGACTTCGATAAACAAAACTTCAATCAGGCTCTACAGTGACAAGACCACCTACGCAACGACACTTACGCAGAAATTTACTTAAGGACATGCAGATGCCGCTTGCCTCAACAGCACGCACTTCTTCCACTGAGGTGTTCCAATGGCAGTACAGGCAGAGATCGGGACTTAACAGAGGGTTGCTTCTCTCACCGTTGCGAAGGATTTGCGGCTTGAACGTTGATTGAAATCTGCTCACTTGTTTGTCTTTTGAGAAGTTGTACGTGATACAGGCAAACTTTGCCCAATTGAAATCACGGTTCTGTGCGAAACAGCCTATTACTAATAATTTTCTATTTTGCGTTGCACTGTTCAGAGCTTAACACAAGTTTTACAAGTTTTAACATGAAAATCATATCCCATAATTCTGCGGACAGCTTGGATCTCGTCCTGCAAGGTGTCATTCATTTAAGGCTTAAAACATTTTATTTTTGACATAAACCCGAAGTCGGAATGATCCTACCATTCGCTAGAGTCAGTACATAAACGTTTTTAAAATTTTGGCAGGAGTTTTAATTTCCAAGAATTGCTCGGAGCAATTGTGCTGCGTTCATTTCTTGCTTTTCATGATGTTGACCACTGCACTGCGGAAGCGTCGATCTCTCAAGTTGTAAATGACGAAGTTCCAGAACGAATTGGAGTACATGAAGAAGAGCGCAATCTTTCCCGCCGCAAGTTTTTTTACCGAGACGGTTGCAAGTTCGTTTAGGCTGCAACAAAACGCTTAAGCGTTTTTACACCTAAAAGTGATGTTTCAACCAAAAATGACGTTTCAAATCAAGTCAAAAACCTGAAAATTTTTCGAAAGTTGAAAATTACTTTTTTTGAGAAGTGAAAATTGATTCGCTAGTTCTATAGACGTAACATTTACATACTAAAAAACTGCATATTTGCAACACTTACCGTACCTTCAAAACGTTTGTTTGATGGAATGAAACTTCAAACAAAAAAACAAAACTTTTGTTTGATGGAATGAAACTTCAAACAAAAAATCGAAAAAAACAAGAATGGTGAAAACAGTTGCTATCAATACAAATCAAACTATTTCAGGTCTCAATGTTGCACCCTTATTGGGAAATGTTTGAGACTGCTCGAATCTCTGGTTATAAAAAAATCGGCCCTCGCTAAATTTTGAATTTAAGCTAGCTTATTTTACACTGTCTATTGAAAGAAATCCTTTCTCAGCACAGAATCAGACACTAAGATCTT
>JGI24158J21664_10014020_pt1 | contig 10554 bp, 6 predicted proteins | sample Ectturendosymbi3_FD_21664 | JGI IMG/M metagenome (IMG submission 21664)
ACTGACAGTAGAGGTCATGGAAGGATATCCGTTGAAGACTTTGGCGGACCGTGTCGGTACTCCCCTCAAGTTACTTCCCGATCACCACGTGACCCTTACGTCTTCGATAACTTTCCAAACCGGTACAACTTTTATCACGGTAAGTGTTCAACCGGTACAACTTTTATCACGGTAAGTGTTCAATTCATTTTCATAAATAAGAGAGCACAAAAAGAAACTATGTAGAAGCTGTATGAATATGCTCTGTTAGTTATGAATGAAATGTCATCATATGACATCAACAAGTTTCTTTCGGTGTTGAAATGAGGGATTTGTTGTAGTTCACCAGCAACTCATGGTATCAGCAACAGGAGAGCGCGGCTAAAACACTTGTAAAATGCGTTGCATAATCAAAAATTATTCATGACGCTTTCAGTTGGCAAGTTTCGGTTGTTGCTCGTTTAAATCCGCAACCACAGTAATATCCAGGTCATTTTGGTAGATTTTGACGTTCAGATAATGTAACAGGTACTGGAAATGGTCATCATATGATGCATCAGCAAACAAACGACATGAGCTATGGGATCGATGGCTATCAACAGCAACGGATGGCCCCGTCTATTTATCCGAACTACCCGAACTCGTACCAACCATCGGAACTAACTTCAAGCAACTCGCAGTTTTACGTTGGTTTTCCGCCGACTCATCACGAGAACAATCAAGATTTATCTTCCGACCTTTACGAAGAGTCAACATCAGAGAAAGAGTTAAAAGATCAAACGGTTGGAAAACAAAATGGCGACCTCTCGGGCGACGCCAACTCCCCTGTGGAACCGCGGCCTGCCGGGAAAAGCAAGAAAACACGGAAACCTCGAACCATTTACACAAGCTACCAACTGCAACAACTAGTGAAAAGGTTCCATCGCACGCAATATCTAGCACTTCCTGAACGAGCAGAGTTGGCAGCTTCACTCGGAGTGACTCAGACGCAGGTAAATCTTCTGATGATTTTGCGTACTCCTATTTGTCTTCTTCTCATCAAGTATCAGTTACGTTTTTTGAATGGAGGTGTTCTTTTTAAATTCTTAAGTTGGAACCTGCATTATAACTGAATATACCTGGTCTAGCATCGAATCATTTTTTCTACTAAGGCTTAAAGGTATACACAAAATATTTGTGAAAACACTATGTTTGACTTTACACTCGCAAAGGTGCGTTATAAATCAAAGGCTTCCACCAAACTGTATCTGTAGCAGTATTGCTTGCCCGCAAAATCAAACGTTTCGTAAAGTCTGCATTATTGTAACCAACCTGTAAGATTCTGTTTCTTTTCAAAGTCTTCACACTAGAAGGTCCTGTCTATCTGCTGCCTGCATATGTAAGAACAAACCGGCTATAATGAAATAAGAAGCCGACTTCGCGTATATAGCTTCTCGAAATAACATGATTAGCAGGTAATTTAGTAATGCGGGAAAACGCAAGACAATTGGGTCAATTGTTCTAATAAGCCAATTTTACCTAAATTTCATTTTGCCTCAATAAAATATGCAAGCGACTAAGGCTTATAAGGCAGTGGGAGCTGTAATGGTCACTGATGCGTGCCAAAATCAATTTTAGAAACGCAGTGTGGACGGAGACCAGCAGGAAGAGTTTATCAATCGCAACAATATATTTTTGTCAAGGAAAGTAACAGCAGTTTGAACAATCCTGTTTTCAGAGAAATTCGAAGATAAGAGACTGAACATTTTGCAGTATCACAATATCGATGTTTTATGCGAACGAAAAAGACTTGTTTTAAGCTAATGAAATTTATATTGACATTACCCTCAATGGCATACCCTTTAAAATATTATCTTGCAAAGTTTTGTGTAAATATTCTTGACATCATCCATTAGAATGTATGCGATAAATTCGCAGTACGTCAAACTTAAGAAAATGGGAGATGAGGCAGTGATAAAAGTTATAAAGGGCAATTTTCTTCCATATCAAGTTGCGGGCGTTACAGTAACAAAATGAAGAATGGCCTCCAATGAGGAAGAGCCTGTCTAACTCGAGAGTCCGAAAACATCAATAATTTAAGTTCTTGTTTCGCTGGTTCTCAACACCAGTAATCGGCGAAAGCATTTGTTGGGTTTCTTCGCGGACCTTCGAAAATAAAGTATGCCACGTTTCGGAACGTTCTTAGTCTTTGCAGGAAAAATGAAGTTGAAGCAAAAGTTTCCAGTCCGGTAATTTTTCTTCCTAGCCATAAAAATTTTCCTCCAGGAAAAATAAAAAATGTAGTGCATATTGAAACCAAACAGTAAAAATTATTTTACTATCGATAGGTTTGCTGCCAGAGAAAGAAACGTTTCGGCTAAATTTGTAAACTCGTGTGACGACAAAGTTATGCTCCAAGCTTTTATAAAAGAAAGTCTCAAAAATTTTAGTCACAAAAGACTATTTTCAATCTGCATGCTGCGAATATGCGAATATGCTTCTGTAATCCCGTACAAATTAATGAAGAGGCTATGACAACAAAAATCACATTTAGCACCACCGTTTATTTTGTTAATTATCCAATATCGCTGGTGTTAACTGCAATAAAAAAATCCAGGGAAAACAAACATATTGACTAGGCTTATTTTTCTACTTTCTCATTTTCCCGTAACTTTAAGTTCGCTCTTAGTTGGTTCCATATGCAGCAAGAGAAGTGTTTTCACCAACGACGAGAAGGACATTTGTGTTTCCATTGACGTGAGATAATGTAACCCGCAAAAACATGCTTAGAATGAAATTAATAAAATGCAGCAAAATGTTTTCGAGGACATCTTGATATTAGTAGTTTTCATTGACGTCTTTACACAACTACAAAAGACGCTTCGCAAAATCCGCTTTTACTGATTTTTCTAAAATTTCCAAGAGTTTTTGTACAGGAATATACAGTAAAAGCTGTATGAAGACATTGTACTTAGCTGGCATTCTTTCAAAAGTTTTCAAGTTTTTTCTCAACCGCATGTAAAATGATAACATTTTTGTAATAATTTCATGGGTGGTACAGGTTTGAATGAGACAGCAAAGTTTGTGATATTGACAATGAAATATCCGCACATACTGTGCAGATGCGAAGCAGTAAAAAATTAATATTTTTACTGCATTCTGTCTTTGTTTCAATATCGGTGTATTTAAACATTCGGTTTAAGCTGCATTTCACGTTTAGTTTAGATTAACTTCAGCCTACTGATGAGTACAAAAACGTTTAAAGATACAGTCAGAAGTAAAGGATAGGGCAGACTTGGTTGACGAGCTCTTTACGTTATAGAATTATTTCGCCTCAGCTACTTTTAGATTATAACATGATAGTTTGCTGTAAGTCCTTTCAAATAAAAACGTTGTTTCTTTTACCACTGCTTTTAGAGGTATTACATTTTACTTTAGCAGTACTTTTAGCATCTGAGAAATGTTTATGAATCGTGATGAAAATTAGCTTTTTAGGTTCAATTTACTAGAAAATACCGTGGTTTTCCTTGATTTATTTTTATTCAGTTGAAGAAAACTGCAAATATTTGAACACGCACAATTTTTCAAAATTTCTCTGTCTACTTTAAGTTTTATGATAAATATTTCATTGCGTTTGTGTTCTTAACAATGTAAAGTAAACTGTGCTTCTTTCACATTTTCTGTTCACACTGGCACTGCGCTAAGAAAAATAACGTGGTTTGTACTTTAGGTAAAAATCTGGTTCCAAAATCGTCGTTCCAAATACAAAAAGTTGCTGAAACAGCGACTTTTGCACAAGAGTGGCGGTGACTTAATGATGAACTTCTCCAGCTTCGGCACATCGACTAATTTCCACTCGATGTCATCGGAAGAAAATGAACAACTCGGGAGCACAGGACTTGGACAAGGGTTTGGGGATGAGCAAACTGGTTGGAACGTGTGCCTACCTGGTTCCAACATGAAGACCGGCGAATCCTGTCCATCTGTTACCTCTGAAGAAGCTGCTCCCTGTAGCAGTGAGGTTGTTTCTAACCTTGGCTTTCAGCAACCAGAACTTAGACGGGAATACCAGTATTCAAATAACTCGAACGAGCCTTATATGACTCCTTACTTTTACACCAACCGCGATCATCCAGTAACTACATATCAGCCGATGCTGAGGAGCCAACAGTCGAGTGACGTAAACCAGCATTCCATTTCTCCCAACTTGGCCAGGAGTGCTTACGCACAGTGGACACACGCTTTGTGACTTCAGGATCAACGTTTGCAGACCTCAAATGCGCTGGAAGCAAAATCACCCAGCTCAGCGGCTACAGGCCAGTGCCCGCGGAGTTCTTTGTGGTGGATTGTTGTGCCTGACAGCTAAGCAATATTGGTTTGGGCAAGCAGATTCATGAAGCTGCAGCCTGATCTGAGACCTTACATTAGAGGGAAAACAAAGAATGTTCAAATTTGATTGATCGCTATTTAAAATGTATGCCATTGCACAACATACGATGTGTTTTTGATCAGCGATATTTGCCCAGTCTTTGCAAAACAAACGCTCAACTGTGACTTGACAGTAGTATTTGCTCACAACTAGGCTAACTTATTTTGACCATATATTGATAAATCCCAAAATGTGTTCAGAGGTCTATTCCAAGAATGTTTTTGAAACTGATTAGACTGATTTACTCTGCGCAATGTCTAAAGCTGTCCGAATATCAACCTTGAAATCGCACAAGCTACTTCAAACTTTTTCGGTGCGGTTTTGCGATCTTCCTGGCTAAAATGTTTGAGCTTATTTAACTGAAGTCGAAGCTTGTATGTTTAGTTTCAGAAATTTGTTTCTCCTGACACGCAACACTTTAGTTTTGACATAAACAAAAGTGTCAAATTTTGCACTCCAAGCCAAGCAGTCTTTACAACCAGAGGAATTGTTTGCGACCCTAGAAATTTGCAAAGCTTTGTATAATTCACAAGCATCTGCCGACATATTATTCCAAAAATCGGTTTCATTCAACAAGCAAGTAGTGCATCCTTCCTCATTGTACTATTGTAGTTTATGAGCATTTATCTTTGTAAATATTTCCTTTCCTCCATTTTTTGATGTCCAGTGTTCGTATAAGTGGGTCGTACAAGATGTGCACATATAGAGAAATTTTCAAGGAAGATTCAACGAGTTTTATGTGACGACTTGTATCTGTAACATTGAAAATAATTTAACTTACTCATTGGACCAAGTACGAGAGTGTTTGCTTAAAAACACGTTTGAACATAACAACACACAAATATGCAGTAGCCTGTACGGGCTAGTCACCAAATGCCAAAAACAATTGGAAAACTTGATGTGCTGCATTCGTATGCATATAATGAAAAGAGGCAGACACTTCAGTAACCAGAAGTTTCATCTCAATTGGAAATAGATCTGAACAGCTCTGCAAGGAGTTTGCCATTATAGGTCATTAAATACGGTATATCCAACCCACCTCAATGCACAACGTGATTAACACTTTTGAAATTCTCTGTTTTGAAACGGTTACATTTGCTCAAAATGTCCTTTGAAATCACTTTTGAGCAAATATTTACTGTAATTTTATACGACAGCCATACTTTTGCCTCTTTAGTTAAGACGTTTAGAGTATACGCAATTTTAACCCCAAACTGCTAACAATTAAAATAATTTTTATTTCTTGCTGAATGCATACTTAAGGGCAACACTTGCTCCGAATGTATTACTTTCAGATTAGTACCAATTTCAAATTTATCTCATTTGCCCCAACAATCAGTGCACTGTATTGTAGCAATCAGTGCCTTGTAACAAACATGTTTTTCATTACAAATTACAATTTTGTAACATTAGTTTATAAACCTGCATCAAATGTTTGGTTCGAGCAAAAATAACAAAAAATTTAAAATTGGAAAGCAAGCCATCATTTACCATACGTGACAAGTATGACTCCAGGCAGTTACATCATCGCGTAATCGAAAGCAGCACGAAGTGCTTGCAACTTTTGTTTTAAAGAAATTCTGTTTAATGTCTTGTATAATTCTTTTTTTAAATCATACCACGCCCGGATTTCGTATCCAACATGCTGATAAAACAAAAATATTTTTCCTGATATTTCGTTTCTCTGAAGGTTTCTAAACGTATCTGTCAAAAATCGATATATGAACATGTTATGTATTTTTTTTTCACAATTATGCAATTTTGTATGGACAATATTTGGAAAAGTGGTTTGAAAGTGAAATGAGACTTACATACTGAAAACGAAATAAATTTTCTCTCTTGTTGTAGACTTCTTGCAAAAAATTGACTATGCTGCATTCAGTATAACTTGTACGGTTTGAACTCAACAGACTTGTGCGGTTGAGAAAAACGCACCTTTCGCACACCCCTCATATCCAAAGCCCTTTCAAATCTTTTCTGGGCTCAACTGTGATTGTAGCTTCGATTAAACCCCAAACCAAGTTCCGGTCGCGAAAATAACACCTTTGCTTGCGAAGAGTTTTAATAGCGGGAGCGTTAATAATCGTACAGGCACTCAGCCGCGAACATCCCCCACACAGAGACGACGCAATAAGTTGTAATCAGCGAATACCACAGCGCAGCGGGCGCTTTCACGGCAGATCCTGGTTGGCAGTTTTGCTGTTCACCCAGCACGTCAGCAGGTGCGCTGGCACGCGATGGAATCGAATGGTTTACTCTGAAACATCTGCTGGATTCGGTGTCTGAACACGTCCAGGGTTAAATTGCCACGTTGATTCGTTCTTTTCTGTTACTACTAACGCTTTTTACATTCGGCACTATCTACTTGAGCTGTTTTTATGAAAGTCTGAAAAACCAAAACGATGAAGGTTAATATTATGACGTTATTGCGTGGCGTATGGAGACGGAAGGTGGCTGATTTAAAGATCTTGCAATTTAAAAAAATTTTGTCTCCATAGTTTCACACATTTCGAGTATATGTGACGCATATAGCGTGTATACATTTAAAGGTGTAATTCGATGAATAGCAGCATTCTGACGCGGTTTTTCCACATTTGCACATATCATATCTTAGGGATTTTAGTCAATTTCACTAAAATGCATTTTCATGGATTTTAATGGAGATGTTTTGCTTTTTCAAAAAAAATGTAAAGCAGAAGATGTTGAGGTGATGATCACTCAATTTTTTAAAGATAAACCACTGAAACTTGTGATCGGTCAGTGGCGTAGCCCAATGCTTAAGCACGTGGCCGCTGTCACCCACTTTTCCTGTTTGGTGGTGCCTGGGGATCAGTGTGCAGCACTTCTTATCAGCACAAGAAACACTCACGCGTGAGATGTTTTTCATAATCAAACGATAGGCCTTGACTTCCTCACCACCTTCACGTCATCAAAACCTTCTTCGTCTCTTTAATGTAAATAGCGAAAACGCTGCAATTGTTTTTGGTACTCCTTATAGAAGCTTTAAAAGGTTTACTACTTGCCGTAAACATTAAAACAGGTTGAAGAACTGACAAACGTTACGATAGTTAGTTACAACTAGCTTCATCGGGGCGAACATGAAATTTATGGTTTTAGGCATCACGAAAAGAGACCAGCAGTTGTTTTACACATGATGTAACTCAAAAACTGCTGAAATATTGCGTTTCGTCCAAAACTCTGATCTTACCAATGATTACAAAACATGTGAGTACGATACAAAATAAATTTTTTGCTAAAATTAATAAATTTCGTGATACACGATGGGAAAGATGGTCCAGGAGACAATTTTCATTTCCGCTACTAAACCAAGCTGAAAGTGTATTCCAATAGTTTTGATCTAATGACGAAAGTTGTTTCGAAACAGATAATTGAAAAATGTAAAAAATGTTTTCCCGTTTAAGTTTTTACGAAGAAGTATTAGCTGTCTTATCTCTCACCGGTCAGCGCCATGTTGTAACTGAAGCAATTTGTCAAAGCTAAGATCCGATTGGTTTTCTTCAGATTTTCAGATGGCTGCTTGGACAAATTTCGCATTTGACCGAATCTGCTCAAACATTCTGCACTAGCGACACCGTGTGAGAGTGTTTGTGCAGTGAAAAAACGATTTTGAATCAAGACTTGCTCAGAGTGTCACCAAATCAAAGGCAGTGACTATTTCTGTAGCAACAGAAAAAATATAATAAAATATCGCGCATTTCAGATATGCCTCTGTTTTGTGGAAAACCTCATTCAGCTTCTCTTTCGCCAACAATCAGGACCATATCTACCTCTCATATGTACATTTTATAATCAAACGTTATTCAAGAATTGGTTTTGACTGAGGTTCATGTCAACTGATCACTAGGATGGGAAGTAAGGTAGGTCTTCTTTACATCAACATACAGAGTAAAACAGAAAAGTATTTTGGTCACTGGCTGGAAATCGGTTTTTGTAGCACTGCTGTTTCATAGAGTGCAAGCAACGCGTAGTAATGTGACAGTCTCTTTCAAGTGAGGTATGTCATTGTGATGCAGTGACACAACTGCCTTCTTAATGTTCTTTAACATTAAAACAAGCCAATACAAAGAGTGCGCTGGGTCGATCCTATCTAGTTCCACCATCTTTAAAGGCAGGAATAAGGAAAACTTCAAGTTCATCTACGCTTTTGTGATAATCTGAAAAATACGAAGGTGTTGAATACTGAAAAGATTATTGTCATCAAGGTGAAAAAGAACCTTGTTGTATTGCCGGTGTCAAGATGTAAACACAGAATAACTTTGATAGCAAAAGTACACGCTATTCAGTTTGCTCATTGTAAACCTTGCCTTTGCAAAATATCCAACTTTTGACGTTCTTCCTTTAAAAAAATGTGCGAACCGATCACTCACTCTCACCACGTTCAACTACTTGTATTATATTTACATTCTTTGTATTTGTTTGGAGCGGAATTGCGGCATCCAATTCATCATGGCTTGCACTGCTTTCTAACTATTCTTTACAGACACGAATTACGTTTGTACTCTACATTGTAAGAAAACCAAAACTCAATTGTATAAATATTATTTTGACTCTAAAGCCTTCAGCTCACCATGACAGCTTGCGCATTATCTGTTGTTGGGTTTTATCAACTCATTGCACACATTTACTTTGAAAGCAATATAACACCAGCAGTTTTACGCTAAACCTTTGATAGCACAGATCATTTTTAAGGAAATCTTGCGGTGTACAGTGAAGATAATGCACACCATAGCAAAAACAGATCTTCTGCGAGCATATAGGGGGTGGCCTGGCCTGGGTGGAGATCTTAAGATGCATAGATTAGTATGCTTGTGAAAATTGACTCAGTCAAACTAAATTGCATGAATGCTACAAGGTTATTCCGCATTACATTGCAATTAAAACTTTGAGTCATTATTTCTTTGAAAGGAAAGGAAAAACTTAAAACTTAAATCGCATAACCTTTATATTATGCAGAGTATAGCCGCAAATATTGAAAAAGTATTATTTTATTCGACGTTTCGACTTAGTCATAAGTAGGCAACCAAAAGTCAATAAAGTCAAAAATGTTCTGCCGTTTCTTAAGCTTATGAAACGTCCACGAACCAAATTTCACGCTCATACCATGAGGAAATCCTAAGTTATTTGGTAAAAAAGTCAAAATTTATCATTACGTCAAAGTTTATCGTTTGGTCAAATTTTCTTGCAGCACAGTTTTTTTCTCTTTATTGATATTTTATTGAAACTACAATAACAGATAGTGATATGTTTTTGCAAATTTAGTTGCAATTCTGTAATAATAATGGGTTTGTTGCGATTTCTGACGTAATGATATTGTTTTGCCCAATACTGGACGATTGAATATTATGTAGGATAGGCGTGGTATACGGGATGTGGTCTTACAGTACTTGTTTCGGTGAATGTTCAATCCATTGTACATATACTGTAGTGTTTCAACTTTAAGATGTTCTCAGGTTTGACTCTACTGTAGTTATTAATGTACATATCAATATATCATCCCCAAGGTTAGACAACCAAATGTTTTTAAATTTCGAAGCTTGAAGTGCATGAATATGCTTCTGGGTTAACCTCAACACCGAAGGCTGGATTATTTTGCAGTTGCAAAAACAGACAATTTATAGGTCAAAATAAAGTCAAAATTTGTAAATTATAAAGTCAAAATTTTAAATTTTTGGGTCAAAAAATTGGTTGCCCTAGTCATAAGCCATCTTCGCGTAAAAATAATGAAATACTGTACACCAGTGACATAAAAACGTGAAGGAGAAGTTTAAAGGCATTATGTTATGTTACGTAGCAAAAATCGTTCAATGTTAAATATTAGCAACGGATTGGATGGACCATCCATGTTGCGATCCGGTTGGTACTCCTGCATTCCTATAGACTGGAGTAGGAGAAGTTTCTTTTGACCGGCGATGCTTCCCAATATGTCTGGTCGGTTAAAGTTAATTCGGCGCGGGCATTTGCTCCACAGATGTTTACATACTTTGGAGCGTAGATCAATGTTATGTCCAGTATGTCCAATGTAATTTGACCAACAGGTTCAAGATCATGACCCAAAAAGATGTGTACCCATGAAAATTTCAATTGTGACTTTGATTAAAAAGCTATTTATTTCAAATTACAACCACACATTATTCAGTTTATGGAAG
>JGI24158J21664_10014021_pt1 | contig 10554 bp, 5 predicted proteins | sample Ectturendosymbi3_FD_21664 | JGI IMG/M metagenome (IMG submission 21664)
GGAAAGAATATCAAACAAACAAGATGGCAGGTTAGTTGGAAGGACCCCCAGTTTTCGTGGTGAGTACAGTCAATTGTTTATCTACAAATTACGTGTTATTCTTGACTATTCTAATCACAAGCAATTTTTCTTTTTCAAGGCTTTTGCTTCCATAACTTCAGCCCCCCCCCTTAGAAAAATCCTGGCTGCGCCCCTGGGGACGGATGTGCCTTTTCGTAACAGTATTCATAGGTAATTTCATGGTTTAACGAGATCGACTTTAAACAAATTCATCGCAACTATTCGCGCACCCGGAAAATTCAGAATAGTTTTCTATATTTTCTGTTATTATTTTTAGGTCAATGTTGTTGATGAACAGAAAAATATACTAGGTCAGGATTTTTTTTTAAGTTTCCATTGCCCTCAACTCTTTACCGTCCCCCTTGACCTTCTGCTGTTCCGGCGTTGCCAGGGTTACACGCTCTTGTCATAGAGAAATTTTAGAGGGGCTGCAGTGTACCTTGTGGTCAAAAATTTGAAGTCGTCGAAGTAGTTCATTTTTCATCATACGGACAGTTCAGTTTCGTTATACTCTCGTTTGTACACCTCCGGAGTGTCACGAGCGGTTTGCGACGCTCATCTCCGCTTGCTTGGCGCCGTGAGCCATGCGACTGCTTTTGCAGTGAATGCTGCACTGGTGGAGATTTTGTCACAATTGTATCAAAAATGATCAGACAACTTTGGTAAGCAATGCACTCAGTTGATGTAGACCAGCCATGTCCAACCCGCATGTGGCCTAGTCGAAGGTTTGGTGAGGCCCAGTAAGCTTTTGAATATCGTGTATGTATAAAATATAATGATAACCTGTCCTTGTTTTGATAATCTTAAAATCGAAATTATCGATGCAGTGTTCTTTAGTGACTGTTTGTCATGGGATGCGTAGCGGCAGATTTCCACGTATCCACTGACACCTAGGTGCAAAAACATTTCAGGTTTTCTGACTTCTACTCATGTGTTCCTCTGCACTAAGCAGATTTCCAGCTACTCTTCTTGTTTTACTGGAACTAAATTGTCAAGACCATCACAGTTTAAGAGTGATTAAAAACATAGGCGTAGCCATGGCGACCAAAGCGGCCATGCCCCTCAAGTGCTAGCAAATCCTGTCGCTTTGTAGTTCAAGAGGCGGGAGCTCAAACCAAATACAGTTGCTCGCTTAATGTCAAAAGATTTGGCCCCTCACAAAAGTTTTGTTTGGCTACGCTACTGATTAAAAGTAACATGCAGTCGTGCAGTTAGTATTAAAAGTTTTCAGTAACTTCAAACTTGCTAAAATGAAAGTACGTCATTCAATGTGCACCCCTCATAAAAATGGTGACATAATTTTTGGCCCAGTAAGGCATTTCGATTGGACATAGCTGCTGTAGACTCTTACTGCGAACAGTATAGCCACAAACAATTAACATGTTTTTTTATTCAACGTTTCAGCTCAGTCGTAACTCGTAAGCAGTGGTGTAGCGGGGAGGGAACGGCGTTCTCATATTTGTTTTTAGGTGCGGGAACGCGTTTCCACACTTTTTCATAGTAACCTGACTTGAAGATGTGTAGTCTTACTCAGATATCCTGTGTGTAGCTTCAGACGTCGCATAAATGAATAAATGACAAGCTATCTCTTGCGTAACACCCATACGCGTAGCCAGGGGCCATGCCCCCCGAAAATTTTTAGCATATCTAGTCATTTTGTGCTTTGAGAAGCGGCGTCCCAAACAAAAATACTGTTGCTCGCCTAAAGTTAAACGCTTTGGTCCGCCCCAAATATTGGGATGACTACGCCACTGGTAGCACCTTAGCATAATTGTGTATTTACTGATAAAGGCTTGTGTTTTGGATGAGTTCTCACACTTCTTTTTTCGCGTTCCCACACTTGATTTAATTGAAACGGGATAGTTTTTGGGTGCGTTCCCACACTTTTTTTAGCATTACACCCCTAGTCGTAAGCCACCATCAGGAATATTAGTAAAATGCAGCAGTGAAACAGAAAAGTAAATATGCAGTTTGAAGGCAATCGTGCTGTATTACATGCTGATGTGATGATGTTATCCCGGGTCACGAGCGGCAAAGTGCAGGTAAAAGCTTAATTGCAGTGACTCAGTGATAAACTGCTCTTCCTCCCCATTCTATTTTTCTACGAATGACGAATATATCACGGTAAAGAAATTTCAGAAATACAGTAGATTGAAAGAAACTAGGTTCAGGGCAAATCAGAAGACGGGCAGTTAAAAAAACAACTGATTTCTAATGTTTACGTTTCTAGTTTATGGGACTTATTAAGACCAAAAAATCCGATGTGGTGACGGGACTGGCACTGATGCAGAGCAACTGATGGGAAAATTCGTATGTTAGTTATAAAAAACAAATTTTATTCGGAAATCTGGATTATCCGAAGTGTTTTATTACGAAAGTCGTTAGAAATATTCGTACCGCTACCACCGGTTTTAACCGAATTGAGATTCACCAAAGCTGATGAAGCTGCAGCTGCTTTGGACAGCTACCACGTCTCCCAGCGCCGAATTTCGATGGCGGGGGGCCTGGGGCCCAGGCGTGGTGGGAGGCCCCATGTGCGGATATAAAATGTTTAGGTAGGGGATGATCGATAAAGTCACTAGTGTTTCCACGGATCATCAATATTTATGACGTAATCTTGTGACGTCCTATTTGTTAGCTCAACTGTAACAAAACTTTATGATGCAACATGGTATTTGCAATGATTAACGATTTGTGAAACTGTTGCAGAACCAGTCGTTAGAAGCATCGCATCTTCTTTTTTCAAATACTTGCTTGAAAAAAGTTTTGAACATTTTTTGGAAAAACTTTCTGGACGATCCAACGTTTTCATCATCTCGAAACGCCAGTCTTCGGTCAGCTATAAATTTCACGACAGAAAACAAGCGTTGCAGGCAGAGGGGATTTCCGATATTGTTCGCATTTATTGACCTGCCTGGCTGTTTCTGTATCAATTCTTCATAGTGATTAATTACATCTGCGACTAAATGCAATCGTGGCATCTATATGTTCCATTGAATGCTCGTGGCTCCTCAGGCGCTCAAGACCGTGCTTCCAGTCGAAGATTCCTTTTCTAATAAGGAAATGCGCACATTTAGTCGTATCCGCGAACATCAGTCTACAAGTGAAACATTTAAACACAAGTTTGTGAAGGAGGAAAACAAAACCTGATTCTGTCAACTAATTCGCCATTGTGGTTCTGGCGACGAATAAGGCTTGTGATACGTTTCCTTGACGACTTTCTGTCTTTTCTGTGTTGTGGAACATCATGTTTTAAAAATGACTTTTCATCACAATGCCAAAAAGAACCTGTTTCATATTTGAACCGATATTACCGCATTTTTTCCGGTATATTGGCTGACCAGAGGCCCAGAGACCGATATCGTTGCCTCCAGTGATAGCGTCAAGCCATCCCATGTATCGTGTTTTTCGGTGATACATCTTGACGTTCTTCTGCTACTGCACTGCTGATTAAAATAGCTCTGTCGCTTCTTTAAGAAGTTTTCTGTCCGTATTTTCCTTAGGAAGATACAGTTAGAGATTTTAGACCAAGTTAGTTTTGCGGCCCGCTAGTAATATTCCACAATAGGTTCCCCTCCCTGCACTACGTCTATTCGAGCATGTTTGTCAGCTCCATTTTCTTTCCTGTATTGGTTGTTATCTGTTTGCCAGGCAAAGAATTATCAGCTCAAACCACGAGGTATACCACAATGATATTTTCATCGGTAGGTAGACCTAAGTCTGTCGCAACATGTTCTTCGATTTTCTGTCCTCTTACAGGTTCCACAGAAATGTCTCCGCTGGACTTCACTGCCGCTGTAAAATAGTAACTTGAATGTTTCTTGACTTGACTGCAACTTCTTCCTCACTCGTTATTACCTCTTTTGCTTTTATACGTCTTTTAGAACCACATGGATAAGCCCTACACTTGTAAAGATGACAATTCCCTTTCTTCTGTTTATTTATTAATATGCTCAATAAAGCTGCCATATTTTCATTGCAAAAAGAGAGGACAACTTATGATTGTCAGTTACGTGAGTGTATTATCTACACTTAACAAGTCAAATAACAATTAGGCCTATTGAGACGTCCTGAGCGGACGATGTTTTAGTCACAACACACAAAACAAAATCCTTATTTACTTGTCCTATCTAGCTCATGACTATTTCGCAGTTTCCTTAAATTTCTTTAAAATGTAAAATTGCTTTAACAATATTATGAAACTAATTGCATGAAAAACGTTTTAAATTGCAAACCAGCTTTAATAGAGTAGAAACTGGTTCAATTAGAAAGAATTCTTTCTTTTAGGTTTGTGGCTGCAACAAGGAAAAAATCGTTACACATTAGCGTGATGAGCCACAACGCTGCAGTAAAACTGTGCAATCTTTATCAATTCGTTGAAGCATTCAATTGTATTGCAAGTTGCAAATATTTTGCCCATCTGTCATGTTCCATCATTTTACAATAAATTGCATTTGGTTGATGGTGTTTTTGCACGAACTCAAACACGTTTTGGTATTGGTCAAACAGTTTAGCTTCATCAATAGAAAGGTTTCTCTCAAGCAGATACTACTCACATAGTTCAACATTTTCCCATTCAGTTGTTTGCAAACGGAGGAATCTAGTCAAAGCCTTTAAATTCAGCAAATAAAGTGGTCTATTTAGCCAGATGTGCAACACAAGATTTGTGCAATGCAGGTATATCTGACATGAATAATACGCAGTCACGATCCTTGCCTTCTCTCAGTCTTTCAGTTTTCTTAGTGCTGATTTAACTTGGCTTGATATGTACATCTGATTGTCTCTATTTAATCATTGCCTTCACGGTGGCGTAACACGATGCAACCTCAGCAAATGATGCTTTGGACTCCTCAAGATTCTGAACTTGCTCATCAAGCAACCAAAAAATGATTGCACATGTCTTAAACAAAGTTTGCTCAGAGAATTTCCAAAAAAGTTTCAGAACAACAGTTAGCTGCGAATTGCCCCCCTGGCAAGCTAAATTTATAAACCAGACCCCCACGTAAACTTATATTTCGGTTTTAGCATTCTTTTAATTTTCAACAGGTTCTTGTTTTTGTGTGCTTTTCGAATTATTTTCCGGTGATTTAGGGTTTTAGTTTAGCCATCCATATCCGGTTTTATCATCATTTCAAGTTTTTTCTGAGTGTTGGCTAGTGGACCCCTTACAGTGGCCAATGGGCCCCTTTTATCTAAGTTTACCACCCTGGCTCAAACCTCTGGTTACACCACTGATTATAGCTATGTAAAATAAGAAATGTAAATAGGAGGATATTTTGACATTTTTTAATGTCCTCGGAGATTGTTTCATTTCTCAAAAAAATGGACATGTAGGCCTACTCCAAAAAGAGGACATATGTTAGCCTTACTTTACAATGCCACTTATATGCGACTTGTGCAAATCGGGGTAAGGCAGACGCAAAATCTACCAGTAACGAGCAGAGACGTAAGCTAATGCGTTCTTCGTGTCTTGGCCTTGCATTCATCAGATTCACATACCTGACCGACTTTCAGGAAACCATTAGCCTAAGTGTAATAGTTGTTTCGTCACAATATCAAATAATATACAAGTGAATTACTGCCGTCTGGCTGGACCACCGATAATATAATTGCGTCTACGAACTTTCCTCGTTAATAAAAATGATTAAGTGGCACGCACATGTCGTACATATGGCAGAACACACGAACATGGTGGGGAACCTGCCCCCCCCCCTTAAATCCGGCGCTGACGTCTCCACTGTGCATTCGGAAAGCTTTCTGAACTTGCTCATCAAGCAACCAGAAAATGATTCTCTGCTTGTTCCGTTTATATTTTGCTCGTTTCTATATGAACTGTGAGGATAAGTCTGAGCTGATTTTTGGTTTCTTAGCGTTTGCTGGACATGTTTCTGGTTTTTGTTTACTTATTCATTTGTTTGTTTATTGCTTTGCTAATTTTGGCTATAGGCCCGGGTGATGTCCATGGGATGTCTGGATAAGTGGATAGGAAAAAAGTGTTTTCAAATATAAATTGCGCAGACTTTCTGAAAACTGTGGTTATCCCATTTTTCCATAGTCAAAGACTATCTTGGTTTGGCTGAATAACTACAAGGAAATGTATTATCACCGCAGTGGCTTGCCGTGGTGAATGGCATATTGTTTTGACTTGAGTTTAGAATGTGCTTTGTTTTTTAGGTTTGCTCATTGCGTGGTTCTGTTACTTTCTTTAAATTACAAGGTCTTTATCTTTATTTGCGATTCTCTGTTATTTTCATAGTTGTGCTTCAATTGCATTTGTTGTTTTTTATATGAACCTGTATGATTGCATAACCGTAAATCCTTGGCAGTTGCTCTGTAGGGGCAATGGCCCAATGACGGCTACGGCCGTCGGTTCCTGCCCTTGATATATTGGTCGCATTCTGTGTTCAAGATGCTACATGAACCGAATTTTACAATACTAAAGCTGCTCAGCCAGGAAAATGAGTTTTAGCACAAAATTCAGTAGGCATGTTTGCACGGCCGTCGCCAGCGGGGGACCAGTGGTGCCCGGTCCCCCCATCTAAAATCTTTGCTCCTCCATTTCCTGTTTGACCTCCCGGTTGCTGCGTACATCCAATATGGTATTTAAAAGATGTGCCCCCTCACTTGTGATATTTTGCCCTCCTGCTGCGAAATCCTGGCAACAGACCTGCATGTTTAGGATGATTCCAATCGGTACATTGAGCCCAGAATCCAGACTTTTAAGGGCTCTCTATGCGTAGCACAAAATACATCAGCATCCACTAATTCAAAAGTGGCGTTAGTGGACTTATTGTAATGTAAAACCGTTCGTTTCTAAATTTAAAAGTGCGATATTTTAACTTCAGCTGATGCGCTTTGGGTCCTGCGATTAACAAAAAACTTAAACAAAAATTTCATCAGGCTTGCAAGCCAGAGAATCGCACGATATTTGTTTGTATTATTTCAGTCGGAGCTTCCATGCCTTGGCGCCCAGCGCCTGATTTAGGTCAAACTAAGTAAGAGTTATTTTAACTGACGCCACACGCAAAGAAAATGATCTATTTTTTAATGAAGAAATAAGAAATTTTGGAAATATTTCTACAGATTGACTAAGTACCGTAAGTTTATGCAACGTTGAACAAGTTTTGCAGCAACATACTAATGTAAGACAGCGAACGTGAAAACAGTGAATCGATTGCATGCTGATGAACTCAAAATTTTGAGCCCCAACTTTTGGGCCCTCCCAATTAAAAATATTGGCTACCTCACTGCCTACATGATTGTATTTTAGAAAAGGGGAGAAACAAGCCCAAAATAGGAAATTTAAGGGAAAAAGCAAGTCCAACGTGCGTTTGGTAAGAATACTCAAGAAACCTAAAACCGACAGGTAAATTAAATACAAATCAGGAAGGCAAGTCCGAAAACCAAGCCCAAAATTTGCAAATTTACAAAAAAACACGCCCATATGTTGTTATGCAGTACATTGAAACAGCAAAGTGCCATTAAATTTTTAAAAAAGCAAACCGCAAAATAGAAATCTTCATAAAACAAGCCCAAAAAACAAGCAAACTTTAATTAAAACAAGCAATCCGCTAGTCCTAAAAAAAACGCAAATCCACAAAAAAACAAGCCAAAATTCGCGGGAAAACCGCATGATTGGCAACACTGTTTCGTCACTGCATCAGATGATCAGCAATAAAGGTATTTTGAGTAGTTCTAGGTGTTTCGAACTGAGACGACGGTTGCGTTGTTTGCTTGAGCAGAAGAATTACTCTATTTCTGCTTGTCACGATAAAAACAATGGTTTAGTTGAGAAGCTGTTAACCTTTGTTCCACTCCAAGTTGTTTTCTCAGGTCGCTACGTCATTTTTCGGTTTCGTCCGGTGGCGCAAGGTCAAACGTGCGTTGTCACGCGAGCGTTATGACGCCACCGACCTGCTGGCACGAATCAGCAGCAACTGACACACAGTCATGTGACGTGATGTTCTTTCCTGCTGCAAAGGTTACCTCGAGTCAAATTGAAACGTTGCAAAATGAAAGTTAGCCAAGACCCTTTCGTTGGTAGAGATACCGCAAAAGCCACTTCAGTGTGCTGAATAAAAAGATAAAGAACGCGAATAAAGGCACATTCGCATTAAACGCCTTATTAACCTTGGTGTGCAAGAAATAAAATTGTGAGTAAAAATTGTACGCCTGGTGTGCAAAAAATAAAATAAAAAATAGGGCACAGTTACTATCTAAAATAAGTCGCAAGGTGTATTTCCACTTTTACGTGTATTTGTCTAGCATCGGAGTGGAGAGCTTGAATTTAAGTAACTTGGTTGGAGTAAAATTTTAAAATCAGAGCATCCGACAAAAGCAGAAATGCGGAGGCATTTGAAAAAATACATACTGTCCACCCGACAGCCGGTAAACAGTTCTTTGCTTGAAAGAACTAGATTTTTTACAGTTTCATGAAATTCAGTAAGGAGCAAAGTCGTTGGCTGTAAACCTATTTGGGCATCAAAATCCTTAAAAATTGACATCGATTTTTAGGAAGTTACGTCGATACGTAGCTTAGTATGTAGGCAAAAAAGATTACAATCTTTTCCATCACGAGCAAAAGCACAATAGTCTTGGAATTTGCTAAAAACATCGTTCATTTGCATAATAATAATTTTTTTAAAGTTGTTTAGTTGCATGATAATAAACATATTTAGGACAAAAGTAAAAGATCAACGACTTCGCCTCAAGTCTGTGAACCACCGCCTATTAACGGAGCAAAGCGATCTGGATAACTGCAAAAATGCATTATGAACATGGGGCTTGCTTGATCTATCGCGTATTTACAGCTGCGTGATTGATATGGCAGGTTGTCCGAACGATTACCTACTGAACTGATGTAGCTGTACAATGTCATTTTATATAGCCGATAAATCAAATAACTCTGCAAACATAACGATAGGATAAATGAAGATAGCATAACCAATGAGATAAGCAAACACGTCGTACAACCTTTATTCTTAAACAAGTCAGTTGTGTTTGCTTTAATGTGCTATGTTAGCTTAACCCGTTGGTCATCCTTTCCTCATTAACATCAAACTGACGCAAACAAGCTTGCGGCCAAACATTTTGGTTTTCATTTATAACCCAGGGACCAGTCAAGGTGAGCTTAACGTTCCCTGGAGCCCTGCGTTATAAATGACCCAGAAGCTTCAGTTTTCCTAAAATTTGAGCCCCATCCGAACCATCAAATGATTATGGTGGATTGTCTTAGACACCTGGTGTAGAGACAGTGGCAGGGATAAGACATTGTTTTCATTTTTTTGACACTTACTCATTTATAAGTAAGCTTTATTAACTATAAGCTTTATTAACTAATGCAGGGGACTCCAAACTACGGCCCACTGGCCAAATCCTGCCCGCAAAACCATTTTATCCGGCCCGCGGAGACATCTTGTCAATAATGAAAAAATAATATATTTACGAAAAATGTGTTGATTTGGTGGAATGTAAGATATCCCGAAATAATCAGATTCCGTAATATGTCCGGCCCTCGGACTGTTGTGTAATAGCTTATGTGGCCCTTGATACAAAATTTGGAGACCCCTGAACCGATGCCAAGCATTTCAATCCTTCCAAGCATTTTGTCGTCAAACTCGACCGATAAAGGAATCAAGGTATCCATCTGACTTCGCCCGCGGAGCCCGCGCAAGTAGACCTGCTGGTGATGAAATGCTCAAAAAGAAAACGTTAGTCATAGGCTACATTTCCGTAATTTTGTCATGTTTAGAGAGTTTTCAAACGTGGCTTTTATTCAGCAAACAGATTAATAACATTGTCGTCATCCAGGGATTTGGTAAGATCACACTCAATTAGAAGTGTTGGCAAGACTGTTTAAATTTTCTTGACATATTTTTGATTTTTGACCGGTGACAGCTGTTTATCCGTCTTGAACGAGAAAACGACCGTTCTGCACTATAGTTTCTTACTAGTGTGCAAAGGAAAAATCCTAGAGCAATGGTAACATTTGGATAAACAGCTACCAGCTTATATGCAAAGATAAATTCTGCCAACAACCACTCATTGTGTTGATATGGGTGTTTCAGTTTGCAGCAGGTGGTCATGCAGGTGCGTGGCTTCATCGACTATGCTTTGTTCAGTGTCACAGTCATTGGGCTGCATGGGATTCAGTGCTCGGCTCTTCATGTTCTCTTTTGTAAGCTTTAGCAAATTTTCAAAGGAGAAGCGATCAAATGTAGCAACTGAAATGAAATAATCATAACCTTGAAATAATGATAATTGAACTAAAGTCAAAAGTAGGCCAAGGAAAATGTATGGCAAGTGTCTCGTGAATATACCAAAAAGCGTGTGAGAATTTATGTGACAACATGTTTCTCTCCAATAGATCCAGGGGCGCAGCCAGGATTTTTCCAAGGGGGGGGGGCTGAAGTTATGGAAGCAAAAGCCTTGAAAAGGAAAAATTGCTTGTGATTAGAATAGTCAAGAAAAGCACTTAATTTGTGGAAAAACAAT
>JGI24158J21664_10014022_pt1 | contig 10553 bp, 6 predicted proteins | sample Ectturendosymbi3_FD_21664 | JGI IMG/M metagenome (IMG submission 21664)
GATTTTAAATCCGCGATACCTTATATGAAACCGAGATGCATGTTCCTGGTTTACAAACTAAGCATTCTGCTTCCCATTCATTTCTACCTTTCCGAAAACATGGATGTATTGCCTTTATCTCGTCAGTAAATTTACATTTTCGCTTACCCATTTTTAATAGTAAAAAATTACAAAGTTTAATCTTTAGCACTTAGTAATTTTTACTAAGTGGTAGTAAAGTAATAATGCCCGGTAGTAATTCTTACCGGACATGACCGGGAAAAACCTGACGTATGGTAACCCTACTCCACGCTCATAAAATTCGTGAGATTTCCTGGCGTAATGGCGTGGCGTCTCGCACCGGAGAGAGATGGTTTACGTTGCACCGTTGCGTATTAACGTCACACATACGTGTCTCCGAGACAAAATGTTGGATTGCACTTTATTTGAGATGTGTACACGTACATTGTGGAAGCTATATCGCTTGGAAAGGTTAACGATTGTTTGGAATAGGCTACAATAACATGTAACTGTTGGAATGCCTGTTTTCAACCAACGTTCTTCTTCCCCCTTTTGTGACTTTAAAAGTTGTTGGTTCGAACAGCAAGTTCCAACCACCGCATAAGTTGCTGGCTGAGACGTTTGCAGCTGACCACCATGAAGAGTATTATTTTGGTTGAAGTGGCAATATCACTTTACGTGGTGGCCCAATGCAGAAGCGCATTGGTTACTGCAAGGTAAATAACGCATTGTGTCCGATGCACTGATTAAACGGCTGCAGTGATTCACATAACGTTTTAAAAACAATCGTTACTTGCAATTATAAGTCCGTAAAGGTGAAATATGTTTCATTTATATGTTTTTGTTGTGTCATTAAAAATATGAATTTTGTTAGGTCTGTTTATTTCAGTTTGTGGTGAAGTCTGCTGCATTTTGTTTTTTTCAATAACATAAGAAACTCAATAGCATAAGATAATAACATAATAACAATAACATAAGAAATTCAATAAAATAAGATAATAACATAAGAACAACGATAGCTTGCGTCACGGTGATTAGTTCTTGGAAAAACTGTGTTTAGGAAAATGTCGCATCACCGCAGTTAGTCAGCCGAGGCATTCGTACCTAATTTTTTAACAAAACAACGACAGCGGTAAACTGAAATATAACTTTCCCTCGGCAGATTTTAAAATTTATTTACGCATCTGTAAATAATCTTCTCAAGATGACGATGATAAATTTGTTCTGGTAATTGTACTGAAGTTTCACAGCTGACATTATTTAGAAAAAAGAGTAACAAAATTTTTAAAAATTGAAAACTCATTCACCAGACTTAAGGCCGAAGGCAACCAATACATGTCATCTTTAAACGTAAACAATGCTTTACTCATTTGGAATTGGATTTAAATCACTTGTCTTGTTTTTGAAATCTGAACTCAGATACTAAAGGTGTGCTTAATCCAACAAAATCTGCAGGAAAAGAGCTAAAATGCGATGTTTTTCGTTATTTTTTTTCAAAGGTCGCAGGGTGCTGTGGATTTGACACTCGTGGCTGATGCGAGTGGGGAGAGCGTCGTTGATGCTTGTATTCAAAAATTATCAACTTTGAAGACACTGAGCAATGATTTTGGATTTATAAAACGAATCGCGTTCGTAGAGTCAGAGTTTGGAAAATCAAAGATTGGTCGAAACAATCTACACGGAATCTGGCAGGTAAAGCATGCCGTAATGTGGTTTAAACCAAGAATTTAACAACAGCTTTAAAAAAATTAAAAAGCAAGATGATACAATTTGATGCAGCCATTCTTCATCAGAAGAATAAAAAAAGCTTGAAAAACATTTTAGCTTTTTACTCCAAAACTCAAAACTATTTGCCGAAAGTAACATATACAAAGATTGAGATACCGTTACATAAAAAATTAGAGATATATAAACACATAATGACCGGCAAATTGGTATGGTTCGCGTAGTAGTACGTGTCGTTGGGTTCGGTTTCTGGTGAGGTCATACCGAAGATTAAAAAATGGGAGTTGCGATTTGTCCGACCTCTTGCTCGACGTTAATGGGTGGGTTCAAGAAAAAGGTTCACGCGTACTGCTGCCAGTGCCTCGCAACCAATGCAGCATCCAATATACGAAATTAGCCACGTGGCCCACGGCTCAAACAAGCAAAGATGGTCACGGCTAGAACATTCGTGACACTCCAGATTGTTTGCAAAAGCAAGTATAACGAAGCTCAAATATTATATAAAGGCCTAGCTTGAAAATCACACAAAAACATTTTTCAAATAAGTTAGAAATATATTTCCGTTTCAAAAATACTTAGTATTTTGAGTTTTGTTTTCCCAGCAATAGCTGACCGTACCTACCACATTTTAACAAGTAAGTGACCTTTTACAATTAGTTATATCCAGCTTTTATTGAAATCGTGTTTTGAACAAGCACCTCAATGAAAAAAATTCTTTTTCACCTGAGTGAAAAATTGTTGCCCTTCTGACATTTGGTTACTGTTGGTCCGCTTCATAAATATTTTTACATGTCTTTTTTAAATCAGGGTCATTGCACCTTTCTTAAATCTTCACCATATTTTCATGGCTTTTTAGTAAAACTTCTAAAATTTTTGAAGGAACAAACTTGAAAAAATTCCACCATTCGCAAATCGTTCATGCAGAATTTCCTAAATAAGCATTAAATGCTTGTGACTTTTTAGGTGAGTATGATGTAATTTTATAGAAAAAGTAGTAGTGAAACAAACACCTCTAGAATATAATTTCATCTTCGCAAGAATGGATCCGCGTTTGATATACCAAAATTATTTTAATCGCTATGGTTCTCGGATCCAAGAGACAATATTGTTGTATGTATATTAGGAAATGGAACAAGTGTCCATAGGAATTCATTTTTGGTGAATTTGCAACTTAGCTACAAAACAACTCGTATATTTTGTAGGAAACAGTAATCAAACTAGATGTTTTCAGTCACTTGCTAACTTCGTGTTGTTCAGCAGGAGCACAAAGCTTTGAGACAGTGTTTGAAATAAAACCAAATACAAAAATGTACGTGACAAAAGCTGTTTCATTAAGTAAAGCAATGCTGCAGCAGTTGGAACCATAATGAATAGACGTTATCTAAACACTTTTTTGCTTCAGGTCAAAGATGTTTTTCAAAAAGTGTTTTTGATGAACAGATAATTCCTAACTATTACTAAGAAGCTAAATCTAAAGTGCTGGGTATCATTTTTGCTACAAAGTGATTTTCAGAAAAATTTTTCAAAATGGCATCTCTTTTTGCCACTCTCATCTGAGTATGCTGTATCCCGATATGCATATACATCACAACGAAAAGTTAGGCCTACAAGTCGGGTCGCCACAAGCTAAGGTAATCCACTCGATGTTTAGGAAATGATTTGTTTTAGGTGATGAAGACAGTCCTTCGTCGTAAGTGCACAAGTGGTTCAGTCGTCCCATCGTTTCAGAATATGCTGGTTGAGCATTCCTAGATAGCATTCCCAGATATTGAAGATAGCATTCCTAGATATTGAGCATTTGACCATATATTCCCAGATAGCATTCCCAGATATTGAAGCCGCTGTACACGTTTTGCACCATAGGTGTAGCAGGTGGCCATTCCACCCAAAAAAATTTTAGATTATTTAGTCATTTGTGCTGTGAGAAGCGGCGTCACAAACAAAAATACTGTCGCTTGCCGAAAGCCGAATATTTTGGGCCCTTCCAAATTTTTTGGTCCTCGCAAAAAAAATTGGGGTCTGACTACGCCATTGTTCTGTATTGGCTACCATATTCTGGAGTAGACATTTTGTACCTCTCCAAGTGTCGGTCAAGACATAAATTAATATTCCCTTGGCACTATCAACTACACTTTCCCTTCTTTCTTCCGATGCTCTTTGAACGCACCTAATGTGCCGCACGGTTGTGCAGTGGACTGGCCCGTGGAAGTTTCTCAAACGCGCTGACAAAACATTTGTCACTGACTAGAATGGTGAAACTTACAACGACACAGTCGAACGCTTGCAACCAGCTTACACTTATAGTGGACACATCAGTATTTTAATTTTTTGTGCATTCTTACTGCGTAATTCCCAGTAATATTCCATTCGTGATTCAACGCGACGTACTTTTTTGTGAACGATCCGACCGTCGACATGATAAGCTGCAGACCTACATAACCGCACTCGATCGCTGTTTCCTGTGGCGCATTCGAACGCCCAACGCTTTTGATCGTCGTCATTCTAATTCCGACTCTACATCGAACCGTTACGTACGTGTTTCTGACTTTTCGCTCAAGTGTATTGGACTTTTTTTGTTATATATCTGAATATAATCGAAAGAAGCAGCCAACCTACAGTACTACTGCAGAGTTATCAGCGGAAAAAGTGGTGAGAACTTTTTAATTTGCCTTGCTTTGGCTTGGCAAGTTCAAGACTGCAGGTTGCTTAGTTGAGAGACCGACCTGTGCTCCTGCAACAACTAGGTCGACCCCTCAACTAGTAGGGATCTCTAAGATAGCCGACAATCTCAGTCCCTACATTGGTTCCCAGACCGGGAATCGAACCAGTGCCCCGTGGGTGAGAGCCACGAATCCTCTTATTGTTGCTTAATACTTTGCGTATCATTTCTCGCGAACTTTTCCACGCCTCATTCTCGAAGAGGGGCATTCTTATATAGTGGACACATTGCTATATAACATTACTAGTATAACACATTACTTCTTATATAGTGGACACTATTACTATAACCAGGGCCGGATTAATGGGGGCAACGGGGGCAATTGTCCCGCCCCCCCCTCTGCAAGGGGGCCCCCGTGATGAAATTTATTTGTTTCAAATAAAATACTCGTTTGAAAAATTTTGTGATTCAGAAGCGATACAAGAATACAACTCGAATATATTCCTATATTGCGTTAAGTATCAAGGACCCACAACAGCAACTAATTTCTCTACACGTTTGACTGTCTGCCAGATTTAGTAATCGCTATTGAATAGCCTGTAAGTATTTTCGGTTTTGTTCAATGCAAATTTATTTTATTTCGCTGGTGACATTTTCCTAATAATCGTTCTTTTGCATGGGTATGACTCAGTCCCCTCACCACGAGGGGACTTTTAGGGGCTTAGGCTCCCCAAACAAAGCTCCAAACCTCCCGGATTGAAGCATGGAACACTACAAATCAGCTGAGTTTTAGTGTCAAGCTCCCCCGCACAAACCCAAAGTCCCCCAACAGAAACGCAAAGCCCCTCTATTGAAAAGTCTGGCGACGGTTCTGGTAAGACTCTCTACTCGTGCATCACGCCTATTGCACAAATGTGACGGAAACGTTACTACTTGCGTGCTAAAAGCTAGTGGTTGCTGACTGCTGTTTAGTATCACTCAGTGTTGCCGCTGGGGTCAGTCTTGTTAACATCAGATAACATCAAACTTTTACGCTACAGTTTCACATAAGCTCAGGATTTTTTCAAGGAAAATGTTAGGTACCCGGTACGGACCTGTAGGCAAGCGATTTCTCTGATTCTAGGGAGCCGATTTTGTCTGATTCTAGCGACCCGATGATAATTTTCTCTGATTCTAGGGACCCGATTTGGGTCCCTAAAACACCTCAAAAAACCTGCATAAGCTGAATGCTTCTATTAATATTAACAAACCTAACAAAGCGCGAGTACCCTCGCTGAATCCGAAACAGAGCGAAATATCACCATTAAATGGAGGTCGTTTATAATTTACGAAAAATGTTAGTCTCAACGCAGCGAAGAGGGCTTCTTTAGCTTAAAACGATAACCAAACACACACTAGGGTCAGTGGCTTAACTGACAGGGGACAAAGGGCGACCCTCCCCCCTGGCAAGCTAAATGTTAAAACTGGGCCCGCTCCAGTTGACATTTTGATGTTCAGTATTCTTTAGGTTGTTGTTTTTTGCGTTTTTCGGGATGTTTTCGTTTTTTATCTAGTACAGATATCCACGACAACCAGAGATTCACAATCTTTCTTAAGTTTTTTTCTGAGTTTTGGCTAGTGGGCCCCCTTCAGCTAAGCTTTCCCCCCTGGGTCAAACCTTTAGTTACGCCAGTGATGAGAGTGACAGATTGATGAAAGAAACTTGAAAATCATGAATCTAACTTATTTTCGACCTAAATTGAGAGAAAATATGGAAATATGGGAAAAACAACCCAGTCAACATCAGATTTGTTGCCAAAACATCAGACATCAGAAATTTATCTGAGAACATCACAGCTGATGTCATGTTAAAATATCCGAAGTGGCAAAACTGGTATCCATGATCCCGAACTTCTGGTGCAGTCTCAAGGCCGCCACAACCGAACTGCATCTTTGTTTCGTCATAAAAGGTAACGTTTTGTGGAAACGCGCTTTTATTCCGATGGTTACTGTTGTTGTGTTACATCATAAAGACACGAAGCTATTCAAGCTACTTACACCATATGTTATTGCGTGGTCCGTCAGAAAAGGTTTTAATCAGTCGATTCGTATAACGAAAGAGCAGAAAACGAGATTGCAGTGTTTAGCTAGCGAGATGCCGAAACCTGTAATGCCATCAGGACATCAGGAGCTATGAAAAGCGTAAAGCTTCTAAGAAGAAAAGGCGCAAGGATCTGGCAGTGCTAGCTAAAACGCCGCTACTTTTCTAGCAAAACTTTCAAGAAGCAACGTTAAGGCAGTGGCATTAACCGCAGCACCTGAAAATTAAGGTGAAAATCAAAACATTAGCTTGAAAACAATGTCACACTTAGCCTGGCTGGCCATCAAGGCCGTCGCCAGCGGGGGCCAGTGGTGCCCGGCCATTTAACGTTTGGCCCCATGGTTGTAGCATACATCCAATACAGTAATTCAAAAATGTGCCCCCCCCCCTTATGGTTTTTGGCCCCTCCTGCTGCTAAATCCTGGCGATGGGCCTGCTGGCCATATTGACATGTTCTTTTTCCGGTGTTTTTGTTTGTAATCTCTGTTTCTGCTTATTGTTCGGGTGAATGCTGTTTCTTACCGGGTCACTCTCTAGCCTGTGAAATATTTTTTTTTAGTAAAAATACACCCTTATTATTCATATCATAAATTATCTTCTCGCACCTCACTGTATGTGCATTTGAGTAAGCACATTCTTGGCTACCGGATAAAACAAACGGGTACCTTGCGAATCAGCGAAAACATAACTTTTACAAACGATGACGTCATGAATTATGTCATAGGGGCCCTCCAGTAAAAGTTGCACCGGGCCCCCTTACCCTTTATTCCGGCTCTGACTATAACACAATACTACTTGGCAATTTCTCGATAAACGGTCGCCTTCCGATCAAACCCAATCTCGCGCGCCAATGCACACGCAAAATAACCTTATAGTAGGCCGAATTTTTCCGAAGCCGCACGCGCAAGCATTCACACGAAGCCTGATCAACACTCCACTACTTGTTATTACTTTCTCCTGCTTGATTGCTGTTTTTTTGCCTTTGCATTCAATTTTTCGTTTTCATACCACTTCCAGACTATTTTCTTTTCAATACAGCTTTAGTGCTGCTAACCCCACCACCAACCATCTTCCATCTTTCCGTTATCTTTATCTCAACTGTTTCACCAGCTACTTTATCAAACTAATCTCTTCTTAATCTGATATCAAATATCACTTCACAACATTTTCTACTCGCATTTCAGTTGAAAGAGGCCACAGTTCGTCATCTACGATGTCTGTTGCACTGATTCCTGACCTCCGTCTGTAGTTTTAACGCTAAACTGTTTCAACTCGAATCACGCAAGTTCCCTGATCAACAATCCGCAAATCTGCACTAAATACCGCATGGTCCGATTTAGCTAACCTGTTCCGGTTTAACTAACTGATTTAGCAATTTTTTGGATTAAATGCATCCCATGAATTTTTTACGAAAGGCTACTGTGAACCCACTTGATGGTCAGCCGCAAATAGTTTTCTATCCTCAGCCGGACTTCCTAAATAAATTGCTCATACCTGCGACTGGAAGAAATACAAGCAAAAAGCAACAAACCTTCAAAAAAACAACTGGCGTTTTTGGTACCGAACTTTTACCAGCAAGCGGTTGTTGGCACGCTCACCACGCCTTGTCCACATTTTTGCGATTCCAATACGTCCGCCTTTTGATCAGTTCTTGCACCAGATTTAGCGTCAAGCACGACTATTGCGTTTGTCAGTTTAAATATTTGTCCTATCAGGAAAAGAAACACACTGCACCATAAATGTAACAGCAGAGACGCGAGGCCGCACCCACTAGATCAGGGATTCCCAACCGGTGCATCGCGACTCCAAAGTGGGTCCTTGAGGAGTGACTGTGGGGTCGCGAACGTCAGCCTTGTTAGTTTGCTGAAGTCTGGAATTTTTAGATATTCGTGTATCTAACATTATAAATGATGTGTTTTTTTATCTTGTCGGTTGTAATTTGAACCCTTTGCAGTTGTCGCAATGACTGGACCGAACGTTAAGGCCATGTTTTTGAATAAGGTCGCGAGCTTTTGTCATTTTCGAATGGGGTCGCGAGATGAAAAAAGTTGAGAAACACTGCACTAAATCATCGCACCATTGCGAATACTTGCGTGTGGTGATAGCTCTGGCAATCCCACATCACCAGATGCTCCGTGGCTTCAACATCATTTCAACAAGCTATTTAAGCCTACTCACATTTGTGTGACAGTAGTTTTTTTACAGGTTCACAATTTCGTGAACCACAATGACTCTTTAATCAATACAGCATCTTTCAACTGACATTGGTTGATTTGAGTACTTTCCATCTATTTTTATGCGTGTTTCACGAGTCTTGGGTTTCACGTTGGGCCCTGTCTTTATTCAAGGGTAGAAACAAATCAGACTGCGACACATTTGCGCAGATCACTGCGACAGTCAACCACACTTTCTTATTGTGATTTTTTCAGTTCAGAGAGTTTTTATCAGGCCATTTTAAACATAAGGCAAGTTTTTAAAACAAGCCATCAATGCAGTTCATAGGGATTGGCCATTACCATACACATTATGCAAAGTTAACCGTCAAATCAGACTGACATATGTACCCGACACAATGGAAACGGAAAATCAAGTTTGGACGTTAGCCATGAAGCAACCGATATCAGGCTAGAGACGCACGAGGATGCCAAAATTGCAAGTGATGAAAAAGTCATGCTATAAAGTTAAATTCTCAGATAACTTACAAATAACAATCTAAAACCTACATGCGTGCTTAAGACGACATAATTATATCAAAAATTTTGTTTCATCTCATTTGTCTTGTGCGTGAGTATCAATCTTTTGGTGTAAACTGGTGATGCAAATTTATTGATTTACGTCGCAGATCACAACAGACATTCAGTAGCAGATTTTGTCCTTGTCATCCTTTTCTACTTCGGCAACCATTTTAGCTGAAGCTGTGGTGAAGTTTGGAAAAGACATCGCGGACATGTCGAATTCTGATTTCAGGTAACAGTTATTCCAGCAAAACCATCAGCTTTTTCACCATCTTCATATCAAAATTTCAAGGTTTCACCGCCACCACCATCGTAACATTTAGCCTGCTAGACTGCAACTTTTGACTGTTTTGTTCTGCTTTTATTAACATTTTTTAAGCAAATGGTAAAAGTAGCATACACTTCTACTTGTACTTTGGTTGTACCGCACAACTTAGAACAGTTTTGGAAGAAACTTTTCGCATTAAAGAAAATACATTGAAACAGGTTTACGAAAAAAGTTTGTGGAAAAAATTAGACCTTCTTGTCAAATTATTTAGGAAAATGTTGAATGTGCACATAGCTATATGATAAAAACAAATTTACTGATAAAAGTCGCCTCTTCTTTCTCAGAATACCGCTTCGATCAGCGTTGGCCGCCAGACTTTTCATAGAAATCCGTAGTTCACCAAACCTGCCAGCTACTCTGCCCGATCAAGCAGCTTGGTGGGCGGCAAATTATAATCTATCTCAGCCTGCTCAACAACTCGAAGCACTTGTTTCTTCATACGAAAAAGCATCAGGTATGACACCAGATAGGAGTTTGAAGCAATCTCACACCATAAACACCATGCCAACCAAATATCAACAAAATTGTTTGCTTAGTGACAAGAAAACTCCAAAAACTTGATTTTGCTATTATGTCATTTTCTTTTTTTAAATTCTGAGAGCAGTGGAAAATTCAGTTTTCTCATTTAAAATAAATTGTTTGAAAAACTAACGAACAATCTTTTCTATGAAGACTAATAAAAGCTGTGGCAGATCTTGAAATGCTAAGAATACAATAAAGAATTGGCAGGAAAGCGACGTTAAAATGTGTCACCATTGTTCAATGCTCACTATTTTGTTCTACAGCTAAGTATACTGAGCTCATTTGGAGCTTTATTGTTCGCTTCCGGTATAGGCGAGATTTTCGTTAACACTACAGGCCAGTAATGTAGAGGAACTCAGCCGGCCGCTTACCCGAGTGCACAATAAACAATTGAAAAGTTTTAACTAGCCTAACAAGGCTGACGTTTATGTAGATAAGTATTTCCTTGTGATGCAGTTTGTCAAGTGCGAAAGATGGACATTTGGTTCTTGATCGACGGGTCAG
>JGI24158J21664_10014024_pt1 | contig 10552 bp, 10 predicted proteins | sample Ectturendosymbi3_FD_21664 | JGI IMG/M metagenome (IMG submission 21664)
AAACCCTCTAAAGACTCGTATTGAAGCCTAGAATCCAAAAAAACTTCGAGTCACCAAATCTGATGGATGGTTCGACTCCCCGGAAGTGACGTCATTATCCAGATGTGTACAAATATGCCTAAACATCCTCTCATTGTGTAAACATCAACAAAAAACCCGTGATCTCAAGCTGAAAATTTTTTCCCTATGTAAACTACTAGTCTTCACGAATCTTTAGAGGGTTTGAACAACTCTCTAGCCTATTCTAACGGCGAGTTATGGCCATGTACAAACAGGGTGTTATTCAACCCCTGGTTTCCTTTTTAGGGGTAGAAATTTTGACCACTTTTTGGTTTTTGTGGCATAATGTTGATCCAGATATGCTAGAAAGCCAATCAAGGGCTCTGAAATCTCGTGGGATAGCCTAGTTTCTAAAAAACACTTGGGCCGAAATGTGGGCCCATTCGATGGGCGTCCAGGGCCGGGTGAAGTAGGCCATAAAAACGCTAAAACACCCCCACTTGTGACGTCCCCCCAAGAGAACCCCTAACCCAAAACTGAAAATTTTTTTTTGACTCGGAACTTCTAGTCTTGCTGAATCCGTAGAGGGTTTGAACACCTCTCTAGCTGCAGCAGCTGGCGAGTTATGGCCAAAAAAGTGCCGGCCACTTAAGTGGCTCGCGTGGGCGTAGAGCAGACCTTCACGTCTCTCCAAATGAACAAAATGCTTTCACAAGAACACCAATTAACTCTGATATGAAAAGCAGAGCGCATGACTCCTTTCCTCTACAATCGATTCACCTCAGAACCATTTACGAAGAATGATGAAATGTGGAATCCAGTCTTGTATACGCTACGCTCAGACCAGTGTTCCCTCCAAGAAAATTTTACACTGAGCAAATGCTTGCTTTAGTGCGCATGCAATTTTGCAACCATGTAGACACACAAGTAGTGAAGCTTTCAAGCGGTAAAAGGGCTAGGCGATACATATACGGTATCAAATTTGGAATGTTGCAAGTGCGCGAGAATGAGATTTCACTGCGCAAATGGTCTTGTGGTTCTGCACATTTGCACAGCTGCGCACCTTACAGCGAACACTGACTCAGACTATCCTAGAGTTTGTCGAGAAAAGTAATTACACGTCACGAAAAACAATACCAACATCTGGTTCATTCGAGCAAACACTACAAGCTCATAAATAAGAATGCTTTGCATTTAATGTTTACGAAAATATGTAATATCGTTATACATAGGTTTCAACAAACCTCGCGTTTATGTCTACGATCTATTGCAGAAGAAAACAAAAAAGCCGTAGGAGAGCAATAAATAAGTCAATTTCCCGTCATTAAGACGGATGCTTCTCGCACCCCCTGGCATGATGTCTTTCACCCCAAGGGGTTGGGAGCACCCCTTGTTGGGAACCACTGGTCTAGAGTTTGCATAGGGATATGAAGATGCGTCATCTTACCTGGTTGACGCCAATATCTAGAAAGTTTACTTAATGGAAAGATTTCAATCCTTTTTGCTTTTATATTTGTGCCGTATAGAACCCAAGATAGAGGTCTTGTTAGTTATTGCATGTGTTTCAGGTAAGGTTTGATTCCTGTTGTTCTCTTGGTGGTACCATTTTTCCCGGGCTGGATACAAATTTGGGAAGATTAGAGGTTTAATTTTTAACAAACGATCTTTTTGCACAAGAGTTTTTGTTTTATCCAGATAAACTTTGCTCGAGAGATTTGTTTTTACTGACTAATTTTCGCACAAGTCAGTGAAAATGAACGTTTTGTGTTTTCCTGCTTGATTGGCTTGCAGGTGTTTTTTATTGATGTAGTTTGGAGTTGCAGTAGCTCGTTAAGTTTGTGTTTATCAGATTTCATTTCACATGAGTTGCACGCCCAAGTTACTTGCTTTCTTTTTTCTTTTAGTAGAGTTGCTATCCAAATGCAACGATTTGAAATGCGTTTGGTTCACAGATTCACGCTCTGTCTGCCTGTTTCAAAGCCGGAGCAACCGAGCAGTGTGCGGCTGGTGTGGAGACTTGCCGGAGAGCTTGTGGTGGACACGGGTATTCAAACGTAGGTCGTATGAAATGTATTCTCCGAATAGGGCTATGGCTTTAGATTTTGACAGAAGTAAAGGCGACGTTTTGGAGTTCACAAGACTCCAAAACTATGTTTTACTTACAAACACCGGCACGACAGGAACGTGTGAATTTTGACCCTGCATATGGAAAACTAGCGTCTAAAACCTGTCACAACTCTTTTGAATGTTCTGAGCAGGCATAAGTTCTCGATTCGCGGTATAAAGGAAATATATTTTTGACTTTTGAAGTCAGTTTAAAAAAGATGTACCAAAAATTAGGTTTGGTGTTTTTTTATACCAAGTGTGTACGCAGTAGAAATTTCAAATTTATTGTAACTTATGTATTTCGCAAGTTACCAAAATCACTTTGTCGGGTGCAGACCTATTTGCCAAAGCGTTTTGTTGACCTATCACCTATGCGCTGTTCGCTCAAGTCTTGGAATTTTGTTCGAATGAACTTGGTCATGTTCCTCGATTTATTTATAATAAATAACAACACAACCTATTATATTAGCACCTGATCTTTGGCCATAGTCTTGTTCTTCGGAATTTTGACGTAAGTAGGTTTGATGTTTTGGTTTACTTTGTTGTCACATTAATGAAAACTTATCAACAGATGTTGGAAGAGAAAACTGCGAATTTGAGCTAAACGAGTATTTTTTAAAAACGTGGTTTCGATGGCGTAAAACTGTTCATTGATTTTTAAATTACGGAGTAATTTTCAGGTTGAATGTGCAGAAACATTTATTTTTTTCCTTTGCAAAAGAGTGCTAAAAGTTCTGTTCAGGCCAGCGGATTACCGATGCTGCTGACACACGTGCTACCCTCCTGCACTTACGAAGGGGAAAACACAGTGTTGTACCTTCAAACAGCAAGGTTGGTACTTTGATCAGTTTGTACGTGTGGTTCTTAGGATTAAAAAACTGGCGTTTCGCGGAAGCAATTCGTTTTTAGGCCAATTTTGATTGATTACTCCTGACTGTCTGGTAGGCGTCTCCAAACATTCTTGTCAGAGGACCACACAAGCTCTTACACAACAGTTCGAGGGCCGGAATCTTGCATACTGTGATTGTTTCGGGATTGTTACATTCCAACAAATCAACAAATTTTTCGTAACCATAGTATTTTTCATAATTGACAAAATGTCTTCGCGGACTGGATGAAATGGGTTCGCGGGCCGTATTTGGCCCGCCTATCGTAGTTTAGGGATCCTGGTCTGGCGGATACTTAGACAAGTTCACTTTCTGCAGCTTCAGCTGCGGAACTAGATTTTTAGCTTCGTTCCTTGCTTCACAATCAGCTCATTGCTCTTCATCTTTTTAATCACTTTGGGCTAAATTCGTGCGACGTAATGAAGGTTATGCTGCTGTAGTTTGTAAAAAATATGCCATGCTTGTCCACGGGACACTTTCTGGCCCAGATGGTATCTTGTGACTGTCCAATTCCATGGGATTCTCACGAAACTAGTAACACGAAGCACATTATACCATGTACATGCCGAATGTATAGCCTGTACAGATCCATGTCTAAGGCACCCTAAACCCCCCAATTAAGGGACAATGAAAATTAGGTGCCCTTTATTTCAGTTGTCATCTAAAAGAGGGGTCACTAACCTTTTTTCAGAGCCTCGCATCACTACACCAGGGCACTGAGCCTGTACGTTTAATACTTACTGTGCTGCAAGCATATTAAAAGTGGTGTTCAACTTCTGAGATTTCCTGCTAATTGACGCTTAAATTACTTACGATGGTACATGGGACAAATTTCTAAGTCCACTACACCATGGGATTCTCATGAACAACCCTGGAAAAAGCTTTACAGATGCGAAAACATTTTAGACCGTGTTCAACAAAGTAGCGCGCAACCAAAGGGAAATCTTTCTTTTGGGTGCAGTGTCAGATATCTTCAACTTTGCTTTCGGGATATGAGATGCGTACGTATAAGGAAGAAAATTCGGGGTACTTCCAACGTAGCATTTTTAAGGCAGAGGGATGCGGACCATGAATCAAAAACCTTTCATGTAACACATATTTACATTCATTATAGGTATCTGCTGAAATGCGCCAGTGGAAAACAGAGCGGTAAACCAGAATACGCTGCTTTTTTGAAGGCGTTCAAGAGTTCCCGTTGCGCTGCGACCAGCGCGGAGGAGATGCAATCAGTCAGTGTTCTGGTGAACTGCTACCAAGCACGGTTAGCTCGAACATTATCTTGTTTTCCGTATGGTGATTGCGGCAACAGATCCTAGGTAGCGGTTAAAGTTGCTGGAACACTTGGGAAGCTTTCTTGTTTTAATTTTTTTCAAAATCACGCATAGGGTTTGCTGCTGGTGGGAGCTGAGTGCAGCAGACTAGCTTTTTTCATATTTTTTCACGTGTTGAAATGAATCTAGACGTAAAAATCACCAACCTTCGTTAAGTTTTCGCTGAACGCACGGGATAAACACCTTCGACTTAGCGTTGTGGTTCGCAGCGTCCATGATACTGTAGAGTGGTGTGTGTTGGTGTTGTTTTGACTTCATATTCATTTTTCCCCTATATGATGCGATGTCTCAGCAAGAGGTACATTAATCAAATGCCCTGAGTTGCTGCCATCGAAGTAAGCAGAAGAGTCTAATGGTAAATTAATTAAAATCTTAGCAGCTATACTTCAGTACGTCGAAAGTCCAATCCTTAGCCCAGTATTAGCAGACTATACTTCTTATCAATTCCCCAACATCGAAGTTGATCGGTCTATGTGAACATTACGTTATTGGATTAGAAGTAAGTGGTAGAAACAAAAGATTCCAAAGCACAAGGTTACGTGAATGTTATTCCAGACATAGCATCGCCAAGGAGTTGAGTTACGCTGAGAGAAAAAGTTTGCGAATTCTGTCATCTCTTTGGTAGATTCGTAAGTATCAAACCATTTTCGAGTAGAAATCACCGAAATGTCTTTTTAGCGTAAACACCGGTATTACGCTGGAACGTTTGTTTCATGTCACTTTTACGCAACGCAAAGATTTAAAAGGAAAAGACGCCAAATTTCGCAAGATCGGTTTATCAAAGCAATGCGAGTTGGCGAAAGAATACTGCAGTACCATACTCGCTCGTCCACAAGAAGTTACAAAACTATTTTCAAAATAGGCTGTTTGCCGTTAGTGACACAGACGCGACATCCAGATTGGGTTCTTTAAGAGGCAGAAACTGAGTCAAAGTTCATAATCACGAGAGAGCAGAAGAACATCTTCATTGCCTTGAAAAGTGGGAAACACGAGCATTGAGATTGAGGCTCGAGAAACCCATCGACTCCGAAGCTATTGCTTTAATAGACGAGGAGAGAAATATGGAAGATCAGTTTGCACGGAGTGATAAATATCACGCAACCACATTGCAACTTGCTAAACAGTATCTGGCGTTCTGCAGCTACGAAGATAAATTATCGCCGAACGAAAGTAATTTTCGTAGATGGCTTTGAAAATCTGATGCTGCAATAGCACTTATTACATGAAGTTGAAAGGAAGCACACGTCAGATTAATTAGCGTCAGTGCATTGTCTTGCAGCGTTAACTCAATAATGGCTTGTCAGTGCTTTAGCAAATCATGTTAGGAGAAGCTTGTCAGGGAAATACATTCCCTTAAATATTCCGAGATCATGTTGGACAGCATGCCTGACCCATTGTCCGAAATTTATCAGACGTGTGAAGATCGATAATGGGAAGGTTGGAATTACAGGCGCATTTCTAGACTTCTCCCTGCAAATGGAAACAAGCCTCTAACCTAGGCTCTGACATTCTTGACAAATTGGAAAGTGATGGACTGTACTCGAAGATGTACCTCCCTCAGAGCAATGGTAATCCACCATTATGGCTGGAATCCATGGAGGTTTTCATCCAACAGTAAAACTATTTTTAACGGATCTATCAACACCATTCGATTGATTTGTGCGGCTATCGGTTGTTTGCTGATAATGCAAGATAAGTCACATTTTTGGGAGTTCTTGGGACAGTGCATTCTTTGTTCAGTGCTTGCACCCATCGATGGACGGCTTGGAACAACACGCTGCGGTGTGAGTGAACTGTGCAGGCTATCAACAACCCGTATAAAGTGACCATCATGTTACATTTCGTTGAAGAAGCCAAGGCTAGGAGGGCACCTGGCATTTTGCATTTATCATGTTAGCTGTCAAGGCTTAGGAATTAGTTGTTGTGCTGGTCCGCAGCAGAACAAACTGAATGCTATTCTTGGCCACATGACAATTACGCAGCTGGCAATGTTCGTCAATGCTGTGGAGAATGGCACTATAATTTAATAGCGTTTTCAATTTTACTGCACGCACCACTGCTTGTTCTGTTACATTCACCCTCGTGTCGTGATTTAAGAGTGCATTAGCGTTATCAGTGTGAACTAATAGGCTGACGCAGTGATTCTCAACGTGGTCCACGTGGACCCAGGTGGTCTACATGGAATTTTTAAAGTCCGTAATGAGTTCCATTAATCCTTGACATAACGTTTCTGAAAATTGTAACCTTTACTCTACGATAAAATATGTAAGACTACTTTTAGGTTCCTGTATTTGATAGTTTTAGTCAGCATAGCAAAGTGGTCCATCGCATATTTTTCGTAAAAAGTTGGACCATGGGCCAAAAAAGGTTGAAACCCTCTGGGCTAACTTAAGTACTCAAGGTGTTGTGAACATTCTGGTGCAGCAGTAGGTCACTGATTGGGTGACGCATAATTTCCCACGCCAGGTGACGCCAACGCTGAAGACAACCTTACTGATAACTGCGCTTTTTCTGTAGTACGCGGATGTGGCCCCAATATTATTCTTTTTTATCGTAACGCATCGTCAATGCTGCTAAAATGTTCAGTACTGTAATTTAGCATGATATTGTTAAGTAGCGCAGCTACACGAAGTTTCGTTCATTCGACTTTCAGTTTCTGCTTTGATCCGGCGTGGATTTTTACGAATGCCATTGTCAGTCGCATATTTTTGCAGAGCGGGTGAAATGATCTTGAAAACCGCCGAGAAGATGAAAAGACTCGTGGGAGTCGACGGTGTTCCCACGCACGATGCTTGGAACAGATGCTCGGTGGAAATGGTCCTGATGACAAAGGTAATTGACCTGCCCGGTTGAGCTGTGATGCACGAAGCAACCGGCGGAAGACTTTTTACCGTTTTCGACGGAGGCTGATTGCAGCAAATCGTGATCAAAAGCATTCAGGTGGAAATTGTCAGCTTGCGAGAAATTCACACGTAACTAAATAGTTTGCTTATTTCATATCCCGTTCCTCACATTTGAAGTTCCGGTGAATTAGTATGGGTAAAGCTGGCCAAAAACTAATGCGACACCTCTTTGCGGCGTCGCACGTTGTTACAATGTCTGTCGCATACAAAGTGCCCAACAATTTCTACAAAACTTTAAAAAGCTTTCCGTTGATTTTTTAGCTAATTGTTATCCGATATTTGCTGAAGGCTTCTTAATTGTGGGAATTTGCAGAAAAAGTGCAACTTGGACAACAATGGCGAAAAAATGCTGTATTAAAACTCATACTTTTGACAAATATTTGTCTTATGCGGGAAAGATAGAAGTATACTTTGCTCGAAAATTTGCAAGCGGCCATGGAAGACCCAGAAAGGGTTTTCAAAGTGGTCAAAAATGCTCCAAGCAATAAACAAAGAAACATTTCAACGCTGGGTTTAGCTCCATTCTATGAAACATGAGACCATCCATGTTACGTGGTTAGAGATCGAGGATAAATGTGTTTTGCAGCAAATAATCGTTTATTGTCTCAATTGCTTGTACCTTGTTTCAGGCTTTCTACATGCACTTCGCTATCAGCAGTTTCGCCGAATTCCTCTCTCAAGTTCACTGCACGCCTACTGTCAAAGCCGTTCTGACAGATATGTTCGGATTGTACGCTTTACACAACATCAACAATAACAGCGGTGATTTCATAAAGGTCCGTGACGCGTTTCTGTTGCTTGAAAATGTTCATTAGTGTGGAATGTCGATTCAACTTCTTAACCTTCGCCTCAATCTGTGCATCGCGAGCCTGGTGTTGATTTCATTGCGGTCGTAGAGCTAAATATTTGACTGATAAAACATACTCGACGGTAACACTGGCAGTGTGACTTGTGTACTTGGTTAATGATTAAAAAATTGCACACTTCTTGTATTTCCCAGCCTTAAATGAGACTTTCCCTCATTTGTTTTCAAACTTCATCAAAACCCGGAGAGTTCCATGCAACTGAAGTGACCATAGGAAACTATGATGGTGATGGAGAAAGAAACCTGTATGATATGACGTTAAATCTCAGGTCGGCCATCTTTCAGTCAAGCAAAGCGAAATGGCTGTGGAAGCTGAGTTGGATCTTCTTCGAAAGCTGCGTCCGAACGCTGTAGGTCTCGTNGACGCTTTNGACTTCCGTGATGAAATTCTGCAGTCCTGCCTTGGAGCTTATGATGGCAACGTCTACGAGAGGCTGTACGAGTTTGCAAAGCAAGCACCACTTAACAAAACAGAGGTATGCCATGAGTCTTGTAGGGTCTATCAGCTCACCTAAAATAGCATCGTTAACGAAGCAATCCAATATTTGCATAGAACATGTGACCTTGGTTTGGATTTCAAAACTAAAGAAACACGTTACTGTGGTTTCTTAGAGCCAATGACTTAATTTGCCTTCAACAAATAGTTAATTTATCAAATCCTATCAAGTCCAAGTTGCATTAATGTACAATGTGAATGCCCACAGGCGCACAGAGAACGAAAAAGCGCACACAGTGCCGTGGCAAGGCAGCCCCGTACCCCCCGGTCGGGGGGCCCCGACCATTCTTAGGCGCCCCACAATATATATTGTATTAGTAGGTTAGAGCCGTCTCTCTACCCGTGACTTTTACTCTTCCGGTTTTCACCCTCAATGCAGAGCCGGTAGATCAAGCATGTAATATCATGATTCGTTAATTTCGAAAGAGAATTGCAGACGTTCGGCACTACAGCAGTTTTTGTAAAGTTGTGGTTACGTCAGAACAAGGCCAATTGTTAATTGAGAGAGACTAGGTTTCTAGTTCAACGTTAAAAAGTTTTCGTGAAAGCTGCTTAAGACAGTTCATGTAAAGATGAAACGAAAGAAGGCTGTTGTGTCAGTTAATTGTATATATGTCTGTGAAGACTGTCTAATTTAAAGTTTCGACCAGAAAAACCGGTGATAATCTCGATAAGTTTAACGCTCGCTTGCTCGATCTTAAAAAGTCTTTTCAGATTTAATCTCACTTGCTATATGTCATGATGAAGATGGATGGTGTCAGATTCCAATAAATTCGTTCTTATTAGAAGCGTGCGAGAAAATTCCAGGCTGTTGAGGACAGTGAAGGCAGAGTGAGTGTTGGGAAGCAGTTAGTTCTACGCACTGCTTCCACCTATCAGCTTTTGGTGAAAGCACCAAGTTGATTACATTGAGACTGGTTATCAGGGGGCTAATTTGCAACTGGCTCGAAAAAGCACGCAGCTGCCAGAACGTTTGCTGATATTAAAGGGCCCCATCTGGATCTTTTTTGGGGGAGCAACAGCCTTTCACACGGCTCTGAGCCCACAAGTTGCAATGTCCTTATGTTGGTAAGTAACGTCTGTATTTATCGTCTGTTCGTTTTAAACATTTAATATTGCGGACATGCGATTGTTAAATTGACTGCAACTGCAGCGCAGCCATAAGTTTTCCAAGATCGATATCATTCAGATCTATTGACGCCACGAAGTCTTGTGAATCGCCAGGACTGTCACAGTTGCACTCGTAAGGTGAAAGCGTTTTGATCAGTTCGCAATTTGGGAGTAACCGTGTTTTTGCTGAGTTCATGTTCCGCTCCAGTTTAGAAGTTGCCCGCACGTGTGTATCGCTGATGTCGATGCGACAGGCAACATTTCTCGGTTCGTGAACATAACGAATAGTCATTGTTACCTGCAAAACACCTGCTTATTGGCTCTGATTTTCATGCTGCTTGATGCTATCCCCAACTTTCAGGCATAGCTTACATAACAGAACAGTTGCCAACTCATTCGAAACAGAATATAGCTTATCTCTACTTTTCTAAAGCATTGTGCACACATGGGCGTCGGAAGGGAGGGCAAATCCCCCTGGATTTGAAATTTTCAACAAAAAAAGGTTGTTTTCTTAATTTCGAGTGGGAAAAAACAAATTTCATCACTTTTACCCCATCTGGAAAAATTTTTGAAAAACCCTTAGTGGCCGCCCCTGGAAAAAATCCTTCCGACGCCCATGTGTGCACAGGGTTGCTTGGTCGATTAGAGCGATGACAGTTAGTGCTGTTATATCATATCTGGAAAGGAACGCCGTTGGCTTTCATATTTCTTCGAGTTAACTGCTTGTCACCGTTCTTCCTACCAAGGGCGGATCAAGGGGGGGCCCCCTAAAACTTACGAAAGTAAGATTTTTCACCATGATTTTGTACAATTCAGAAAGACGCTTGACTCCCAACGGAGACTTGACTGCCAAA